>JGI12383J13903_1000979_pt1 | contig 16123 bp, 12 predicted proteins | sample Passage237B_FD_13903 | JGI IMG/M metagenome (IMG submission 13903)
GTGTTCCCTGACACGCCAGGCGCCATCGCGTATGCCCGCGCGCTGATCTCCTCCTGAGGATCCGCTCGGGGAACGCGTCAGCCGCCGTGCGGAGGCGTGAGCGCACGGACGGGACGGATCAGGGTGGGGACGTGCACGGGGAACGCGTCAGCCGCCGTGCGGAGGCGTGAGCGCACGGACGGGACGGATCGGGGCGGGGACGTGCACGGGGGGCGCGAGGCCGCGCGGAGGCCGCGTCGGTGCATCGGCGATTGAGACGCGGCTCACACCCGTTCGGCGGGCGCGGCGAGGCGCCAGGGCAACGTGCCTGGTAGACCGCGTATGTGCCCCGAGTGGGATTCGAACCCACACTGGTACGGGTTTGAGCCGTATGCCTCTGCCAGTTGGGCTATCGGGGCGCGCACACTAGGCTAGCGGCTGTGACAGAGCCCGAATCCACCACCGAACAGGCCCTCGCACCCAAGCGCCGTCGCGCCGTGGTCGCGGAGGACGAGGCGCTCATCCGCATGGACATCGTGGAGACGCTCCGCGAGGGCGGCTACGACGTCGTGGGCGAGGGCGCGAACGGCGAGGAGGCGGTGGCGCTCGCCGCCGAGCACAAGCCCGATGTCGTCGTCATGGACGTGAAGATGCCCGTGATGGACGGCATCACCGCCGCCGAGCGCATCGCCAAGGACCGTCTAGCGCCCGTCGTCCTCCTCACGGCCTTCTCTCAAACGGAGCTCGTCGAGCGCGCGCGCGACGCCGGCGCGATGGCCTACGTCGTCAAGCCCTTCACTCCCGCTGACCTGCTGCCCGCCGTGGAGATCGCCGCGTCCCGCTACGCCGAGATCAAGGCGCTCGAGTCGGAGATCGCGGACATCACGGAGCGCATGGAGACCCGCAAGAAGGTCGAGCGCGCCAAGGGCCTCCTCATGGAGAAAATGAAGCTCAACGAGCCCGAGTCCTTCCGCTGGATCCAGAAGACGTCAATGGACCGTCGCCTGACCATGCGCGAGGTCGCCGAGGCCGTCATCGAGCAGATGGCGGACAAGAAGTAGGGCTGGGCCCGGTGTCGCCCCCTGTGGGGCCGCGCCGATGCCGTTCCCCGCGGCGAACGTGGGCATTTAGCGCGTGTGAGCGTGTTCGCGTTAGGCCAAAGGTCACGAAATCGTGACCGACACGTCGTCTACACGTAACGATTTCCTATTACCGTGTCCCCTAACGCTACGGGGAAAGTCCTCGGTGCGGTCTGTCGGCACACAATGCCGACGTGGAGGGATATACACATGGCACGATGGAACACCATCGCCCGCTTCGGCGCCGTGAGCGCTGTGGCGGCTTTGGCTCTCGCGGCCTGCTCGTCGACCACGGAGGAGCCCGGCGCATCGTCGGCTCCCGGTGGCAGCGGCGGCGGCTCGAGCGAGGGCCTCATCATCGGTACCCTGCTCCCGCTCACGGGTTCGCTCGCCTTCCTCGGCCCGCCCGAGGTCGCCGGTGTCGACCTGGCGATCAAGGAGATCAACGAGGCTGGTGGCGTGAACGGCGCTCCAGTGACCGTCATCCACACCGACTCGTCCGACACGGCGAACGCCCAGATCGCCTCGCAGTCCGTCTCGAAGCTCATCGCTGACGGCGCTTCCGCGATCATCGGTGCCGCGTCGTCCTCCGTGACGCTCAACGTCATCGACGACATCACGGCTGCGGGCATCGTCCAGGTCTCGCCGGCCAACACGGCCGCGGTCCTGTCGGGCTACTCGGAGTTCTACTTCCGGACCGCTCCGCCGGACACCGTCCAGGGTGCCGCTCTCGCGAACCTGATCGTCGAGGACGGCGTCAAGAACCTCGGCATCCTCGTCTTCGAGGACGACTACGGCACGGGTCTTCGTGACGTCATCGTCGAGGGCGTGAAGTCGCAGGGCGTCAACGTGACCTACGGCGAGACCGAGACGTTCGACCCGAGCGCCTCGAACTTCACCGCCGAGGTTGCCGCCGTCACGGCGACCAACCCCGACGCGATCGCCGTCATCGCCTTCGACCAGACCAAGCAGATCCTTCCGGAGCTGCTCGCGGCTGGCTTCCCCGGCGACAAGCTGTACTTCGTCGACGGCAACACCTCCGACTTCTCGTCCGACCTGCCTGCAGGCGCGATCGAGGGCTCGAAGGGCACCATCCCCGGTGCGAACCCGACCGAGGACTTCGCTGCTCTGCTCGAGTCCGTCGCCGACGGAGGCACGCTCGACTCGTACGCCTACGGTCCTGAGTCGTACGACGCCACCATCCTGGTCGCCCTCGCGGCGGTCCGCGGTGGCGCCAACGACGGCAAGACGATCGCCGAGAACATGGCGGCCGTTTCGGGCGCCAACGGCGGCACGGAGTGCTCCGGCTTCGCCGAGTGCGCCGAGCTGCTGAAGAACGGCGAGGAGATCGTCTACAAGTCGGTCTCCGGCGTGGGTCCGTTCAACTCGGACAACGACCCGTCGTCCGCCTACGTGGGTGTGTACGTCTACGACGGCAACAACGTCCCGCAGTGGCAGAAGGCCGTCTTCGGCGAGATCTGATCAGAGCTCAGCCTCTGAACGGAGGGCCCCCAGCGCATGCTGGGGGCCCTCTGGCGTTTCTGGCGGCCGTGCGCACTGCTTTTTTTTTTTTTTTTTTCTGGCGGCGCTCCAGAGGGCTCAGCGCTGCTCCACGAGGCGCTCTCAGACGGGCGGAGAGCCGCACAAGTGCCCAGAGAAGCGCTCCAGAGGGCCTGAGAGCCGCACAAGTGCCCAGGCAAGGAAATGGGGCCCCGCGCCTTCGCGGGGCCCCCATTCCTAGGCGCCCAGGGTGCCCAGGTAGAGCTCGATGACCTTGGGGTCCTTGAGGAGCTCCTGACCGGTCGCGGTGTAGGCGGAGCGGCCCTGGTCGAGGACGTAGCCGCGGTCGCAGATCTGCAGGCAGCGGCGGGCGTTCTGCTCGACCATGATGACCGTGACGCCCGTGCGGTTGATGTCGCGGGTGCGCACGAAGGTCTCGTCCTGACGGGCAGGGGAGAGGCCGGCGGACGGCTCATCGAGCAGCAGCACCTGCGGGTTCATCATGAGCGCGCGAGCCATGGCGACCATCTGGCGCTCACCGCCGGACAGCGAGCCCGCGCGCTGGTGGCGACGCTCGCCGAGCACCGGGAAGATGTCGACCACGCGGTCGAAGTTCTCCCGGAAGTTGCGGTGGTCCTGGAACGAGCCCATCTCGAGGTTCTCCTCGATGGTGAGCGAGGGGAACACGTTGTTGGTCTGCGGCACGAAGCCGATGCCGCGGGCCACGAGCTGGTCGGCTCGCATGTTGGTGATGTCCTCGCCCCGCAGCGACACGGAGCCCGAGCGGATCGGCACCAGGCCGAACAGGGCCTTGAGGAACGTGGACTTGCCGGCGCCGTTGGGGCCGATGATGCCGATGAGCTCGCCCTCGCGCACCTCCATCGAGCATCCGTTGAGGATGTCGATGCCCGGGAGGTAACCGGCGATGATGTCGTCGGCGTGCAGGATCACAGGCGCGTCGTTCACTTGCGCTCCTCGAACAGGTCGGTGTCGTGGTGCGCGCCCAGGTAGGCGTCCTGGACCGCGGGGTTGGCCATCACGGTCTCCGGCGGGCCCTCCGCGATGATGCGGCCCTCGGCCATGACCACCACCCAGTCGGAGATGCGGCGCACCATGTGCATGTCGTGCTCGACGAAGAGGATCGTCACGCCCTCCTCGCGCAGCTGGACGATGTGATCCAGCAGCGACTCGGTGAGCGCGGGGTTCACGCCGGCCATGGGCTCGTCGAGCATGACGATCTCCGGGTCCGACATGAGCGCGCGAGCCATCTCAAGGAGCTTGCGCTGGCCGCCCGAGAGCTCGCCGGCGTAGTCGTCCTTCTTCGTGTCCAGCTTGAAGCGGGCGAGCAGCTCCTCGGCCTTGGCGGTGATGTCCTCCTCCTGCTGGCGCCACACAGGCGGCACGAGCGCGCGGAAGAGGTTCTCGCCGCGCTGGCCCGCGGCGCCCAGGCGCATGTTCTCCATGACGGTCATGCGCGACAGCGCCTTGGTCAGCTGGAACGTGCGGACCATGCCCGCGCGTGCCACCTGCGCAGGGGAGCGGCTCTGGAGCGAGTAGCCGTTGAAGAACCACTCGCCCTCCTGCGGGCGGTCGAAGCCCGTGAGCAGGTTGAAGAACGTCGACTTGCCCGCGCCGTTGGGCCCGATGAGCGCGGTGATCGCGTTGCGCTGGACCTCGAGGTGCTCGACGTCAACGGCCGTGAGGCCGCCGAAGCGGCGCTTGACGCCCGTCGCCTTGATGATGGGGTCGGGCTTGGGGGCGCCGGCCTCGTGAGGGACGTTCTCGAAGTGCGCGCGTGCGGAGCTCGTTGCCTCAGCCATTGATGACCAGCTCCCTTCGGTTGCCGAGCAGGCCTTGTGGCCTGAACACCACCAGGCACATGAGGGTCACGCCGACGAGGACGAGGGAGAAGGGCTCGCGCTCCGTCGCCGTCATCATGCTCTCGGGGATGAGCCAGCCCGCGAGGTTGCGGACGGTCACCAGCGCGACCCAGAAGAGGATCGAGCCGAGCACCGGGCCCCAGATCGTCGCCGCACCGCCCAGGAGCAGGAGCGTCCAGATCCAGAACGTGGTGGGACGGCCCATCGAGTCGGGCTGCACGGCGTTCGCGTGGGCCCACAGCACGCCGCCCAGGGCGCCCACGACGCCGCCGAGGATGAGCGCCTGCATCTTGTAGGCGTAGACGTTCTTGCCGAGCGAGCGCACGGCGTCCTCGTCCTCGCGGATGCCCTTGAGGACGCGGCCCCATGGGCTGCGCGAGAGGCGCCAGAAGAGCAGGACGAACAGGCCCACGACGATCCACGACACGACGATCAGCCACCACGAGGACGACTGGGAGCCGTGGATGTTCCACGGGCCCACCTGGACCATGCGGTCGGGGAACGGGGACAGGGCCTCGAACGGCTTCTTGAAGTCGTTGCCGCGGATGCCGGTCGAGCCGCCGGTGAGGTCCTTGAGCGCCTGGGATCGTCCCAGGAATCTCACGAACTCCGATGCGGCGATGGTCACGATGGCCAGGTAGTCGCCGCGCAGCTTGAGCGTCGGCCAGCCCAGGAGGGCGCCGAACACGACGGCCGCGAGCACCGCGACGATGAGGCCCAGCCACATCGGCCCGCCCTCGCGGATCGTGATCGCGTAGCCGTACATGCCCAGGAGCATGAAGCCCGCGTGACCCATGTTGAGCAGGCCCGTCATGCCGAAGTGGAAGTTCAGGCCGATGGCCGCGAGGGCGAACGCGGCCGTGGTCGGGGCGAAGATCTCGCGTCCGCCCGCGACGAGGATGGAGACGATCTGGTCCATGTCAGCCCACCCTTTCCGCTCGTCCGAGGATGCCTTGCGGCCTCACGAGCAGCACACCGATGAGGATCACGAGCGCGGTCGCGATCTTGAGGTCAGTCGGCAGCCACAGCGACGACATCTCGGTCACGATGCCGATGACGAGCGAGCCGACGAGCGCACCGAAGGGGTGGCCCAGGCCGCCGAGCGTCACCGCGGCGAACATGAGGAGCAGGAGTCGGGCTCCGGCGTCGAACGCGGTGCCCTGCTCGTACAGGCCCAGGAGCACGCCGCCCAGGCCGGCGAGGCCCGCGGCGAGGATCCACACGAGGCGCACGATCGACGCGACCTTGATGCCCGATGCCGACGCGAGGGCCGGGTTGTCGGACACGGCGCGCGTCGCGCGGCCCAGGCGCGTCTTCAGCAGGAAGTAGGACACGCCCAGGAGGCACGCGATGGCGATGCCCGCGGAGATGAGCCCTTGCTGGCCCACCTGGACCGGCCCGAGCACCCAGCGCTGGTCGATCGCGGTCGTGAGGCGCAGGCGGCGGCCGCCGACCCACCACTGGAGCAGGTTGAGCAGCGCGAGCGACAGGCCGATCGACACGATCATCTGCTGGACCACGGCCACGCGGCGGCGGCGCAGCGGGCTCCACAGGAAGCGGTCCTGGAGCCAGCCGGTGCCGGCGGACACGGCGATGGCGATGAGCGCGGCGGGCACGAGCGGGATGCCGATGGTGAACTCGACCGGCACGAACGGCAGTCCCACCGGCTCCTTCGTCGTGAGGAAGTAGGTGAGCACCGCGCCGAACGAGACCTGCTCCGCGTGCGCGAAGTTGCTCAGGCCCGTGGTGCCGTAGATCAGGGACAGGCCCACGGACGCCAGGGCGAGCAGGAGACCGAAGATCGTGCCCTGCAGCAGCACCTGGAGCACCCGGTTCGTGCCCGCCGGCGTCGGTGCCGCTGGGTCTGTGGTCTCCACCGCGTCGCCCGTGTTGTCCACGAGCTCCAGGGCGGCGCTCTGCGCGGCGAAGGCTCCGTCGCCCAGCATCACGCTGAATGCCATCGCCGCGATCGCGGCGAGCACGAACACCAGGAGCGCTCGCTGCACGATCCGACGATTGAGCGTCATCGTCACTGTTTCCTCCCCATGATGGACTCGGCCACTGTAGACGCCAGGTGTTTCGCGCGTGTGGCGACATGCAGGCCGCTGCGTTACCTGACTGTTACTTAGGCCCTTCCCGCAAGAGGCACGTCAGTCGCGCCGTTGCGACCAACCGATCCTCGTCGTCGGTGACGTCAATCTGATAGGTGGCAACAGTAGCCCCTAGGTGGGCGGCGGTTGCAACTCCCCGCACGTTTCCGCGCGTCGCCGCTCGCAGGTGCGTGATATTGAGGTCCACGCCTACCGCGATCTTGTCGGGAAGGGCGTGGGCCATGGCGCCGAACGAGCCCAGGGTCTCGGCGAGCGCCGCCGTCGCGCCCCCGTGCAGGAGCCCGTAGGGCTGGGTGTTGCCGTCGACCGGCATCGTGCCCACGACGCGCTCGGGGCTCACCTCCGTGATCTCGATGCCGAGCCTGCCGATGAGACCCGCCGTGAGCATGTCGTGATCGAAGCCGCCATGTCCGGTCATAGGGATAGGTTGGCACCTGTGAGCGATTCGACCAAGGGACCACTCCTGCTCGTCGACGGACTGTCCATGGCCTTCCGCGCCTTCTTCGCGCTGCCGGTGGAGAACTTCGGGACCTCCACGGGCGTGGCGACCAACGCCGTCTACGGATTCACGACGATGCTCACGACGCTCATGCAGCAGCGCCGTCCCACGCACGTCGCCGTCGCGTTCGATCTGCCGGGAGGCACGTTCCGCACCGAGCGCCTTCCTTCCTACAAGGGCACGCGCGACGCGACGCCGCCGGAGTTCGAGCCGCAGGTGCCGCTCATCCGCGAGGTGCTCGACGCGCTCGGCGTTCGCGCCGTGGACAAGGAGCGCTTTGAGGCCGACGACGTGCTCGCGACGCTCGCTCGCCAGGGCGCGGAGCAGGGGCACGAGGTCTTCGTGGTCTCCGGCGATCGGGACACCATCCAGCTCGTCACCGACCGGGTGACGCTCCTGTACCCGCGCAAGGGCGTCTCCGACCTCGTCGAGTACACGCCCGATGCCGTGGCGGAGAAGTACGGCATCCCGCCCCATCAGTACCCCGACCTCGCGGCGCTCGTGGGCGAGACGAGCGACAACCTGCCGGGCGTGCCGGGCGTGGGCCCCAAGACCGCTGCGAAGTGGGTCAACACCTACGGCGGGCTCGACGGCATCCTCGCCTCGATGGCGGACATCCCGGGCAAGGCGGGAGAGAGCCTGCGAGAGCACGCCGAGCAGGTCCGCCTCAATCGCGAGCTCAACCACCTCGTCACCGACCTCGAGCTGCCGGTGTCCGTCGCGGACCTGGAGTACCGCGGCGGGGACGCGACCAAGATCCACGAGGTGTGCGACGCGCTCCAGTTCCGCACGCTGCGCGAGAGGCTCCTCGCCGTGGCGGGGGCGTCCGGCGACGGCCGCGCCTCGGGGACGCTCGAGCCCGACGAGCCCGTGGAGGTGACGACGGAGGGCGCGGTCGAGGCGGTCGTCGCGCTCACCGGCGACGTCGCGCTCCACGTGGAGGGACGCATCGGCGCCGATGCGGACGCCTGGGCGCTGGGCGTTGCCCACGGCGATGCGGCGTGGGGCATCGACCTCACGGCCCTCAGCCCAGAGCAGGACGCGGCCCTGGCCGCCTGGCTTGCGGACAGCGCCGTGCACAAGACCCTCCACGCGGCCAAGGACGCCTGGCACGCGCTCGCCGCGCGCGGCTACCGGCTCGGCGGCCTGGCGGGAGACACCCAGATCGCCGCCTACCTTGTGCACCCGGACCAGCGCGGCTTCGAGCTCGACGCCGTGGTGCAGCGCTACCTCGGGATCGCTCCCGCATCGGCCGATGCCGTGGGCGAGCTCGACCTGGGCCTGGGCACGAGCCCGGCCGTCGCGGCGGGCCAGCGGGCGGCCACGGTCGCGGCGCTCGCGGCCGAGCTCGAGCCGGAGGTCGCCGCGCGCGGCATGGACCTCATCTACCGGGAGATCGAGCTGCCGCTCATCGAGGTGCTCGCGCACATGGAGGCCGCCGGCATCGCCGTGTCGACCGCCCTGCTCGACGAGCTCGCCGCGGCGGCCGCCAAGAGAGCGGAGGCGGCGGCGGAGGAGGCGTATGCGGCCATCGGCGGGACGCCCGTGAACCTGGGCTCGCCCAAGCAGCTCCAGGAGGTGCTCTTCGACCGGCTGGGCCTGCCCAAGACCAAGAAGATCAAGACGGGCTACACGACGGACGCCGCGAGCCTCGCCGAGCTCAACGAGAAGCATCCGCACCCGTTCCTCACGGCGCTGCTCGCGCACCGCGAGGCGTCCAAGCTCGGGCAGATCATCGACACGCTGCGCGAGTCCGTGCGTCCCGACGGACGCATCCACACGACGTTCAGCCAGGTCGTGGCCGCGACGGGGCGCTTGAGCTCCAAGGATCCCAACCTCCAGAACATCCCCATCCGTACGCCCGAGGGCCACCGCATCCGTGAGGCCTTCGTGGTGGGCGACGGCTTCGAGACTCTCGTCACGGCCGACTACAGCCAGATCGAGATGCGCATCATGGCCCACCTCAGCGGAGACCACGGGCTCATCGAGGCGTTCCGGTCCGGCGAGGACCTGCACCGCTTCGTGGGATCGCGCGTCTTCGGCGTGCCGCCGGAGGACGTGAACCCCGAGATGCGCTCCCAGGTCAAGGCGATGTCCTATGGGCTCGCGTACGGGCTGTCCGCCTTCGGCCTGTCACGCCAGCTGGGACTGTCCGTGCCGGAGGCGCAGGCGCTCATGGACGACTACTTCGCACGCTTCGGCGCGGTGCGCGAGTACCTCGCCTCCGTGGTGCGCAAGGCGGCCAAGGACGGCTACACGCAGACGATCTTCGGCCGCCGCCGCTACCTTCCTGACCTGACCTCGACGAACCGCCAGCGTCGCGAGATCGCGGAGCGCGTGGCGCTCAACGCGCCCATCCAGGGAAGCGCGGCAGACCTCATCAAGCGTGCGATGCTAGGCGTCGACCGAGCTCTGAGGGACCAAGGGCTGGCCTCGCGTCAGCTCCTCCAGGTCCATGATGAACTGGTCGTCGAGGTCGCGCCCGGGGAGCGGGACGCGGTCGAGGCGATCCTCAGGGCCGAGATGAGCGGGGCGGCGGAGCTGTCCGTGCCGCTCGACGTCAACGTAGGGACCGGCGCCGACTGGCGCACGGCGGGACACTGAGGGGAGCCTCATGCGCATTGGAGTTCTCACCGGCGGCGGGGACTGCCCGGGCCTCAACGCCGCGATCCGCGCGGTCGTCAAGCGGGGGACCTCGGAGCACGGCTGCTCGATCGTTGGCTTCCGCAACGGCTGGCAGGGCGTCATCGACGGCGACGCGCGCCCCCTCGACCGTGACGACGTCTCCGGCATCCTCGTCGTGGGCGGCACCATGCTCGGCACCGCCCGCTGCCACCCTCACAAGGTCGAGGGCGGCATGGAGGCCGTCAAGGACACCGTCGCGAACGAGAACATCGACGGCTTCATCTGCATCGGCGGCGACGGCACCCTCAAGGCGGCCGGCAAGGTCGCCCAGGCGACCGGGATCCCGGTCATCGGCATCCCCAAGACGATCGACAACGACGTCGTGGGCACCGATGCCGCGATCGGCTTCGACACCGCGGTGAGCATCGCGACCGAGGCGATCGACCGCCTGCACTCCACGGCGGAGTCGCACAACCGCGTCATGGTCGTCGAGGTCATGGGCCGCCACTCCGGGTGGATCGCGGTGACGGCGGGCATCGCGGGCGGCGCGGACATCATCCTCGCGCCCGAGGAGCCCTTCGACATCGACGCGATCGTCAAGCGCATCAAGCACCGGCACCGCAACAACTCGTTCTCGATCGTCGCCGTCGCGGAGGGCGCCATCCCTGCCGAGGGCACGTCCTGGAAGGGCGGCAAGACCATCGACGAGAAGGGCAACCCCATCGCGGGCAGCATCGGCGCCGAGGTCACCAAGGCGATCGAGGAGGCCACCGGGTTCTCCACGCGTCTCACCGTGCTCGGCTACGTGCAGCGCGGCGGCATCCCGACGGCCGCCGACCGCGTGCTCGGCACCCGCTTCGGCGTCGCGGCCGTGGATGCGCTCGTGGCGGGGGAGAGCGGGAAGTTCACCGCCCTCGAGGGCTCGGAGATCGTGCTCAAGGACTTCTCCGTGATGATGGGCAAGACCAAGTGGGTGCCCAAGCAGCTCCTGGACACCGCCCGCGGCCTGTGACCTGGCCGCTCGCCAAGGTCACAAGCGCATAACGGTCTGCGCGTTGCCTTTGTGCTGGGCGAGACCCGCACGGTACGATGGCCGACGGCCTGGTGCGCTTTGGCGTGCCTGACCGAGCAAATTCCATCTATCCCTGTCCATCGGAGTCACTCCCTTCATGTCCGTATCCACCCCCGAGTCCACCCCCATCACCGTCAACGACGTCGGCTCGAGCGAAGACTTCCTCGCCGCGATTGACGCCACCATCAAGAACTTCGACGACGGCGACCTCGTCGAGGGCGTCATCGTCAAGGTCGACCGTGACGAGGTCCTCCTCGACATCGGCTACAAGACCGAGGGTGTGATCCCTGCGCGTGAGCTCTCGATCCGCCACGACGCCGACCCCGACCAGGTGGTCAACGTCGGCGACACGATCGAGGCCCTCGTCCTCACCAAGGAGGACAAGGAGGGTCGTCTGATCCTGTCGAAGAAGCGCGCCCAGTACGAGCGCGCCTGGGGCTCGATCGAGAAGATCAAGGAAGAGGACGGCGTCGTCACCGGCACCGTCATCGAGGTCGTCAAGGGCGGACTCATCGTGGACATCGGTCTGCGCGGCTTCCTCCCGGCCTCCCTCGTGGAGATGCGCCGCGTGCGCGACCTCGGCCCGTACATCGGGCAGCAGATCGAGGCGAAGATCATCGAGCTCGACAAGAACCGCAACAACGTGGTCCTGTCGCGCCGTGCCTTCCTCGAGCAGACGCAGTCTGAGGTGCGCTCGACGTTCCTCACCGCGCTTGCTCCGGGCCAGATCCGCAAGGGCGTCGTCTCGTCCATCGTCAACTTCGGCGCGTTCGTCGACCTGGGCGGCGTGGACGGTCTGGTGCACGTCTCCGAGCTGTCGTGGAAGCACATCGACCACCCGAACGAGGTCGTCCACGTCGGCCAGGAGGTCGAGGTCGAGGTGCTGACGGTCGAGATGGACCGCGAGCGCGTCTCCCTGTCGCTCAAGGCGACGCAGGAGGACCCGTGGGCCGTCTATGCCCGCACCCACGCCATCGGCCAGATCGTGCCCGGCAAGGTCACCAAGCTCGTTCCGTTCGGCGCGTTCGTGCGCGTCTACGACGGCATCGAGGGCCTCGTGCACATCTCCGAGCTCGCCGTGCGCCACGTCGACCTGCCGGAGCAGGTCGTGTCGCCCGACGAGGACGTCTTCGTCAAGATCATCGACATCGACCTCGAGCGTCGCCGCATCTCGCTGTCCATCAAGCAGGCCAACGAGGGCGTGGACCCGAACGGCGAGGACTTCGACCCGGCGCTGTACGGCATGACCGCCGAATACGACGAGGACGGCAACTACAAGTACCCCGAGGGCTTCGACCCGGAGACCCAGGAGTGGCGCGAGGGCTTCGACGCCGAGCGCGAGGCCTGGGAGGCCGAGTACGCCAAGGCGCACGAGCGCTGGGAGGCGCACAAGGCGTTCGTCGCCAAGCAGGAGGCCGCTGCCGCCGAGGCGGAGGCCGCCGCGCCCGCGTCCCGCAAGCGCTCCAAGGGCGACGACGACGCTCCGCTGTCATACACGTCCGAGGACACCTCCGAGGGCGGCACGCTCGCATCCGACGAGCGCCTCGCCGCGCTGCGCGAGAAGCTCAACGGCAACTGACCGCCGCATTCGCTCAAGGGCCGCTCGTCCTCCGGGTGGGCGGCCCTTGGCGTTCGCCCCGCGTTGCCGAGGCGCGCGGCGGCGTGACACAGTGGCGCCATGCTGCGCATCGGCCTGACCGGAGGCATCGCCGCCGGCAAGTCCACCGCCTCCGCCGCGTTCCGTGAGCTGGGCGCCCTCGTCGTCGACCACGACGAGCTGGCGCGCAAGGTGGTCGAGCCCGGCTCCGCCGCGCTGGCAGACATCGCGCGGGAGTTCGGCGACCGGGTGGTCCCGGACGGGCGCCTCGACCGCGCCCGGCTCGCGGCGATCGTGTTCGAGGACGATCATGCGCGCAAGCGCCTCAACGCGATCATCCACCCGTACATCAAGTCAGCCGCCCAGGCCGCCGACCGCCGCGCGCGGGCCGAGGGTGTGCGGGTCGTGGTCCATGACATCCCGCTGCTCGTGGAGACGGGGCAGGGGAACGCGTTCGACCTCGTGGTCACGGTCGCCGCTCCCGAGGAGGTGCGCATCGCCCGGCTCGTGGAGGGACGGGGGATGACCCGCGAGCAGGCGCTCGCGCGCATCGGCGCGCAGGCGAGCGACGAGGAGCGGGCAGCGGCGGCCGATGCCGTGCTCGACGGCTCGGGCAGTCCCGAGCGGCTGCGCGAGCAGGTGCGCCGGTTCTGGGAGACGCACGTGCCCGTCGATGTCTCACCCGCCCGTTAGGTTGGAAGGCATGGCCCCAGACCTCCGGCGCGCACAGAACCCGTTCAAGGTCGTCTCCGACTATCAGCCCTCGGGCGACCAGCCGGCGGCGATCGACGAGCTCGCGCGCCGCATCGAGGCGGGGGAGAAGGACGTCGTGCTGCTGGGTGCGACCGGAACGGGAAAGTCTGCGACGACGGCCTGGCTCATCGAGCGTCTGCAGCGGCCCACGCTCGTCATGGCGCACAACAAGACCCTCGCCGCGCAGCTCGCCAACGAGTTCCGCGACCTCCTGCCCCACAACGCGGTCGAGTACTTCGTCAGCTATTACGACTACTACCAGCCGGAGGCGTACGTCCCGCAGACGGACACCTACATCGAGAAGGACTCCTCGATCAACGAGGAGGTCGAGCGGCTGCGCTACTCGGCCACCAACTCCCTCCTGACCCGGCGGGACGTCGTGGTCGTGTCGTCCGTGTCCTGCATCTATGGCCTCGGCACGCCCGAGGAGTACATCGCAGGCATGATCCAGCTGTCCGTGGGAGACGTGCTGGACCGCGACTCGCTGCTGCGGGAGTTCGTGCAGATGCAGTACTCCCGCAACGACCTGGCCTTCACGCGCGGAACGTTCCGCGTGCGCGGGGACACGGTGGAGATCATCCCCGTGTACGAGGAGCTCGCGATCCGCATCGAGTTCTTCGGCGACGAGATCGAGGCGCTCTACACGCTCCACCCGCTCACGGGCGACGTCGTGGAGCGCAAGGAGAGCGTCCACGTTTTTCCCGCCTCGCACTACGTCGCGAGCGAGCAGCGCATGGCGCGAGCCATCGCGAGCATCGAGCTCGAGCTCGAGGAGCGACTCCAGGAGCTGGAGCGGCAGGGCAAGCTGCTGGAGGCGCAGCGCCTCAAGATGCGCACCACCTTCGACCTCGAGATGATGCGCTCGGTCGGGACATGCTCGGGCATCGAGAACTACTCGCGCCACATCGAGCAGCGCGAGCCGGGAACGCCGCCCCACACGCTCCTGGACTACTTCCCGGACGACTTCCTGCTCGTCATCGACGAGTCGCACGTGACCGTGCCGCAGATCGGCGCGATGTACGAGGGAGACGCCTCGCGCAAGCGCACCCTCGTGGAGCACGGCTTCCGTCTCCCGTCAGCGCTCGACAACAGGCCGCTGCGCTGGGACGAGTTCCAGGCACGCATCGGCCAGACGGTGTACCTGTCCGCGACGCCCGGGAGCTACGAGCTCGAGCGCGCCAACGGCGTCGTGGAGCAGATCATCCGTCCCACGGGCCTCGTGGACCCCAAGATCGTGGTCAAGCCGACCGAGGGCCAGATCGACGACCTCCTGCACGAGATCGTGCTGCGCGTGGAGCGCGACGAGCGCGTCCTCGTCACGACCCTCACCAAGAAGATGGCGGAGGACCTCACCGAGTTCCTCGCCGACCGCGACGTGCGCGTCGAGTACCTCCACTCGGACGTCGACACGCTGCGCCGCGTGGAGCTCTTGCGCGACCTGCGCCTGGGCCGCTTCGACGTGCTCGTGGGCATCAACCTGCTGCGCGAGGGCCTCGACCTGCCCGAGGTGTCGCTCGTGAGCATCCTCGACGCGGACAAGGAGGGCTTCCTGCGCTCCGGCACCTCGCTCATCCAGACCATCGGACGCGCGGCCCGCAACGTGTCCGGCGAGGTGCACATGTACGCGGACGTCGTCACGGACTCGATGCGCACCGCGATCGACGAGACGAATCGCCGCCGCGAGCTGCAGATGCGGTACAACGAGGAGCACGGGATCGACCCCACGCCGCTGCGCAAGCGCATCGGCGACATCACGGAGATGCTCGCGCGCGAGGAGGCGGACACCGAGCGCACGCTCGCCCAGGTCAAGGGCAAGCCCGCGCGCGGCTCGTCGTCGGCGAAGCAGGCGCCCCGGGCATCGGTCATGTCGCGACCGGCGGAGGAGCTCACGCAGCTCATCGAGGACCTCTCCGAGCAGATGCGCGCGGCGGCCGCGGAGCTCCACTTCGAGCTCGCGGCGCGGCTGCGCGACGAGATCGCCGAGCTCAAGAAGGAGCTGCGCGACATGATGAGCGCGGGCTGACGACGCCTGCCCATAGAATCGCCCGGTGACCTCGACCCTCATCTGGACCCTCACCGTCGTCGGCGTTCTCGGCTTCATCGTCTTCGACTTCCTCGTCGTCGTGCGCAAGCCGCATGAGCCCACGTTCCGCGAGTCGGTGCGCTGGACCGTGTTCTACATCTCCATGGCAGGGCTCTTCGGCCTGTCGATGATGTGGTGGCGGCCCGCCGACGCCGACGGCACCGCGGAGTTCTTCGCCGGCTACGTGACCGAATGGTCGCTCTCGGTCGACAACCTCTTCGTCTTCCTGGTGATCCTCAGCCGCTTCGCCGTCCCGATGATCTACCGCCAGCGCGTGCTGCTCATCGGCATCGCGATCGCGCTCGTGCTGCGCGCCGCCTTCATCCTCGCCGGCGCCGCGGCGCTCCACGCCTGGTCGTGGGTCTTCTACCTCTTCGGCGCGTTCCTGCTGTGGACGGCCTTCTCCGTGGCGCGGGAGGGCGGCGCCGAGGAGGGCGAGGTCGAGTACACGGAGAGCCGCTTCATGCGGTGGTTCCGCCGCGTCTTCTCCGCGACCGAGGACTTCCGCGGCGCCAAGCTCTTCGTGAAGGAGAACGGCAAGCGCCTCATCACGCCGATGCTCCTCGTGATGATCGCCATCGGCACCACCGACGTGCTCTTCGCGCTCGACTCGATTCCCGCGATCTTCGGCCTGACGCAGGACCCCTACATCGTCTTCGTGGCGAACGCCTTCGCGCTCATGGGCCTGCGCCAGCTCTTCTTCGTGGTCGAAGGGCTGCTGCGCCGCCTCGTCTACCTCAGCTACGGCCTCGCGTTCATCCTCGCGTTCATCGGCGTGAAGCTGTTCCTCGAGGCGCTGCGCACCAACACGCTGCCGTTCGTCAACGGCGGCGAGCACGTCGACGTGCCGGAGATCTCCACGTGGTTCTCGCTGGGCGTCATCCTCGTGTCGCTGCTCGTGGCCGCAGGGGCGAGCCTCATCGCGACGCGCAACGCCGCGAAGCA
>JGI12383J13903_1000980_pt1 | contig 16119 bp, 9 predicted proteins | sample Passage237B_FD_13903 | JGI IMG/M metagenome (IMG submission 13903)
TTTGATTAGTTTTTCTTCTGTTGACATGAGTGACACTTTTTATTAAGTTAAATTTATAAAATTTCTTAATATGTGTCAGATTAAATTTTAACTAGTATAGGTTAATAATACAAATTATAAATTTTTTATTATTACTAAAGCTGTTAATTGTGGGAAACTCTTTCAGAGTTTTCCACTGTTAACAGCATATACTCTCTTGGACTTTTCCCATGCAAGGGTTGGAGAGGATAATTAAGACTGTTATAGATTAATACTGTATAAAGTGTCTTCGCATTTGTAATGCGAGAGATTAGAGGAAAAAAATTAAGAGTAACCAGTTTTTGTATTTTAAAAAAGAGAAAGGGGATGTGTTGTAGTGGACAGTGCAGTTGGGCACGCGTTTTGAAAACGCGCGTCAGCCCAAGGGATAGTAGGATTTTTCTGATGTAATGTATGTTCTCTATAATCAGAAATTAAACAGGTTATGTCGAATGATTAAAAATGTTGATGGTTTAAATAGGTTGTTTTGTCTAAGAATTGTGTTTGTGTAATAATACATTTATTAAGCGAAAATCAACGATTGTTAAAGGAAAACTGCATTAGGTTAATTGTGGTTGGATTCTTCATGTTGTAAATCATATACTTATGCAAAAAAAAAACAAAATTGCATGAGAAAACTTAGACATTCTATTTGCAGCATTTTAATGATGCTTTCCATTGGCACTGTTAGTGCTCAAGTTTCTGCGACAGAACTGGTTTATCCGAAACCTCAGCACCCATCAGAATTCGGAACAGCTGTATCTGTGTATGATCAATACACCGTTGCGGCCTCCGAATTTGAAAACGATGTGTACTTTAACGGAAATTACAACACCTACTTCGGTACCATAAGATTATTCAAGAATAATCAATTTGTGAGGAGGTACACCTATGGAAATGGTGAAAATCTTGGATTAGGAAAAAGACATTCAGTTGCTATAGGGCAACATGCTATTGTTGCAGGAGTAATCTACAGGTATCAACATTACGTGCAGGCAGGAGGTGTATTAGTCGCGCACAGATTGTCTAATGGTGATTACGAAAGTACCTTTTCGTTGACATTAGTTCATGACCCAATCGATAATTATGCCGGTCTTAATTTTGGTGCTGCTGTAGCTATTGATGGAGACTGGCTTGCTGTTGGAGCTACCGGAAGACTTAATGCTGCCGGCGGTGTTTATATGTTCCAGAGAACAGCCGATAAGATTTGGTCAAAACGAGGATGGATACCTACTCCTCTACTTCAAGCCGGAGATAGATTTGGTAAATGTATAAAAATATCAGGCGATCAGATGATCGTTTCAGGAGGTTCCTCCATTTACATTTATAAATTACAAAATAATGCGACTTGGTCACTGGTTTATCAGTATACCTCTCCGCTGTTTGGTTTTTCTGATGTAGATATTACCAATAATTATGCTGTTGGAGGAAGAGATGGGGAGCCGGCATTAGTCTTTAAAAAAACAGGCAATGATGTTTGGTCTCTTTATCAAACAATCACAGGAACGCAGAGATTTGGATTAAATGTAGCGATCAGCAATCAGAACCTGGTTATATCAAACGACTACAAAATTTTCTATTACCAGCTTCAAAACAACTTCACTCTAATTGGATCCATGTACATTCCTGCTACCAATCCTGCTACAGGCAGAATTGACAAACAAAGAGTGGGATTTGATGTCGATATTCATGGTGATCGAATTATTGCCAGTGCAGTTAATACCAATTATGTAAGTGGAACTAATCATGGAGCAGTATTTACGGACTTCTTCTACAACGGATTTGCCAATCCGAACCACTTAAGGGAGGAAAGTTTTGAGACCGAAACAGCTTCTCAGTTCTCCGTTTATCCGAACCCTTCAGTTTCCAACGTATCCCTGGATTGCGAAGGAGTGGTATTAAATGTAACCGCAACAAATAGCGAAGGGGTAAATATACCAGTAGAATATAGTGGTAATACGCTTTTGGTAGAAGACCTCAAACCAGGTTTATATTTCCTGAATGTTGAAACATCTACAGGTTCTTATAAAACCAAGTTTGTTAAGCAATAAGTATTTGAATCATTTGACTTGTCCTTAATACAGGGCAGGGTATTGATACACTCCATTGGATTATGGCCCCGGAAGGAATCTTTCGGGGCTTTTTCATTAGTTTATCGATCATAAGCGGATTTTTGATGATCTGGATTGACATCATCGCTTCAGGCGATGGCATCAATATAAGGTAAATGGATGGGAGAGGTTGGTAAAGGTATGAGCAATCACCAGTTTGGTAGAGACGCCATGCATGGCATCTCTCATTTCTACGCGTATGTCATATGAATTTTTTACAAGCTCAGGAAGCTGTTTTATATGTAAATATCAATTGCATTCCTGCATGTGTGCAATTGAATTTCACCCAACAATATGCTATGGAAAATAACCTATTCTTGCATTGCCTGATCGACACAGATAGCTGAAAATATTTATCATTGGGTCGTTATCGTAATTCAGAGATGGGTTGTGGGGAAACTATGTCAGAGATGCCCATGATGCATGTCAGAGGTACCATGAATATCAAAGACCCCATACATGGCATCTGTACGGGAATTATATATAGGATTTATCTTTTTGCGAAGAGATAGCTAATNTTTACGGGAAAAATAACATAANAATATGGATGAATTGTTAGTTCCTGGTTTTTCTTATAATCCTGAAAATCCTAAAATCCTGTAAATCCTGATTCAGACAAAAAAACTTAAAAATATTTGCGCAATTATTTGGTTGCGCATAAATTTGCAATTATTCAGTTGCAAGTAAATGAAATGAAAGCTAGAAGAGATGTATTTCAGGCGATTGCAGATCCCACGCGTCGTGCAATCATAATGCTGTTAGCCGTAGGGGCACTTACGCCCAATGCCATAGCGGAGCATTTTAACTCAAGCAGGCAGGCAGTTTCCAAACATCTTCAAATATTGTCGAAGTGTGAACTTGTACGGCAGGAGCAACAGGGCCGTGAAATTTACTACCATTTAAATGCCGATAAAATGAAGGATGTGGAAAAATGGCTGGAACAATTCAGGCAGCTGATGGCGAAGCGATTCAGCCAGTTAGATCATGTATTGGAACAACTTAAACGAAAATAAAAATGAACAAGACGGTATTGTTTAACTTTAATGTTGACAAATCAAACAATCAAATCAAAGTAGAGCGCTCGTTCAGCGCTCCTGTGGACCTGGTATGGGCAGCCTGGACTCAGGCGGAGATCCTTGATCAGTGGTGGGGGCCTAAACCCTGGGTAGCCCGTACCAAGTACATGGATTTTCGTGAAGGAGGATGCTGGATTTATGCAATGGTAGGTCCTGATAATGAAAAGCACTGGTCAAGAGTGGATTATGTAAACATTACTCCGGAAAAGTATTTCTCTGCCTACGATGGTTTTTGTAATGAAGAAGGTATTCCCGATACTTCACTGCCTCGTAACAAATGGGAAAATACCTTTATAGATCAGGGAAATGAGACCCAGGTAGCCATTCTGTTAACTTTTGACTCTCTGGAAGACCTGGAAAAAATCATTGCAATGGGCTTCAGGGAAGGCTTTGAAGCTGGGCTTGCCAATCTTGATCAGTATATTGAAGCTCAATTCAAACTACGCAAAAAAAATAAAACAAGTACCCATGCACGTGTATCGACCTACCTGAATTTTGCCGGAAATACGGAAGAAGCTTTTAAATTTTACAGGAAAGTTTTTAGAACAGAGTTCATCAATGGTATACAGCGTTTCGGAGATATTCCTCCTGCACCTGATCAGCCACCGATCGCAGATGTGGTAAAGAAAATGGTGCTGCATATAGAACTCCCGATTCTTGGTGGACATATTCTTATGGGAACAGATGCTCCAAAGGAATTTGGAATGACCGTTACCAAAGGCAACAATATGCACATTAATCTGGAACCCGAATCAAGAGAAGAAGCAAAACGATTGTTCGACGAACTTTCGGTGGATGGTATTGTGGAAATGCCGATTCAGGATATGTTTTGGGGGGCTTATTATGGGAACTTTCAGGATAAGTTTGGTATCAACTGGATAATTAATTATCAAAATAAATAAAAAATGAATACACTTACACTTCCAAAACAGGAAGGTTGGTAGTTCGTTTTGAAATGTAGTGCCACAATAGGCATTTAGATAATTAGGCAGAATGTTAAGTATGGTGGGATAAATGTAAAGGTGCGTTTATCTCAACGAATAGTTTAGGAACTAAACGTAATAACCATGGTAGTCCGAATATTTGCCGATCAGTCCATCTTGAACCGACTTACCAATACGGCCATTGGAAAGGATTTAACCAACATCCTTTGGCCGAACATTCTGTTAAATTGTACAGAAGCTCCCTTTTCACCTAACATCGGGTCAACCAGTATTTGAGTTTCGTTTATTCGTATTAATAATGTAGCATTTCGAATCAGCTGTACGTTCATAATTTTCTTACTTTGGGTTCAGTACAAACGTAGCCAGTCAGATTGCTTACTTCAAGAAATGCACGTTAAGGAGTATTGTTCACAAATTTGTAACCTATGAACATAGTGAATTTGAAAATTGTCCGTTCAACGGGTTTTTCAATGTATTTTCCGGAAAATGGAAGCCCCTGATCCAGCATCAGTTTTTTCTGAATGGAGACATGCGTTTTACCGATTTATGGAGAGATATGCCCAAAATGTCCAAAAAGGTCTTATTGGAACAGTTACGACTATTAGAAGTTTCGAGCATTATACAAAGAACTCAGGTTAATACATTGCCTTCTGAAGTATTTTATGGCTATCTGAAGCAGGCAAGACCATGTTGCCTGCTATCCTGCACATAGAAGAGTGGACTAAGAAAACACTTATTAAGGGGTAATTAGTTCAAAAAACAAAATGGATAGAGGAAATTAAATTAAATTTGTTTCAGACAGACGAAGTTTTTGGTTTGGAAAAGGATGAACTATCTGTCAATTACTTTGATAAACCTTTGTTCATAGTATCCGCTGCTTGCATTTTCCCGTGCCTCCCTTTCCGTTTCACCCTTCGTTTTGTCCGTTTCACCCCTAAAGGTATACTTTTTCTGTTGGAAGAGCAGCCCTGGTGCAACCAGGGATTCTGGAATCTGCTATTGGGAGAATAATGAAAGTTTGCCTTGGAAAACTTATACTTTTTCCCGACCGTTCTTATCCGTTTCACCCTTCATTTTGTCCGTTTCACCGGAAAAGTCTTTGATTTGCGTTTCCCTGTCCGGGACAGGTACTAAAATCAGGGGGATTGCCAGGAATGCCGTTTCTCAAGGGGGATGAGCGGTATCTGTCTTGGGAGCCCTTGGGCGTTCCCCTACTTTCTCTTATACTTCACCCTCTATTTTGTCCGTTTCACCACAATACACATTCTCCAGTTCTGTTTCATGGCTTAGATTTGTACAAAAAAGAGCTCAAATGTGAAATGTTTTGCCAGCGAAAATTGTACTTAGGAACATATGAAAAAGCATTAAGCTAACGAATCATTATCTATCACCACTAAAATTGTAAATAAAAATCCACTAAGATGACAAAAAAAATTTCCATAGCGGTACTGCTCCTGCTAACCACCAGTTTTGCCTGGGCACAGACCGAGCTATCGCTGAAAGAAGCGGTGAATTATGCTTTACAGCATAAAGCAGATGCTGTCAAAGCGAAGCTGGATATTGAAAACAGCTCCTATCTGATTGATGAGGCCAGAGCTAATGCCTTACCTCAGATTAATGCCAGTGGCTCCATCACACATAACCCTATTTTGCAAAAAACAGCCTTGAGTATGGGTGGGGAAAGCATGGTGATAAAAATGGGGCGTCCATGGCAGTCAACCGCTGCTGTGCAACTAAACCAACAGCTGTTTAATATGGCTGTTTTTCAGGGGTTAAAGGCAGCCAAGTCTACCCGGGCGTTTTATCAGATTAATGCTGAGCTTACCGACGAGCAGATCATTGAAAAGGTAGCCAACAGCTATTATGAGGTTTTCAAAACCCGCTCACAACTTAAAACCATCGATCAGACGATTCAAAACACCACAAGGGTTAGAGATGTGATCGAAAGTCTGACCAAAAGCGGATTGGCCAAAAAGATAGATCTTGATCGTATAAACGTTTCTCTGAACAATCTGAAGAGTGCCAGACAACAACTGGACAATGCTGCAAAACTTCAGGAAAATGCACTCAAATTTTTGATTGGTATGGACATCAGCAACGAAATCACGCTGTCTGAAAGCGATTTCACTGCTACTACAACACTGTATTCGAAAGAAGACATCAACATCAATAAAAGAACAGAGATCAAGCTTTTGGATCAAAGAGGGTACCTGCTTCACCTAAACAAAAAAGCTACGGAAGCAAGAGGGTATCCGGCGTTGAGTCTGGTGGCCAACTATGGTTATTTTGGTCTGGGAGGTGAGTTTCCTTTTTTTGCCGGTAAAAATAATCCCAATGTATACTGGTCTGATTTTGCATCTATAGGACTGAATTTGAGCATACCTATTTTTAATGGTTTTTCAAACCGTGCCAAAGTACAACAGACTAAGGTGGATATATTGAAACATGAAGCGGATGTAAAAGATACCCGTCTTGCATTGGACCTGGCTGTTGAAAATGCCTTTACCCAAATTAATAATGCGCAAATCACGCTTAGCAATCAGGAATCCAATCTGGCTCTGGCCAAAGAGGTACTTGAAAATATAGAAAACAACTATAAAAACGGATTGGCGTCGCTAACCGACCTTCTTGATGCTGAAACGTCCTATTCCGACGCTCAGAATAATTATACCAATGCCATTATGGATTATAAGCTGGCAGAGATACAACTTATTAAAGCGAAAGGGGAATTAAAATCATATTACACCACAGAATAAACAGACACTATAATGAAAAGAATAATCATTTCAGGACTTATTATACTGGCAGCTTTTGCTGGAATTGCCTATGTGCTTAAAAGCAACAAGGCGAAAAACGATGCTCAGACTGCTATCGTAGCTCAGAAAAACACTTCTGTAGCCGTGCGTGCAGAAGTGGCGGATCTGAAACCGATGAACCTGCAGTATACCTCCAATGGTAATTTTACTGCAAAGCAGGAAGTAATGATCTCTTCCGAAGTTTCCGGAAAAATAACCAATGTACTGGTAAGAGAAGGAGCGACTGTCAGCGCAGGTCAGGTATTGGCTGTTATCCGTGGTGATAAGTTGAATGTAAACCTGTCCAATGCTCAGGCGGTATATGAAAACGCTAAAAATGAAGTAGAGCGTTTTGAAAGTGCTTATGCTACCGGCGGTGTTACCAAGCAGCAACTGGATCAGGTAAAGCTTCAGCTTGAAAATGCAAGAAACAACCTGCAAAACGCTCGCCTCACTGCTTCTGATGTCAACGTTAAAGCATCTTTTGCCGGTGTGGTAAACAAGCGTTTCATCGAAGCTGGTTCCTATGTTTCTCCAGGACAACAAATGTTTGAAATTGTCAATGTCTCTTCTCTGAAAATGAAAGTTCATGTGGATGAAAAGAATATTGCATCCATCAAATTAGGACAAAAGGTACAGGTAGAGACTCCTGTAATCCCGGGAAAAACATGGACCGGAGTAGTTTCTTTTATAGCTCCGAAAGCAGATGGAAGTCTTAATTTCCCTGTTGAGCTGGAAATAAAAAATAACCCTGGCAACGAACTGAAAGCTGGAATGTATGGAACAGCACGTTTTGGAAGTGATCAGCTGGCCGATGTGCTGGTAGTACCAAGAAATGCCTTCGTGGGTAACGTTAGCTCCAATAAGGTTTTTGTAATAGAGGATGGAAAAGCGATCCTGACTCAGGTGGTTTCAGGCAGAAACTTTGGTGACTATGTGGAAATTCTTTCTGGTGTCAACAAAGGCCAGAAGGTGGTGGTTTCCGGACAAATCAACCTGCTTGACCAAACACCTGTGTCTATTATTAACTAATTCACAAACATATGAAATTAGCAGAAGTATCCATTAAACGCCCCAGTATAATAATAGTATTATTTACTATACTGACACTGGGCGGTATCTTTTCATATACACAGCTGGGTTATGAATTAGTACCAAAGTTTGAAACAAACGTAATTTCCATTCAGACCATTTATCCTGGAGCATCGCCTTCTGAAGTGGAAAACTCGGTCACCAAAAAGATCGAAGATGCAGTGTCCTCACTCGAAAACGTGAAGAAGATCGAATCTAAGTCGTTTGAGAGTGTGTCGGTTGTAATCATTACCCTTAACAGCAACGCAGATGTCAACTTTCTACTCACAGACGCGCAGCGTAAAATCAATGCGGTAATCAAAGATTTGCCAGACGATGTGGAAACACCGTCTATCAACAAGTTCTCGCTGGACGATATTCCTATTATCAAGCTGTCAGCAACTTCTGATCTTTCCGAGAAAGAACTGTATGACCTGTTGGATGAAAAAATACAGCCTGTATTTGCCCGTATCGACGGTGTGGCTAAAGTAGACATGATCGGTGGGGAAGAGCGCGAAATTCAGGTGAGCGTAGTTCCTGAAAAACTTCAGGGATATGGACTATCTATCGGGCAGGTGGAGCAGATCATTGCTGCTTCCAACATGGATTTCCCTACAGGTAACGTAAAAACCCGTGACAACCAGACTACCATCAGGCTTTCCGGTAAATTCACGACAATTAATGAATTGCGTAATCTTCCGATTACGACACCTGCAGGTATTAAAATCAGACTAAGTGATATTGCCGATGTTCAGGATGGTATAAAAGATCCGGAGAAAATCGCAAGGATCAATCAGAAGAATACAATCCTTTTACAGGTATATAAGCAGTCGGATGCGAATGCGGTGGCGGTATCAGAAAAGGTAAAACGTACCATTACTACAGTAGAGAAAGATTACAAAGCTCAGGGGGTTCAATTTGAAATAGCAAGTGACACTTCTGATTATACGCTTAAAGCTGCCAACAACGTAATCTTTGACCTTATGCTGGCCATTGCGCTGGTAGGTGCAATTATGTTGTTCTTCCTTCACAGTGTCAGAAACTCTGCGATCACCATGGTGGCGATTCCATTGTCTTTGATTGCAACCTTTATCGGCTTGCTGGTAATGGGGTATACTCTGAACCTGATGTCACTGCTTGCGCTTTCTCTGGTGGTTGGTATTCTTGTGGACGACGCGATTGTGGTTATAGAGAACATTCACCGTCACATGGAGATGGGTAAAAACAAGGTAAGAGCAGCCTATGACGGAGCAAGAGAAATCGGCTTTACCGTTACGGCCATTACGCTGGTTATTGTGGTGGTGTTCCTTCCGATCTCTTTATCAACAGGACTTGTAGCCAACATTCTGCGTCAGTTTACCGTGACGGTAATGATTTCTACCATGCTGTCACTTCTTGTATCCTTTACTGTGGTGCCCTGGTTGTACTCACGCCTTGGTAAACTTGAGCACATCAGCAACCGTTCGTTGTTTGGCAAGTTCTTGGGAGCATTTGAAAGAATGCTGGACAGACTTACTGAAGGAATTGGTTCAATCCTGAAATGGTCGCTTAGAACCAGATTAAACAAAGTGGTTACCATCCTGGTCTCAGTGGTTCTGTTCTTTGCATCACTAATGCTGGTAGGAAAGGGGTACATCGGTTCTGACTTCTTCCCTGGAAACGACAAAGGGGAGTTTTACCTGCAAATCGAAATGAACAAAGATGCTTCTATCGAGCAGACGAACTTCATGACCCAAAAGGCAGAGGAATATTTGTCTCAGAAACCGGAAATTACCCGAATGATTACTACGGTTGGACAGGCCTCTGACGGTATGATGTCTACTTCCGGAACCAAGTACAAGTCTGAAATTCACATCTTCGTAAGTAAGGAGCACAATAAAAAAGAACCTACCAAAGTGTTTTCTGCCAAGCTGAAAAGAGAGATGGAAGGTGTATTGGTAGGAGCGAAAGTAAAAACAGTAAACGTTGGTATCATGGGTGCTGAAAACGCACCGTTGAAGCTGACCATTATCGGACCTACTCAGGAAGATGCACTGGAGTTCGCTACTCAGGCAGCAAACCTGTTACGTGAAATCCCGGGATCTTCACAGGTTAAGCTGACTTCTGAAGACGGTAACCCTGAAATCAATGTAAAGGTGGACAGGGATAAAATGAACGCCCTTGGACTGAATGTAGCGACTGTAGGTATGGCAATGCGTACTGCCTTCTCAGGTAACACCGATACCAAATTCAGAGCAGGAGACAAAGAGTACGACATCAATATCCGCTACGATGAATTGGGTAGAGCTACCATTGATGACGTGAGAGACTTAAAATTCACCAATGCTCAGGGACAGGTGATCAAACTGGAGCAATTTGCAGATGTGAGTTATAGCAGCGGACCGACCCTTCTTGAGCGTAGAGACAAGTCGCCTTCTGTATCAGTAGAAGCACAGGTAGTGGGAAAACCGGCAGGTACCATTGCACAGGAGTGGCAGGCAGCTTTCGAAAAGCTTGAATTTAAGCCAGGAGTATCGTACAAATGGGGTGGAAACATGGAAAACCAGTCCGAAGGTTTTGGTTCTCTTGGAATTGCCCTGTTGGCTTCTATTCTCCTTGTGTATCTTGTAATGGTGGCGCTGTACGACAACTTTGTGACACCGTTTGTGGTGTTGTTCTCTATCCCGTTGTCGTTTATCGGAGCATTGTTATTCCTTGCCCTGTTCAATCAGACACTGAACATCTTTACTATTCTTGGTATCATAATGCTGATTGGTCTGGTAGCTAAAAACGCGATCATGCTTGTAGACTTTGCCAACCACCGCAAGGAAGAAGGCTATTCTACCTATGAAGCACTGATCTCTGCTAACCACGCCCGTTTCAGACCTATCTTGATGACTACCATCGCGATGGTTATAGGTATGGTGCCTATCGCTATTGCTCAGGGTGATGGTGCAGATATGAACAGAGGTCTTGCCATAGTGATCATAGGAGGTTTGTTGTCTTCTCTATTCCTGACACTGGTTATTGTACCGGTTGTTTACTCGATCTTTGACAGTCTGGGTAGACGTTTTGGAAAAGGCAAGAAAATAAACTATGCTGCCCTCATGGAAGAAGAAGTAGTAGAAAAAGAACTCATCCCTGAATTAGCTGAAGAACATCCTTAAAAAGTCAGCTGTAATGAAGATATTCTGTCCCGGAATTCAAGGCCCCCGGCGGGCAGAATATCTTCTTCTTACAGTGGCTGGTTAAACTGAATTTTAACTAAGTGTTTCATTGTTAGTGAAATATTCAGTAGTTTCCGTTTTTTGGTAATCATAGTTAGTTCAATCTTTATCCTTATGCAATACTCAATTCCTATAAAGGTTCTCGTAAAAGAAAGCGGAAGGCTGTTTCTTTTTTTCCTGGTGGGAACAGTGTTGATCACTTCTTTGCAGGAATTTAGCTTACAGGGACTAGTCATTAAATTTATTACCCTGAGCACACTTTTTATTTCCTATTTCGCTATCAACATTGTTCTTTTCTGTTATTTTGATAAAAAACGAAGATCCCCGGGGGAAAAAATCTGGAAAAAAACCTTCTTGTCAGGCTATTTTCTGACGCTTATTGTTTTTTCCATTCAACATGCTCTGCTGCTTTACCTGCATAACACCGGAGTTTTTGTACAGAAAAGTATGCCTGGAGCAGGAATTGAACCACATAATGTCTGGCAGCATCTCATCTTTATCAGCTACGCCAACTTTGTGATGTATACGTTCATCTTCCTCATTCATAATTTTGTCATCGACCAGTATGAGAAGAACAGGATACAGATGGAGTTGCTGCAATTGAAAGCTTCCAATATGGAGACCACCAACCAGCTTTTGCAACAACAGATAAAACCGCATTTTCTTTTCAATGCACTCAATATATTGAAGTCGCTCATCCGCAAGGATCCTAAAAGTGCCGAAACCTATCTGCTAAAGCTCTCGGACTTCCTTAGAGTTTCCATTACCAAAAATAAAACCGGAACAGCTACCATCCGTGAGGAACTGAAGATCTGTAACGATTACATGGAAATGCAGAAAATCCGCTTTGGAGACGCGTTGATCTATCGTGTTAATCTTGATGAAAATGACGAATGCTTTAATCAGAAGCTTCCATTTTTCTCCATTCAGCCTTTGCTGGAAAATGCTATAAAGCACAATGAGCTGACGATCGACAATCCTTTATGCATTACCATTGATAAAATGGGGGATAGCATTTTGGTATCCAATAACCTTCAGCGCAAAACCAATGTGGAGGTATCAACGGGAAATGGGCATAGCATATTAAAGGAACGCTACAAAATATTAACCGGAGACGATGTCCAGATTGAAGAGCATGATGACGTATATTCAGTAAGTCTTAAAATTCTGGATGAGTAATGAATATTATTATTATAGAAGACGAGCCAATCACGGCAGAAGACCTCAGGGAGATCATTATTCAGGTAAACCCTCAGGCGAATGTGATCAAAATTCTGGGTTCTGTAAAAGAAGCGGTAGCCTATCTTAAAACGCATCCATCACCGGATCTTATTTTTAGCGATATCCAACTGGGAGACGGTCTGAGTTTTGAAATTTACCAGAAGGTAGATGTGAAAGCGCCCATTGTATTTTGTACTGCTTATGACGAATATGCATTGACAGCCTTCCGAACCAATGGTATTCATTACATTCTGAAGCCTTTTAATGAGGATATGATTCAGGAAGCTCTGGACAAGTTTCGCACGCTTAAATCTTCCTTCAGCCTGGATAATCAGGCATTGTTGCAGGTACTGCAAACCCTGACCCGGCCTACACAGGAGAAGACCAGTTCCATTCTGGTATATCAGCGGGAAAAAGTGATTCCTGTTAAAATTAAAGACATAGCACTTTTTTACATCAAAAACGAAGTATGCCATTTGTATACCTTCGATCAGAAAAACTATCTTATCAATAAATCGCTGGATGAAATACAGCAGTTGGTGGGCAACGACTTTTACCGGGCCAACAGGCAGTTTATCGTTAATCGGGAAGCGATTAAAGAAGCCTCTTCGTATCTTGCCCGCAAGGTAAACATCGTTTTGAATGTCCCTTTCAGCGAATCCATTATGGTCAGCAAGGAGAAAATGAGTGACTTCTACGCCTGGCTGACGGGAGAGTATGGGCCGTATTGATAAGGAGGGAGAGAGGCTATTTTGACCGGTTAGCTGTACGAAAATAAAGAACTAGATTTTTCTTTGTTATTGCTATTCGTTTTCAGATAAAAGTGATTGCAGTTTTTCTTCTTTTGCTTTTAATTTTAAGTTTAAATCAACCTTATTCTTGAATTGGTTACAGCCTGCTATTTCTGATTTGAGTTTTGTTATTTCTTTTACTAAAGCATCCACCTCTTTATTGAAAGCTATTAAGTCCTTCAAGGTCTTGTTGGACATTGAATATTTCTCTGATAACTGAACACAGAAATCATGGTAAATAGCGTCAATGCTCTTTTTGAGTTGAAGGGTGTACTTGTTTTGAGAAGGCAGCAACCAGTCTGTTCTGAATGTCCAGTCTATGACTGCATTGTCTTCATTTATTGGATGTGGGTGCTTGGATGATGTAGATATGTAAATCATTGTATCATGCTCAACCACAAAAATGATATTGTATGGGATTGATTTATCAATAATATCAAGTACGGTCTGTATCTCTTGTTTGACTTTAAGCTCAATCTTAAAAACCTGAATTTCCTTGATATCCTTAGCTTCAAGATTTATTGTATCAGGTGAAAGCTTATGCGTCCAGGTGATACGAGCAATGAGTTCTGTGAATAATTTTTTCTGCTTTGCGGTAGTGTAACTATCGAAAGCATTCTTAGGGATTACCCTGTTTACTATGGTGGTATGTGGTAACTTGAATAATTCCATTTAGCGCACAATTAAAAACGAAACGAGTTTGAAATCTTCAATGCCTTTGAACTTATCCTTCAGTGCGGTTGTGCCACCTGATTTGAATAAGCTGAGCACATCCTTTTCTTCTTCGGTGCGCAGGATTGTGCCAATGCTTTGTTTGAGCAGCAAAGAGTAGGAATCCATTTTATGGTATTCGTCCGTTTCGGCACTTAATGCCTTGCAAAGGTCAGTGAGCGGTTCACTTTTGCCCTTACAAAGCATGCGCATTGCATCCAATATCTTTTTTGACTCAACATGATTCAGCAGTAGCTCACCGGAATTTTTGATGTAAACCAGATAGTAGGGGTGTAGCCGATTGAGCTTATTGATATTGACGCTGGTGTTGACATTCTTCAAAACGAACATTACACCCTGTTGCAGAATTTCCGTTGCCTTGACTACTGCATGGAGCCCTTCCGGGATATGTGTTAGTTCACCATACGTTTTGATGTAATTCGACAGGTCAACCCTGAAATCATTTAAGCCAAGGTCTGTGATACTTACTCCTTCTCTCAGGTCTTCCAGGTCAATGACTTCTTCCTGTAATTTTTGGAGTTGTATTTTCCTGTATTCCAAATCTTTTTCATCATTATTCAGAANGTTGTCATCACCTGTACTGGCCATGTTGCTAATCAACATCCGGCTCTCTACTCTTTGTTTTAGGTTGATATAAGCATCCAGAGTAACGTCCGGCCAGAAGTTTACCAAGGTGATGCTGGTATTCTTTGAGCCGATACGGTCGATACGTCCGAAGCGCTGAATGATTCTTACCGGATTCCAGTGAATATCGTAATTGATGAGGTAGTCACAGTCTTGGAGGTTTTGACCCTCTGAAATACAATCTGTTGCTATAAGCAAATCAATTGAATCATTCAGATGTGGATAGAGTTGGGCCTTGTCTTTAGACAAAGGCGAAAAGCATGTAAGCAGAGGGTTTAGGTCTGAAGGGATTGACTTGGCGTTGCTGATCTTCCTTGAGCCTGTAATTAATGCAGTGTGAATGCCGTAGTTGTCTTTTAGGTAGCCATGTATGTTTTCATAGAGATAGTTAGCTGTATCGGCAAAGGCAGTGAAGATGATAGCCTTCTTATTGCCCGGATTAAATGGGTTAGTGATTTTATTATCCAGCAGATCAATAAGCTGCTGGAGCTTAAAGTCTTTTTCGCCACGAATATCCAAAATGCTATTCCAAATATGATTCAATACCGCAAGGTCTTCATTCAAATCTTCCTGCCATTTACGGGTGTCCATGTCAGCGATATGGACCTTGATTTTTTTCCCAATCACATTTTCTTCATCACCCCAGTCTGCTTCCCAATCAAAGTCTTCATCATTCATGCGGGCCTGTATACCTTCATATTCACCTTTGGCACCTTGCTCNATAGTTTTTATGGCTTGCTCTATTTGACTGATTATCCCTTCAAGGGTGATTCTGAAAGAATCAACCGAGCTTTCAAGGCGTTTCAATAAATTGATACGCATGAGGATTTGCAAACTTCTTTCACGGTCTATCTGAGTAAGCCTTCCTGACTTCACCGTTTTATCATACAGGTCAGCATACAATTCAATTTTGCTTGGCAAAATGTAATTGAGTGGCGTATAGACCGAAAGATTGAGCAATGTTAATTTCTCAGCAATGTCTACATAAGTTACTTCGCCACTTTCAGTTAGTGGACTTTGAATCGATACCGGTTTGTTCCTTTCCGGGAACTTACCAATGGATGTGGTATCGTAGTATGTGGTTATATGTTTTCTCGACCGGGATATGGTCAGGGAATCCAGTATTTCAAAGAAATCAAAATCAAGCATGTCCAGCAGCTTTTCGGTTGTACGTTGTGCTGTATCGTACTTACTCCAAACATTGAATGCCTGCTGTGCTTTTCTGAAAATTTGTTCTATACCACTCTTTGTTTCCAGCTTGCTATCTATCAATTCAGGCTCACCTTCATAGGCAATGGCCAATTGATTTTTTAAATCGTTGAAGCGGTTGTTGACTGGCGTAGCAGAGAGCATCAGTACTTTCGTTTCAATGCCTTCCTTCACTACTTTTCGCAATAGCTTCTGGTATCTGTTTTCCCTGTCGGAATAGGGATTGTTGTTTCTGAAATTGTGTGATTCATCTATGACCACCAAACCGTAGTTGCCCCAATTCACATTCTCCAGGCTTCTGCCATTGCTCATTCCCCTTTC
>JGI12383J13903_1000997_pt1 | contig 15840 bp, 15 predicted proteins | sample Passage237B_FD_13903 | JGI IMG/M metagenome (IMG submission 13903)
CGCTTCGTGGGGGTCAAGGAGCTGCTCCGCATCAGCACCGAGAACACCCTGCGGCTGCTCGAGATGGAGCTCCAGATCCGCAAGGGCGAGCTGCAGGAGCAGTGGCACTTCGCCTCGCTGGAGCGCATCTTCATCGAGAAGAAAGTGTACCGCAAGATCGAGGAGGCCGAGACCTGGGAGCAGGTGATCGCCTTCATCGACAAGGGTCTCAAGCCGCACATCCAGCACCTGAAGCGACCCGTGACCGAGGACGACATTGTGCGCCTGACCGAGATCAAGATCAAGCGGATCAGCAAGTACGACATCTTCAAGGCCGACGAGCACATCCGCCAACTGGAGGAGCAGCTCGCCGCGGTGCAGCACCAGCTGGACAACCTGGTGGACCACGCGGTGGACTACTTCAAGGAACTGAAGAAGAAGTACGGTGCCGGCCGCGAGCGCAAGACCGAGATCCGCACCTTCGACACCATCGTGGCCACCAAGGTGGCCGTGGCCAACCGCAAGCTCTATGTGGACAAGGCCGAGGGCTTCATGGGCTGGAGCCTGCGCAATCACGAACTGGTGGGCGAGTGCTCGGACATCGACGACATCATCGTGTTCCGCGCCGACGGCACCATGCTGGTGACCAAGGTGGCCGACAAGAAGTTCATCGGCAAGAACGTGTTGCACGTGGGCGTATGGAAGAAGAACGACGAGCGCACGATCTACCACATGATCTACCAGGACGGTCCGAAGGGGCCGTACTACATGAAGCGCTTCGCCGTCACGGGCATCACGCGTGACAAGGAGTACGACCTCACCAACGGCACCAAGGGCTCGAGGGTGGAGTACTTCAGCGCCAACCCCGACGGCGCCGCCGAGGTGGTGCAGGTGGTGCTGCGGCCACGCCCCAACCTGCGCAAGACCAAGTTCGACATCGACTTCGCCAAGCTCTCGGTGAAGGGCCGCGGCAGCAAGGGCAACCTGCTCACCCGCTACATGGTGCAGAAGATCGTGCAGAAGGAGCGCGGCGCCAGCACGCTCGGTGCCATCCCCATCTGGTTCGACGAGACGGTGCGCCGCCTGAACGACACCGGTCACGGCCGCTACTTGGGCCGCTTCTCCGGCGACGACAAGATCCTGGCGGTGATGGCCGGCGGCACATACCAGCTCTTCCCCTTCGTGCTCAGCACGCACTTCCCCGATGATGTGCTCACCGTGGTCAAGTGGGATCCCAAGACACCCATCGCTGCGGTGTACTGGGAAGGGGAGAAGCAGCAGTACAACGTGAAGCGCTTCCTGGTCGAACCCGCCAAGGACGCCGTGAGCTTCATCACCGAGCACGCCGACAGCAAGCTGGTCCTGCACAGCCTGGTGCCCCACCCCCGCGTGAAGCTCAGCTTCGACAAGCGCAGCAACGACCGGCCCGACGAGGAGATCGACCTGGAGGCCTTCATCGCCGTGAAAGGGGTGAAGGCCCTGGGCAACCGGCTCACGCCGTTCAAGGTGAAGGACATCGAGCTCCTCGATCCGGTGTTCATTCCCATGACCCCCGAACTGGAGGAGGTGCAGGGCATGCTGATCAGCGAGGACGAGATCGGCAACCTGGAAGCCCCCGAGGAGGAAGGCTTGGAGGAGAGCCCGATGAAGCAGTTCAAGCGGCAGCAGGCGCAGCAGGACGTGGTGCGCTCACCCGACGATCCGTTGATCGGCTACGAGCCGGGCAAGCAGATCACCCTGGGGCTGGACTAGGCGTGCGCCCCCTGCTGTTGGGGCGGGAACACCAGGTCGATCTCCGATGGGCTTTGCGCGAGCAGCGGTTCCATCGCGGCATAGCCCTTCACCACCCGGATGGCGAGCAGGGCCAGCGGGATGCCGATCGCGCTGGCGATGATATCGAGCATGGTGCTCCACATCAGCACATCGACGCTCTCGGCCCGAAGGCCGGTACGCATCGAGGCCTGGCCCAAGAACCCGTTGATCAACCACAAGGCCGACCAACCGCCCAGGATGCGCATGTCGGGCGCTGTGTGGGGCACCTGCTGGCGTGTGAGCAGTGCGGAGGTGCGCGTGTACAACTCGCGCATGATCTGGTAGGGCTTGTACAGGTTCACGATCGGTACGAACCATCCTCCGGCCGCCCAAACCTCGCTGTCGTTCAGATCGGTAACGCGCTGGTGCAGGTTGTAATACGCCCGCCGGAACCACTGGATGAAGACCACTCCGGAGGCGATATAGGCAATGAGGTGGATGCCCCCTATGGCCTGCTCGCGGGTGTTGTTCCGCTCCAAGACCTCGTCGGCAATGAACTCGCCTTGGGCGATCGCACCCAGCAGGTCGTATTGCATGTAGGCCGAGGCCAGGGCAAGGGCGTCAAGGACCAGCATGACCCCGGCAGGGTCACCGTATTACGCGCACGGCGCTCGTTGGGGCGCAGGAGGCTCATGGGCATCCAAGATGCATCATTTACCGGACAGGGCTGACTACTCCTCCCGGCCGGCACCCTCACGGATCATCTCCAAGGCCTGGGCGATCCGCCGCTTGCGGGTCTCGTCCTGCTTGGCATCGGTGATCCACTCCAGGTATTCCTTCTTGTGCGAGGAGGGCAGCTTCTCCCAGTACTCCCACACCTCCTCATCGCGCTTCAGGCACGATTCCATCTCGGCCGGCAGGGCGAGCGCGCTCTTCGCCCCCTTCGCGTCGGCGGGTTTGTTCAGCTTCACGGCCTGCTTCACCAGGTCGGTGAAGGCCTTCTCGTTGATGGCCTCGCCCTCGCTCACCTTGTACTTGCGCACGGCACGCTCATCATCCTTCTCCGAGAGCTTGAACAGGCCCTGGGTATCCTTCAACAGGGCACCCTTGTGGAACCAGATGCTCACGCAGGTCTTGAAGACGTGCATGCTGACCATGGGGCCCTCGTGATCGAAGGCCGGTGAGTTGCCACGCCAGCCCTCCTTCACACCGGGTGCCGCGGCATGGATCAGCTGCCGGAAACGCACGAGCAGCCTGCGTTGCCACTCAGGTTGTTCGCCGATGAAGGTGTTGATCTGTTCCTGCGGGTGCATGGGAGATGACGGTTCAGGGGTGCCAAACTAAGCACACCGGAAAAACGTTGTGGGACCGTTCGTGTACCCGCTTGTCCCACAGGAGGTAGTGCACAAGCCCACTGCCGTTCAGCAGCGCTCGATGATGGTGGCGTACCCCTGGCCCACGCCGATGCACATGGTGCACAGCGCATAGCGGCCTCCGGTGGCCTGCAGCTGCAGGGCGGCGGTCTGGAGCAGGCGTGCACCGCTCATGCCCAGGGGGTGGCCCAGCGCGATGGCCCCGCCGTTCGGGTTGATGCGCGGGTCGTCGTCGGGGATGCCCAGGCTGCGCGTGCAGCAGAGCACCTGTGCGGCGAAGGCCTCGTTCAGTTCGATCACATCCATCTGCTCCAGGGCGAGGCCGGCACGTTTCAAGGCCAGTTTGGTGGCGTTCACCGGACCGATGCCCATGATGCGCGGCTCCACACCGACCACGCCGCTGCTCACGATGCGCGCCAGCGGTTGCAGGCCGTGCTGCTTCAGGGCCGCATCGCTCGCCACCAACACCGCGGCCGCGCCATCGTTCAATCCGCTCGAGTTGCCGGCGGTCACCGTGCCGTTCCTCCGGAAGGAAGGCTTCAGCCCGGCCAGACCTTCCAAGGTGCTCTTCGGTTTCATGAACTCGTCGGTGGCGAAGAGCATCGGGTCGCCTTTGCGCTGCGGGATGGACACCGGTGCGATCTCCTGCGCCAGACGCCCGCTGGCCTGTGCGGCGGCGGCCTTCTGCTGGCTCCACAGCGCGAAGCGGTCCTGGTCCTCGCGGCTGATGGCGTTGTTCTCCAACAGGTTCTCGGCCGTCTCGCCCATGGCGTCCACGCCGTACTTCTCCTTCATCAGCGGGTTCACGAAGCGCCAGCCGAAGCTGCTGTCGAACAGCTGCGCGTCGCGGCCATAGGGCGTGCTGGTCTTGCTCATCACCCAGGGTCCGCGCGTCATGTGCTCCACGCCACCGGCGATGAACAGGTCGCCACAGTCGGCGGCGATCGCGCGTCCGGCGTGCACCACCGCGCTCATGCCCGAGGCGCAGAGGCGGTTCACCGTTTCGCCCGGCACGGTCACCGGCAGCCCGGCCAGCAGCAGGGCCATGCGCGCCACGTTGCGGTTGTCCTCGCCGGCCTGGTTGGCACAGCCCATGATCACATCGTCCACCGCTGCGGCATCCAGCTCGGGGTGGCGCGCCATCAGGGCACGGATCACGTGGGCGGCGAGGTCATCGGCCCGGACGGGGGAGAGGCTTCCGGCGAAACTGCCGATGGGCGTGCGGATGGCGTCGACGATGTAGGCTGCTTTCATGTGCTGGGTTGTTCGTTGGGGAACCAGGGCTTGCCGGTGCGGTAAACGGTCCCCTTGAAGAGCGCGACGACTTCGCCGCGCTGGTTGGTCACGTGGATCTGATAGATGCCGATGCGGTTGGTCAGGCTCATCTCCTGGGCCGTGGCCGTGAGCACATCGCCCGCCTTCACCGGCTTGGTGTGGCTGATGGACGTTTCGATGGACACCGCTTTGATGCCGTACGAGTTGGAGGCGAAGGCCAGGCAGCTGTCGGCCAGCGAGTAGGTGATGCCGCCGTGGGCGATCGTGAAGCCGTTGAGCATCTCCTCGCGCACCGTGGCTTGCAGCACGTTCCGGCCCGGCGCCACCCGCAGCAGCTCGATCCCCAGCCATTGGCTGAAGGCATCGTGCGTGAGCATGTGGTGCACCACGCGCTCGGCGATCGCTTGGGCGTCCATGGCCGGCAAAAGTATCCCGTGCTCAGAGCAGTTCGGGCGCGAGCACCCCTTCGTGCTCCAGCAGCCACTTCTTGCGCCACAGGCCGCCCACGTAGCCGGTGAGCAGCCCGTCGCTGGCGATCACCCGGTGGCAGGGCACGATGATCGGGATCGGGTTGCTTCCGCAGGCGTTGCCAACGGTGCGTGCGATGGCCTTGCCGCCGATGCCATCGGCCACCTGCTGATAGGTGCGCACTTGGCCGAAACGGATGTCGTCGAGCACGTCCCACACCAGCTTCTGGAAGCGTGTGCCATTGCGCTGCAACGGCAGGTCGAAGTGCTTGCGCTTCCTGCGGAAGTAGGCGTAGAGCTGGCGGGCGGCATCGTTGAGCACCGCCGGTACCTTCGCCTGGCGTACGTGCAACGCCTCGAACGAAAGGCGCGTGATCAGGGCCCCGTCGCTCTCCACCCACAACTTGCCCAGCGGGCTATCCACTGTTACCACGTGGTACGGGGCGAACAGTTCGGGTTCCTTGGTGATCCTCCTGGCGGCCATGCGATACGGATAACTTCGGGCAAATTACGCCCATGGCCTGGTTCACCAACGACTTCAACCAGTTCTTCAAGGACCTCGCGAAGAACAACAACAAGGAATGGTTCGATGCGAACCGCGAACGCTTCGAGGCCAGCGTGAAGAAACCCTTCGAGGCGTTCACCGGGGCGGTGATCGAACGTGTGGCCCGGTACGACAAGGCCATCACCATCACACCGAAGGAGGCCATCTTCCGCATCAACCGCGACATCCGCTTCAGCAAGGACAAGACCCCGTACAAGCTGAACTGCTCGGCCATCGTATCGCCCGGCGGGCGCAAGGACCACGCGAGCCCCGGCATCTACTACGAGCTGGGGCCCGAGCACGTGGCCATCTACGGCGGTGTGTACATGCCCGACAAGCAGCAGCTGGAACGCATCCGCACCGCGATCATGGACGACCCCAAGGGCTTCCGGAAGGTGATCGAGGCGCCCGCTTTCAAGAAGCTGTTCGGCGGGGTGAAGGGCGAGGCCAACAAGGTGCTGCCCGCGGGGTTCAAGGAGGCGGCGAAGAAGGAACCGCTGATCGCCAACAAGCAGTTCTATGTGGGCACCGAAAAGCCCGCCAGGATGGTGGTGGCCCCCGACCTGATGGACGTACTGATCGAGCACTACCAAGCTATGCGGCCGTTCAACGCCTGGATGGCCAAGGCGTTGCAATAGAGCGCTCGATCGATGTCCCCAAACATCTCTCCATTCCATAAGTCAAGGAAGTTGGAGGATGCCTTGAACACAGGGGGAATTGGCGATATGCTGGCTGATGTGTTCGGATACGATAAGTACTTCGAGGTCACGAGTGAATATGCCATTCGAGGGACGTACTGCGACCTGGCGATAAAGCTCGATGGCAAGCTTACTACCTTGATCGAGGTGAAGGCTGTTGGTATCGACTTGAAAGAGCAGCATATCAAGCAGGCTGTCGATTACGCAGCCAACCAAGGTGTGGATTGGTCCTGCTCACCACTGGACTGCGTTGGTGCGTCTATCACGTTCACTTCACGAAGCCGATCCAGCATGAATTGGTAGTGGATCTCGACTTCACCAAGATCGACCCACGCTCCGAGAGTGATCTTGAACACTTGTATCTCTGGTGCAAAGAAGGATGGCAGCGTTCAGCACTTGGTGAATACCACGCTCAAAAACAAGCACTTAGTCGCTTTTATCTCGGCGCGGTCGTGTTGAGTCCTACATGTCTCGAGACCATTCGCCGTGAACTGCGCCGAGTGTCACCGGATATTCGGATCACTACCGACCAGATCAAGACCACCTTGACCAATGAGGTGTTGAAGCGAGAGGTGGTGGAAGGGGAGAAGGCTGACGAAGCACGGAGGGTCGTCGCCAAAGCGGCGAGTAAGCCCCTACGCGTGGTCGCACCCAAAGAAGTTGCGAAAGGCGCGGTCCAAGTCGACCATGGATCGGGACAGCAATGACCGAATGGCGTGAAGGTCGAAGTACGACCGATCATGAAAGTGAGAAGGGCGGCCATCGGCCGCCCTTCCTTTTCACCAAACGCCGCGCTTACTGCGCGTTCGCGGTCAATTCGATGGTCAGTTCGATGTTGTCGTTCAGGATGGCATCCTTCGAGCCGCTGCTCCAAGCCACGCCGTACTTCTGGCGGTCGAACACCAGCTTGCCGGTGGCCTTGGCCACACCGTCCTCGGTGGTGATCTCGATGTCGGTCACGTTCTCGGTGTTGGTCACGCCGCGCACGGTGAAGTCGCCGGTGGCGGTGTTACCCTCCACGCCGGTGATCTTGAAGGTGGCGGTGGGGTAGGTGGCCACATCGAAGAAGTCGGGGCTTTTCAGGTGGCCGATCAGCATGGCCTTGGTGCCTTGCTTACTGCCCTCGGGAGCGTACAGGGTGTCCTCGGGAGCGATCGTGTTCAGGTCCACGGTGAACTCGCCACCGGTCAGGGTGTTGGCCTTGGCGGAGAACGAACCGTTCACGGTCACCACACCGTGGTGCGACTTGATGCCGAGCATGGTACCGGTCCAAACCACTTTGCTGGCGGCGGCATCCACGATGTAAGTGCGCTCCATGGCAGCAAGGGCGGCCAGGCTGTCGGCTTCACGCTTTGCTTTCTGGGTCGCGATCTCGGCCTCCGACGGGCCGCAGGCCACCATCAGCAGGGCTGCTCCAGTGGCGATAAGGGCAGTGGTCTTCATGTTCAAGAGGTGTGTTTGAGAGCACAAAGAAAAGCACAATTATCTTCCATGGAATGAAATTTCGAGGAAGTCCTGGAGATCCATGCCTCAATAGGTGGTCAACGACCGGCTTTCCCGGACGGCGCGTTGCAGCAGGGGCGAAGGGCGGTAGCGGTCCTCGCCGTAGAGGGTTTGCAGGCCTTGCAGCTTCTCGAGCCAGAAGGCGGCACCTTGTCGGTCGGCCCAAGCCAGCAGGCCCTCAGGGTAGTTCACGCCCTTGGTCATGGCCAGATCGATGTCGGCCGCGGAGGCCACCTGCCAGAAACGCGCATCGGCCGCCTCGTTGATCAGCATGGCCAGTACGCGGTCCACGATGGCTTGGGCGGCGTTCTCGTCCAGTGCGGGCGTGGTGGCACCGGTCCGCCGACCATCGGCCCCATAGGCGTAGTACCCTTGGCCCGACTTCCTGCCGAACCGACCGCTTTCCACCAGACGCTGCTGGGTGAAACTGGGTTTGTAGCGTTGGTCGTAGTGGAACGCCTCCCACACGGTGCGTGTCACGGTGTAGTTGATGTCGTTGCCGATCAGGTCCATCAGTTCGAAGGGCCCCATGCGGAAGCCACCGATGGAGCGCATGGCATGATCGATCTCGTCGCAGGTGGCGATGCCTTCCTCCAGGATGCGGATGGACTCCCCATAGAAAGGACGGGCCACGCGGTTCACGATGAAGCCGGGCGTGTCCTTGCAGATCACGGGCACCTTGCCCCAGGCCCGCAGGCGTTCGGCCGCTTGGGCGGGAAGACCGGGATCGGTGGCCAGACCGGGCACCACTTCCACCAAGGGCAGGAGGGGAGCGGGGTTGAAGAAGTGCAACCCGATCACGCGGCCGGGGCGCTGGCAGGCCGCCGCGATGGCGGTGACGCTCAACGACGAGGTGTTGGTGGCGAGCACGGCATCCGGTGCCACCACCTTCTCCAGATCTGCGAAAACCTTCTGCTTCACGGCGCGGTCCTCGATGATCGCCTCGATCACCAGTCCGCAGTCCGCGAGTTCCTTCAGGTCCGATGCCGGGGTGATGCGCTGATGCAGGGCATGCGCATCGGCGGCCGACATCTTACCCTTCTCCGCCAGCTTGTCCAGCGTGCGGCGCAGGGTGGCCAGCGCCTTGTCCACGGCCTCGCGGCGGGTGTCGTAAAGCAGCACCGCGTGTCCGGCCTGTGCGGCCACCTGTGCGATGCCGCTGCCCATGGTGCCTGCGCCGATCACGGCGACTTTCATTGAAGCGTCCATGTGTACCTGATCTGTCGCCTTTCGGCGCGGGGCGAAGATCGGCCAATGGCGCAACAGCTCGGTGCCTTTACCCGAACGGCTTTTCACCGGGAACACCGATATTGGCTCCCGGTCATCCCATGCGCCAGATCGCCATCGCCCTGTTGCTGCTGTTCGTGGTGAGCCTGAACGCGTTGCTGGGCACGCGGCTGATGGTCGGCGACAAGCCGATACCGCCACTGGGCCATTTCCTCAGTCCGCAGGAGGGTTTCTGGGCCAACGCCCTCCAGGCCGACCGTTCCCCGAAAGAACGTGTGCGTCTGAAAGGTCTTGGTGCCGCGGTGCAGGTGACCACTGATGCCTGGGGCATACCACACCTGTTCGCCGCGAACGACACCGACCTCTACCGTGCCCAAGGCTACGTGGTGGCACGCGAAAGGCTCTGGCAGATGGACATGGTCGCGCGCGCGGCCGAGGGCCGGCTCAGTGAGGTCATGGGCGCGGCCACCGTGGCGTACGATCGGGCACAGCGGCGCAAGGGCATGACCATTGGCGCCCAGGCCAGCACCGATGTCATGCTGGCCGATACGCTGATGGCGCCCCTGCTGAAGGCCTACGCTGATGGGGTGGACCAGTACATCGCCACCCTGCGTTACCGCGACCTTCCCTTCGAGTACAAGCTGCTGGATCACCGTCCGGCGGAATGGTCGCCATACCGTTCGGCCCTGGTGCAGCAGTACATGGTGGACAACCTGAGCGGCTGGGACCGCGATGTGGAGGACACCCATGCGCGCGCGGCCCTGGGCGAGACGTTGTTCGAGTTGCTGTGGCCCGTGCGTCCGCCCGGCGTGGTGCCCACCGTACCCACCGACAGCCTGTGGCCCTTCGAGCCCGAGACCGTTCCGGTGCCACCCGGTTACGATCCGGGCAGCGGCTACATGGCCGATGCGTACCGCAGCGATCCCGCCAACGGCAGCAACAACTGGGCGGTCCACGGCAGTCGTACGGCCAATGGCAGGCCCCTGCTCGCCAACGACCCGCACCTCGGCCTCTTCTTCCCCTCGATCTGGATCCCCATGCAGCTGACCACGCCCGAGAACCGCGTGTTCGGTTTCGCGTTGCCCGGTGGTCCCGGCGTGGTGATCGGGCACAACGAGCACGTGGCCTGGGGCGTGACCAACGCTCCGCGCGACACCCGCGACTGGTACCGTATCACTTGGAAGGACAGCACCCGCACCGCGTACCTCTACGATGACAAGTGGCTGCCCGTGCAATGGCGTGTGGAGGAAGTGCGCATCCGCGGGGAGCGTACGCTGGTGGACAGCATCCGGATGACCGTGCACGGTCCGGTGGTGTACGACGAGCGTTTCGGCGATGCACCGCACAGGTCCCAGCTGGCCTTCCGCTGGATGGGGCACGAGCCCAACCGGGCGCTCAAGGCACTCTACCTGATGAACAAGGCGCGCAGCCATGCCGACCACGTGCACGCCATGCAATGGTTCGAGGCACCCGCACAGAACTGGGTGTTCGCCAGCACCGCCGGCGACATCTCCATGCGCGTGCAGGGCCGTTTCCCCAACAAGTGGGAAGGGCAGGGGCGCTTCGTGCTCGATGGTGCCGATCCCGCACACCGGTGGCAGGGCTTCATCCCCTTCGCGCACACGGCCACGCAGGTGAACCCCGCGCGCGGCTTCGTGAGCAGCGCCAACCAGCACAGTGTGGACGAGAAGTACCCCTACTTCTTCCATAACGCCTACCTGGAGTATTACCGCAACCGCACGTTGAACGATGCCCTGTCGGAGGACAAGCGCTTCACCGTGGAGGACATGATGCGGTTGCAGCACAGCGGGCTGGACCGGCAGGCGGCCGAAGGTCTGGCGGCGTTCCTGCCACTGATCGACACCACCACGCTCGATGCCGACGGGAAGCACGTGTACGCGCTCCTGCGCGATTGGGATCATGTGGCGCGTCACGATGGCGAGGAGCGCGCCCTGTACCAACGCTGGCGCGATGCGGTGGACTCCCTGCTCTGGGCGCCCCTGCGGAAGGTGGCCCGTCAGCCCTTGGGACTACCGGTGCCCTACAACACCTTCCGCATCCTGGCCGATCCGGAACTGCGCAACACCGTGGCGACCGGCTTGAACGTGGACCCCGTGGCGGCCGTGCGCGAGGCCTTCGATGCCGTGGCGGAACGGCGTCGTACGAACGGACCGGAGCTCTGGCGGACGTTGAACAACGCACGCGTCACGCACCTGTCGCGCGTGCCTGCGTTGGGTCGGGAGGAGTTGCCGGTGGATGGCGCGGGCACGGCCTTGAACGCCCAGCGCGGCGGTCATGGTCCGTCGATGCGCATGGTGGTGGAGCTCACCGATCCCCCGCAGGCGTGGATCCAGCTGCCCGGCGGCGTAAGCGGCGATCCCGCGAGCAGGCATTACGATGATCTGCTGCCGGGGTGGCTCACCCTCGATTACATCCCGGTGCAGTTCCTGCGCGATGCCAAGGAAGCCCGGGAGCATGGTCGACACAGCATGCAACTGGTCCCATGAGAAGCACCGCGCTGACATGCATCGCCATCCTGGTCGGGGCCTGGGCCGTGGGCCTGTGGCTGCCGTATTGGAGCCTGTCGCTGGTGGCCGTACTGTGCGGCATCCTGCTGAAGCCAGGAGCCTGGCGTGCCCTTGCGGCCGGGATCGTGGCGGGCGCCGTGCTCTGGGGCGGACTGGCGTGGCAGGCCGATGCCGTCAACGACCACATCCTCGCCACGCGGGTGGGCGGGATCTTCGGCACCTCGGCCACCGGCATGGTGATCATCACCGCTGCAGTGGGGGCCTTGCTGGCCGGACTGGGCGCCCTGCTCGGGGATCGCCTGCGCAGGTGGTAGGCCCGGCCGCCGCCCGCCCGTACTTTCGCGGCGCATGGCACAAAAGCCCTCCATTCCCAAAGGCACGCGCGATCTCTCCCCGGTGGAGATGCTGCGCCGCAGGTACATCTTCCGCACGATCGAACAGGTGTTCCAGCAGTACGGCTTCCTGCCCCTGGAGACACCCGCCATGGAGAACCTCTCCACCCTCACCGGAAAGTATGGTGAGGAGGGCGATCGCCTGATCTTCAAGATCCTCAACAGCGGCGATGCGTGGAAGGCGGTGAGCGAGGACACGAAGGCCCGACTGAAAGCGGGGGAGGAGGTCCATCCCGGCAGGCTGGCCGCAGAGCTGTGTGAGAAAGCCCTGCGCTACGACCTCACCGTGCCTTTCGCGCGCTACGTGGTGCAGCACCAGCACGAGATCACCTTCCCCTTCAAGCGCTACCAGATCCAGCCCGTGTGGCGCGCCGATCGTCCGCAGAAGGGCCGTTACCGCGAGTTCTACCAGTGCGATGCCGACGTGATCGGCAGCAGGAGCCTGCTGAGCGAGATCGAGCTGGTGCAGCTGTTCGATGATGTTTTCACCGCCCTCGATCTGCAGGTGGCCGTGAAGATCAACGACCGCAAGGTGCTCACCGGCATCGCCGAGATCAGCGGCCAGCCCGACAAGGTGGTGGACATCGTGACCGCGATCGACAAGCTGGACAAGATCGGCCGCGAGAAGGTGGAGGAGGAGATGCGCGCCAAGGGCGTCACTGATGCGGCCATCGCACGCATCGCGCCGCTCTTTGCGCTCAAGGGCAGCTGGGCCGAGCAGCGTCCGCAGTTGGCGGAGTGGCTGGCATCGTCGGCCACGGCACAGAAAGGCTTGAAGGACCTCGACTTCACCTTCGCCAACGTCGGCAATCTGCGCAACGCTCGCTTGGAATTCGACCCCACCCTCGCCCGCGGCCTCGACTACTACACCGGCGCGATCTTCGAGGTGAAGGCGCTGGAAGGCTCGTTGCAGAGCAGCATCTGCGGCGGCGGCCGCTACGACGACCTCACTGGCATCTTCGGCCTGAAGGACATGAGCGGTGTGGGCATCAGCTTCGGCGCCGACCGCATCTACGACGTGCTGTTGGAGACCGGCAAGTTCCCTGCGGAACTCGGCAGCAGCACCAAGCTCCTCTTCGCCAACTTCGGCGAGGCCGAGGCGCTGCACTGCCTGAAACTGCTGCGCACCGTGCGCGCCGCGGGCATCGCCGCCGAGCTCTACCCCGACGCCGTGAAGATGGCCAAGCAGTTCAAGTACGCCGATGACAAGGGCATCCCCTTCGTGGCCATCATCGGCGAGAACGAACTGAAGCAGGGCATCGTCACCGTGAAGGACATGAAGAGCGGGGAGCAGAAGGCGGTGAAGGAGGATGAATTGATCCATCTGCTTTCCTGAAGATCCCGTACGGGCGGATCATGATCCGCTCTCCCCGATCACCATCACCATGCCCGATCATCATCCCATCACCACCATCGGCCTCTAATTACCTTCGCTGCATGCCGCTCATAGAGAATAAAGCAGAACTCCTGCGGGTCCTTCATGGGCATGCTAGCGCCATCCAGGCCTTTGGCGTGCTGAAGCTGGGCGTGTTCGGCTCTTTTGCGCGTGACACGGCCACGCCGGACAGCGATGTTGACCTGTTCGTGGAGTTCGCCCCGGAGCGCAGGACGCTGAAGAGCCTGCTGGGCCTGTCGCAATACCTCGAATCAACCTTGGGCCGCAAGGTGGATCTGGTCACGCCGGGTTCGCTCAACCCGTTCACGGGCAAGTACATCCTTGAAGAGGTCCAGTATGTCCCCCTCGCAGCTTGATTTCCTGCGCCACATCGCGCACGAGTGCGGGTATTTGATGGAGCTGAAGGAGGGCCGCAGCCGCGAGGATCTATTAGAGGACCCCACACGCAGCCGGGCTATCGTTCGCAGCCTGGAGGTGATCGGCGAAGCAGTGAAGAAACTGCCATCGGAGGTCCGCCTCAAGTATCCGCAGGTGGAATGGGCCGATATGGCCGGGATGCGCGACGTGCTGATCCATCACTACTTCGGCATCGACTATGACATCGTATGGAGCGTGCTTCAACAGGAGATCCCGGAACTTCACCACCAGCTTCAACGCATCATCGCCTTGGAGAGCGAATAGCATCCCGAAGCACCCGTACGGGCGGATCATGGTCCGCACATCCCCATTCGCATGCCCGCTCCTCATCCCATCACCACCATCGGCCTGAAGCTCGACGAGCTGGAGGCGATCCTGCGCGAACGCCGCACCATCGCCCTGGCGAAGGATGCCCAGCAGGCCGTGAAGCGCAGCCACAGCTATCTGCGCGACCGCCTGAAGAAGGACGAGACGCCGATCTATGGCGTGAACACCGGCTTCGGNTCGCTNGCNGACAAGNGCATCCCGAAGGACNAGCTGGCCGANNTGCAGCGCAACCTGGTGATGAGCCANGCNTGNGGCAGCGGNGATCCCGTGCCNGNCGAAGTGGTCCGCGCCATGCTGGTGCTGAAGGTGCAGAACATGGCCTTCGGGCACAGCGCAGTGGCACCGGCCACGGTGCAGCGGTACATCGANATGTACAACAACGATGTGCTGCCCGTGGTGTACGAACGCGGATCGCTGGGCGCCAGCGGCGACCTGGCCCCGCTGGCCCATCTCGCGCTGCCCTTGCTGGGGCTGGGCGAAGTGGTGGTCGAAGGCAGGCGCATGAAGAGCGCCGCCGCCCTGAAGAAATTCGGTTGGAAGCCGTTGGAGCTGGGCCCAAAGGAAGGGCTGGCGCTGCTCAACGGCACGCAGTTCATGAACGCGTACGCGGCGCTGCTGGTGCTGAAGGCCGATCGGCTCGCGCGGCTCGCGGACATCATCGGGGCGCTGAGCTTGGAGGCGTTCGACGGGCGCACCGAGCCGTTCCATCCCTCGGTGCATGCGGTACGTCCGCATCCCGGACAGGCCGTGGTGGCGGCCAACCTGCGCGAGCTGCTGCGCGGCAGTACGATCGCCCGGCGACCCAAGGCGCATGTGCAGGACCCGTACTCCTTCCGCTGCATGCCCCAGGTGCACGGTGCCAGCCGCGATGCGTTGGCCTACGTGCAACGGGTGGTGGAGCGCGAGCTGGAGAGCGTGACCGACAATCCCACCGTGTTCGACGACGAGGACCTGATCGTGAGCGCGGGCAACTTCCACGGACAGCCGCTGGCCCTGGCGCTCGATCTCCTGGCCATCGCCCTGGCCGAACTGGGCAGCATCAGTGAACGCCGCACCTACAAGTTGATCTCGGGTCAGCGCGGCCTGCCGCCCTACCTGGTGGCCGAGCCCGGCGTGAACAGCGGCTTCATGATCCCGCAGTACACCGCCGCATCGCTGGTGAGCGCCAACAAGCAGCGGTGCATGCCCAACAGCGTGGACACCATCGACAGCAGCAACGGACAGGAGGACCATGTGAGCATGGGCGCGGCCGCCGCGCTGAAGTCCTGGGCCGTGGCGCACGATGTGGAGCGGATCCTGGCCATCGAGCTGCTCAATGCCGCCCAGGCGCTCGACTTCCGCATGGCGGGCGGCAAGCTGCGTACCTCGGCCTACCTGACCTCCCTGCATGCCGCCTTCCGCGAACGTGTGCCCTTTGTGCAGCGTGATGTGGTGATGCACGAGTTGATGGAGGAGGCACTGGATCTCCTGCGGGAACTGCCGCTGGACTGATAGCGAAGCAGGTCGGGAGCGGCAGTCCGAAATTCGCGGCATGACCGTGTACCTGCTTCCCGGCGTGGGGTGCGATCATCGGCTGTACGACCGCATCAGGCTGCCCTCGCATCATCGCGTGGTGAAGTTGACCTGGCCGGTGTTCGAGGAGGACGACACCCTGCCCGCGATCGCCGCACGCATGCGGCCGCTGGTCGACGACCGTGAGCGGCACGTGCTGGTGGGCGTGAGCATGGGCGGCATGGTGGCCCAGGAACTCGCCGTACTTACCAACCCGGAGAAGGTGGTCCTCATCTCGTCGTGGACCGGTCCGCACGAGTGGACGGCCTTCGTGCGGATCAGCGCACGGCTCGGCCTGAACAGGTTGATCCGCGACTGGAGCATGCGTGCCGCCTGGCCGGTGAAGCGCATCATCGACAGGCGGGAGTCGAGCGTGGACCGCTTGCTGTGGGACATGGCCCGCCGACAGAC
>JGI12383J13903_1001002_pt1 | contig 15799 bp, 9 predicted proteins | sample Passage237B_FD_13903 | JGI IMG/M metagenome (IMG submission 13903)
GTGCTGCATGGCAAGACCCGGCGTGGCGGCTTGGTGTTCGATGCCGCCGATCTGGTCAAGGATGCGACCATCCTGCCGCAGGCCTTCGTTTCAGCCATGCGCGGCGACGATGAGCAGCAATTCCGTCGTGCATGCATCGAAGCGCTCGCGCACGGAGAGGCACTCGATTTCATCATCACCACGCTCGAAGCCATCGCGCTGGAGACGGCAGCGGGAGCGAATGCATGAACGTGCTGCTGATCTCCCAGTGCGACAAGCGCGCCCTCACCGAAACCAGGCGCATTCTCGACCAGTTCGCCGAACGCCGCGGCGACCGTACCTGGCAGACGCCGATCACCGAAGCCGGTCTGAACACCCTGCGCAAACTGCTGCGCAAGACCGCCCGCAAGAACACCGCCGTCGCCTGCCACTGGATCCGCGGCCGCGATCACAGCGAACTGCTGTGGATCGTCGGCGATGCCAGGCGCTTCAACGCCGAAGGCGCGGTGCCGACCAACACCACGCAGCGCAACGTGCTGCGCCGAGAGGACGAGAACGACTGGCACACGGCCGAGGACATCCGCCTGCTGGCGCAATTGGCCGCACTGCTGCACGACCTCGGCAAGGCCAGCGTCGCGTTCCAAGAGCGACTGGACGGCAAGCGCAGCGAACGCAACCTGATTCGCCACGAGTGGGTGTCGTTGCGCCTGTTCCTGGCCTTCGTCGGCGACGATGACGACGCGGGCTGGCTGGCACGGTTGGCGGACGAGTCCAATGCCGATGTTGCGGCCTGGATGGCGCCTGGGCGTTACCTGCGGGATGGACAGGACCTCGGGATCGATGCGCATCCGTTCCGCGGCTTGATCGAGCGGGCACCGCTGGCGGCCGCCATCGGTTGGCTGGTGGTCAGCCACCACCGGCTCCCGGTTATTCCCGTGCATGACGACGAGGGTCAACAAGTCTGGATCGGCAAGAAGGCCAATCGATTCGACAAGGCTTGGCTGGAATCACCGCTCTCCAACGTCACGCACGCCTGGAACGAACGCGAACAGAAGCTCGATTCGTCGGCATTCAATCCCTATTGGCAGATGGCGGCCGACCTGCCTGTGTCGTCGCCGGTCTGGCGCAAGCAAGCGGCGCGCGTGGCCAAGCGCCTGGCGCAATTGCGTGAACGACGTGGCGATGACTGGCTCGACAACGCCTATGTGATGCACCTCGCCCGCCTGAGCCTGATGGTGGCCGACCACCACTATTCCAGCCTTGGCGTCGATGGCGAAGGGAAGCCGGTCGCCGCGCGCCAGCCCTTTGTGCAACCCGATCAGATCCTGTTCGCCAACACGCGCAAGGATCGGCAGGGCCGCAGGCATCCCAACCAGTCGCTGCTGGAGCACCTGCTCGGCGTCGGCCATGGCGCCGGCCTGATTGCTCATGCCTTGCCGGGATTCGAGCGCCACCTTCCTCGGTTGGCCAACCACCGTGGCCTGCGCAAGCGCAGCGCCGATCCGCGCTTCTCCTGGCAGGACAAGGCCTTCGATGCCGCCACGGCCCTGCGCGAGAGCGCACGTGAACACGGTGCTTTCATCGTCAACATGGCTTCCACCGGCTGCGGCAAGACGCTGGCGAATGCACGCATCCTGTATGCGCTGGCCGACCCGCAGCAGGGACTGCGTGCCAGTTACGCGCTCGGCCTGCGCACGCTGACCTTGCAGACAGGCCGAAGCTATCGCCGCGACCTGCATCTGGATGACGACGAACTGGCCGTGCTGGTCGGCGGCTCCGCCAATCGCGCACTGTTCGAATTCCATGAGCGCAAGGCCGAATCCACCGGCTCCGCGTCCGTACAGGCACTGCTGGAGGAGGACAGCCACGTCCTGTATGACGGCAGCCTCGCCGAGCATCCGCTGCTCTCGCGCGCATTGGCCAATCCCGACATCCGCAGGCTGCTGTCCGCGCCGATGCTGGTCTGCACGGTCGATCACCTCGTTCCCGCCACCGAATCCCTGCGTGCCGGCCGCCAGATCGCGCCGATGCTGCGCCTGATGAGCGGCGACCTGGTGCTGGATGAACTGGACGACTACGACCTGGATGACTTGCCCGCACTGACGCGCCTGATGCATGTCGCGGGGATGCTCGGCACGCGCGTGATCCTGTCGTCGGCCACGTTGCCGCCGGCACTGGTCGAAGGCATGTTCCAGGCCTACCGTGCCGGACGCCGGCTGTATCGCCGTAACCGTGGGGCCGATGGCGGGCGTGACGATGCCGCGGTCGATGTGCCCTGCCTGTGGGTCGACGAGTTCGGCACGCCGCTGGCCAGGCAGTGTGGCGACATCGCCCCATTCGTCGAAGCACACGCGCAGTTCGTCGACAAGCGCGTCACGCGACTGCAAGCGCAGCCGCCGCTTCGGATCGTGCGGCTGCAGGAACCCGCCATCGCCACGAACCAGAAGCGCGAAGCGATCCATGTGGCATTTGCCGAACAGGTGCGGGAGTCCTGCCTGCACCTGCACGCCTCCCATGCCGAGACCGATCCGGTGACCGGCACGCGCGTCAGCCGAGGCATCGTGCGCATGGCCAATGTCGATCCGATCATTGATGTCGCGCGCGAGCTGTATCGACTGGGTGCGCCCGAGGGCATCCGGTTGCACCTTTGCGTCTACCACGCACGCTTTCCGTTGGCGCAACGCTCGGCCATCGAGGGTACGCTCGATGCCGTCTTTGACCGGCGTCAGCCGGAAGCCCTCTGGCGTCACCCATCGATTCGCGCCGCCATCGACGCCGCCCCGCAGAGCGAGCATGTGTTTGTCGTGCTGGCTTCGCCCGTCTGTGAAGTTGGACGGGACTGGGATGCGGACTGGGCTGTCGGCGAGCCATCCTCGATGCGTTCGCTGATCCAGCTCGCAGGACGCATCCAGCGTCATCGGCGCACACCGCCTGCCTCGCCCAACCTGACTGTATTCGACACCAACCTCAAGGCACTGGAGCACCCCGGCACGAGCACACCCGCCTTCCACCGCCCGGGATTCGAAGATGCAGATCGCTTCCCGCTCACCTCACATCGACTCGGCGTGCTGTGGCCCGACGCGGATGGCCAGCGCATCGATGCCTTGCCTCGCATCCGTCCGCGCCCCGTCTCCGAGCGGCAACCGCAGCGCAACTGGATCGACCTCGAGCACGCGCGCCTGGAGGCCGCAATGCAGCCGGTTCCTGCCCCGGCTGCGCCATTGCCGCCTACCCCCGGCTCTGGCCGGCGCGGGCCTCGTCCCGGCGCGCGGTCATGGCGCTGGCATCGCGATCTTGCAGCGCCATGCTGGCAGTTCCCGCAGGCCATGTTGCTGGGCGTGCTGGCGCAGCAGCAGCCCTTCCGCGAGGACAACCTGCCGGACATGACCTTGGTGTTCCTGCCGGACGACGAAGAGGAAACACTGGTCCTCCACCGCGTCGAGGACAAGCTGGAGAAGGCCGGAGAGGATCCGTACATCGGGGCGACGCATTACCGGATTCCGTTGGAACGCTCTCCCGGCGTCGAGCCCTGGGGCGCGATGGAAGAGTCGCAGTTGCTCGAACGCGTCCGCGAACTGGCCGATGCCGAAGGACTGTCGCTGCGCGAGGCCGCGCGCAAGTTCACTGCCGTGGAGGTAAACGGAAAGAAGCTGGCCTGGGACTGGCATCCGTGGCTCGGCATCACCTCACACCGCTGACGGATCGGATCAATGCCAGGGATCGAACAACGCGATGTCGCAGCCTTCGAAATCCCGAACGTTGCGGGTCGCCAGTGTGGCGCCGAGCGAGCGCACGATGCCGGCGATCATCAGGTCCGATTGGCTGCCCGGACGCCCTTGCGCACGTCGCAATGCCGCAAGCTCGGCGTGGGCATCGGCGGCGGCCTCATCGTATGGCAGGACACGACCGGCCATGTCCGTGGAAAAGATCGCTCCGATCTCTTGAAGCAAGTCGTCGCGTCGCCTGCCGACAGGAAGGCGGTGTGTACCGTAAAGCATTTCGCCACGGGAAATCGCAGTGGTGAACAAGGCACCGCCTGCCTGCCGTTCCAGCCAGGCCCGCACCCGCGGCTCCGGAATCGGCCGTATCAGTTAGGACAACACATTGGTATCGAGCACGATCATGGATCGAACTCGGGTCCGCTGAAGTCCGGCGGTTCACGCATGGGTGTACGCGGCGGCAGGTCGAGCTCCACACCACCGAAGCGTTCGACCCGTGCACGAATGGCGCGAACCAGTGCCGCACCCGTAGCCGGGGACACCTCTTGCTCCAGTGCGGCCCGCAGGATGCTGCGGGCTTCTTCCTCCATCGAACGTCCATGCTGCGCCGCCCGCACGCGCAGGCGCGCCTTCACGTCGTCGTCGATGTTGCGGATGGTCATGGTGGCCATGGGAAAGCCCTCCGACAGTGACTGCAATGCATGCAGTGTAGTCACTGCCGGAGGGCATGGCTGCCTGTTCGGCAGCGAGTCTTGGAAAGCACCGTCCATGAGACTTTGCTGAGCTGCCTGCGCGGCAATAAAACCATCCATCAGACTGGATGATATCATGGCCGAATGGGCGAGGTGAGCCCCGCAGTGGTGGCCATCTCGGCTCATGAGACGAGACGGGGGTATTCAGGCATTGAGGGGAAAGCCAAGGGAGAGGGAAATGCATGAACTGACAGACCGAGGAAAGCGGTTCCGAACCGCCATCGCCGACTTCATCCAGGTCCGGCGTGAGACCAAGCTGAAAGGCAAGGAGGACGATGCCGAAGCGGCAGCGAAGTACGAGTACGGAACGTGGTTGGCCGATGCCGCCCATCGCGTCAGCCAGATCCAGGCCGTCACCCATGTGCTCAAGGCCACGCACCCCGACGCACGTGGCAGCAGCCTGCATGCCGCGCCCGGCACGTTGCCGCAGCACGGCGAGATCGGCAGCCATCTGCTCGGCGAGGCGTTTGTCGAGGACGTGGTCGGCAACGCAGCAGCGCTGGATGTCTTCAAGTTCCTGAAGGTCGAGGTCGATGGCCGGCGCCTGCTGGACTGGATGCAGGCGGAAGATGCCGACCTGAAATCCGCACTGTCCGATGATGACGCCATCGCAACCGAGTGGATGTCGGCCTTTGCCTCCCTGGTGCGTCCGGACGCCGAACCGATCTCGCATCCGATGGCCAAGCAGGTCTACTGGCTGGTGGGTGACGATCCACTGGAGGATTCTCAGTATCACCTGTTGCAGCCGCTGTTTTCCAGCGCGTTGGCTCACGCAGTCCATGCCGATATCCAGGAGGCACGCTTCGGCGAAGCCAACAAGGAAGCGCGACAGGCCTTTCGCGAGAAAAAGCCGTTCGACGCACCGTATCGCGACTACCGCAATCTGGTGGCACGCAAGCTCGGGGGCACCAAGCCGCAGAACATCAGCCAGCTCAACAGCGAGCGGGGCGGCATCAACTACCTGCTGCCATCGCTGCCGCCACCGGCCTGGCAACCCAGCGGCTTGAACCTGCTCAAGCAGGCATCCGCGTTCGACGGCCTGATCTGGTTCGGCGGCATGCGTGAACTGGTGCGGACACTGAGCGACTTCCTCGATGGCGATCCCGCGCCGACGATGGAAACACGCCGGCATCGCGAGACCATCGAGCAGGCGATTGCCCAGGAAATGGCGATGTTCGGTGCGGCGGTGCGTGGGCAGTACCAGGTCGGCTGGACGCGCGACAACGCCTGCGATCTGCCGCGTTGCGAACAGCTTTGGCTCGACCCGTATCGCTCGGAACTGCCCCTGCGCGATGAACCCGCCCTGCGGGCGCAGGACGAGGACTTCAACGCCGCCTATGAACGCGGCGATTGGGCCGACGAAGTGGCGGGGCGTTTCGGCGATTGGCTCAATGCAAGGCTGCACGCGGCTGGTCTGGTGGACGTCTCGCCTCCCGAACGCCGGCACTGGGCACGCCAGGCGATCATCGACGTCGCCTGGCCCATCCCGATGCAGCGCCGCGCAGCAGGAGGTGAAGGATGAGCGGCTGTCCCGATTTCACGCACCTGCTGGTGCTGCCCAGGTTGCACGTGCAGAACGCGAATGCCATTTCCAGCCCGCTGACGCACGGCTTTCCGTCCATGACGGCGTTCCTGGGCCTGATGTGGGCGCTGGAGCGCAGGGCGGTGGCCGCCGGGATCGACCGCATGGCTTTCCATGCCGTGGGTGTGGTCAGCCATGGTTGGCAGGAGCAGGCCACGGAAGGCGGTTTCGTCAAATCATTCCGTTTGACCCGCAATCCCGTGGACAAGGATGGCAGCACCGCCGCCATCGTCGAGGAAGGACGCATCCACCTCGACGTGAGCCTGGTCTTCGCCTTGTCCGCCGGAGACTGGGAGGCGGAACAGCAGCAGGCGGATATCGCCGCGCTCGCGGAGCTGGTGGCCGGCATGCGTATCGCTGGTGGCACGGTGGTGGCGCCCGAATCAGCCGGACAACGGCATCTGCACCCTTGGTTGGTCGATCTCACCGGCGACAGCGAGGCGACGAAAAAAGCCTTTCGACGAACCTGTGTCCGCCTTTTGCCCGGTTCCGCACTGGTCGGGCGCGACGATCTGATCGACAAACGCCTGAATGCATTGCAGGACGGGAACCCTGACGCCACCCGCCTCGACGCCTGGCTGTCGCTGTCGCGCATCGACTGGCGATACGACGACAGCGCAAGCAACGGCAAGGGCGGCTGGCAGAGCAGCCGACGCAAGGGGGATGGCTGGATCGTCCCGATCCCGGTCGGCTACGGCGCGCTGTCCGACCTGCACCCGCCCGGCACGGTACGCAACGCGCGCGATGCCAGCACGCCCTTCCGCTTCGTCGAAAGCCTGTATTCGGCCGGCGAATGGATCGGCATGCACCGGCTGACCTCGCCCCGGCAACTGCTCTGGTACGCCGACAGCCGACCGGACGAGGGCCTGTACCGCTGCCGCAACGACTACACACCGCCTGCCGATGCGCAGGATTGAGCCAGACACATCGAAAGCCAACATTCATCAAGGAATTTCGACATGAACGCACACGTCACCAAGACCGCCTCCGTCCTCGCCTTCGAGCGCAAGCTCGATCCGTCCGATGCGCTGTTCTACGCCGGCAACTGGAACGCCCGCGAAAGCGCAAGTGGCTGGCAGCCGGTCGCCATTCGCGAGAAGTCTGTCCGCGGCACCATCTCCAACCGCCTCAAGACCAAGGACCAGGATCCGGCCAAACTCGACGCCGCGATCGAGAATCCCAACCTGCAAACCGTGGATGTCGCCACGCTGCCCGCCGATGCCGATACCTTGAAGGTGCGGTTCACCCTGCGCGTCCTCGGCGGAACGGGCGAACCCTCCGCCTGCAACGATGCCGCCTATCGCGCCAAGCTGATCGCCACTGTAGCCGGATACGTGCAGGATCACGGCTTCGGCGAACTGGCGCGCCGCTACGCCGGCAACCTCGCCAATGGCCGCTTCCTGTGGCGCAATCGCATCGGCGCCGAGCAAGTGGAAGTGACCGTCGAGCATCTCAAGGACGGCAAGCCCGCTGCCTCGTGGACGTTCGACGCGCTGGCACATTCGCTGCGCGATGTCGCTGTGCCTGCCGACGCGAAGGCATCCGTTGATGCGCTCGCCGAGGTGATCGCGCAGGGTCTCGCCGGCAAGGCCCACGTGCTGCTGCAGGTGACCGCCTTCGTGCGTGTAGGCAATGGGCAGGAGGTGTTCCCCTCGCAGGAACTGATCCTCGACCGCGGCCGCGGCGACAAGAGCAAGACACTCTACAAGATCGGGAACGACGACGATGCCATCGCCGCCATCCACTCGCAGAAGATCGGCAACGCCCTGCGTACCATCGACACCTGGTACACCGGTGCCGACGAGAATGGCCCCATCGCGGTCGAGCCGTATGGCTCCGTCACCACGCAGGGCAAAGCCTGGAGGCAGCCGAAGGAAAAGCTCGACTTCTACAACCTGCTCGACGGCTGGATCCTCAAGGACAAGGCGCCCGCAAAGGAGCAACAGCACTTCGTCATCGCGACCCTGATCCGTGGCGGCGTCTTCGGCGAGGCGGGCTGAGCCATGACCACGCATTACGTGGATCTCACCGTGGTACCCGATGCGGAAACCGGTGTGCCGGCATTGCTGGGCAGCTTGTGCGACAAGCTGCATCGCAGTCTGGTGCAGATGCGCCTCGACAGCCTGGGGATCAGCTTCCCTCGCTACAGCGTGATCCCGCGTGTCATGGGCGACACCCTGCGCCTGCACGGAAGCGATGCCGTCCTGCAAGAGTTTCTTGCCCGCGACTGGCTGCGAGGGCTGCGCGATCATGTGCGCATTGGCGACATTGCACCCGTGCCCATCGACGCCGTACATCGCAACATCCGCCGTCGTCAGTTCAAGAGCAACATCGAGCGACTGCGCCGCCGGCGCATGCGTCGCAAAGGTGAAACTGCCGAACAAGCGGCACGGGCACTACCAGGCGAGGCCATCGAACGGCCGACGCTGCCCTATGTGCATATGCACAGCCTGAGCACCGGGCAATCCTTCTGCTTGTTCATTGCCATGGGACAGCCGCTGTCCAACCCGGTGCCGGGCCGCTTCAACACGTATGGCCTGGGCGAACAGGGCACCACGGTGCCCTGGTTCTGACCCCTGCTTTCGCAGGGGACTGGAAGCTCCTTGAAAATCAGTCGCTTGCGCCGCGTCCCGTGAAAAGGGTCGCGGCGCTCTTTCGTGCAGGAAAGCTATACAATCCAACCAGTTGGCGTATCACGTGTCTTGTTCGCTGCCGCGCAGGCAGCTCAGAAAGTATATGGCAAAATCCATCGCAATATCAGTGCGTTCGCTGCCGCGCAGGCAGCTCAGAAAAAACTGCCGCGAGTGCAGCACATAGAGCGATGGTTCGCTGCCGCGCAGGCAGCTCAGAAAACGGGTGGCGGGTAATGTTCTCTAGTCACGCCGTTCGCTGCCGCGCAGGCAGCTCAGAAACGCATCTGGCGTGGGTGGAGCGCAGCGGCAACGTTCGCTGCCGCGCAGGCAGCTCAGAAACTGCTGGAACTAGCTCTACGCCAGCACCACGAGTTCGCTGCCGCGCAGGCAGCTCAGAAAAGCACGATCTGCAGCTGCGCGGACTCGGTCACGTTCGCTGCCGCGCAGGCAGCTCAGAAAGCGCGCGCATCGCCCTCGTAGCCGGAATACAAGTTCGCTGCCGCGCAGGCAGCTCAGAAACGCTGGCCTACGGTGCAGACGTCCGCGTACTGGTTCGCTGCCGCGCAGGCAGCTCAGAAAGGACTGCAGTACTACGCCGACCGACGCACGCGGTTCGCTGCCGCGCAGGCAGCTCAGAAATGTTCGAGGTTGCGCGGTGGGCTGAGGATGAGGTTCGCTGCCGCGCAGGCAGCTCAGAAATCGGAGGCGCGGACGACGAGAGCAACCTGCAGGTTCGCTGCCGCGCAGGCAGCTCAGAAATCCCCGCGGAGGCATGGGGCAGCGTAATGGATGTTCGCTGCCGCGCAGGCAGCTCAGAAAACACACGCGGGGTACACGCTGGCATGCGTGCGGTTCGCTGCCGCGCAGGCAGCTCAGAAAATCATCGGCGCGCCAACATCCTCGGACGTGACGTTCGCTGCCGCGCAGGCAGCTCAGAAACGCATCCAGCACATCGCCACCACAGACACGACCGTTCGCTGCCGCGCAGGCAGCTCAGAAAATGCCGAACAATCGCACCACCCGCTGACATGGGTTCGCTGCCGCGCAGGCAGCTCAGAAAGAAAGCCGAACCCGCCGCATCGTCATCGCTAAGTTCGCTGCCGCGCAGGCAGCTCAGAAAATGGAGACCTCCAGGTCATCAACGCGACGAACGTTCGCTGCCGCGCAGGCAGCTCAGAAATTGGTGCGGATACGCCACCACCAGCTACAAGAGTTCGCTGCCGCGCAGGCAGCTCAGAAAAGAAACACCGGCTCGGCCGGCGCACCCTGTACGTTCGCTGCCGCGCAGGCAGCTCAGAAACGCTGCAAAGGCGGTGTCGCATGAGCGCCGTCGTTCGCTGCCGCGCAGGCAGCTCAGAAAAATCAGTTTCGCCGCGAGTTCGGGCGGCGGGAGTTCGCTGCCGCGCAGGCAGCTCAGAAAGCCGAGGAAGCGGCGGGGCAACGGTTCAGCCTGTTCGCTGCCGCGCAGGCAGCTCAGAAAATTGCGATTCGGCGGCGCGCATGTCGTGTCGGGTTCGCTGCCGCGCAGGCAGCTCAGAAAACCATGCCGATCGCGGCCGCAACATCCTGCGGGTTCGCTGCCGCGCAGGCAGCTCAGAAAAGACGTAGACCTCGAACGAATGCACGCCTGACGTTCGCTGCCGCGCAGGCAGCTCAGAAATGATTGCAGCCGGACACCTGCCGGCAGGAGACGTTCGCTGCCGCGCAGGCAGCTCAGAAACATCCCAGGATGTGCACGGGCAGACGGTTGTCGTTCGCTGCCGCGCAGGCAGCTCAGAAAAGCACGATTCCGGACGAGATTCGGGCGCTATCGTTCGCTGCCGCGCAGGCAGCTCAGAAAAGATGCCGGCGAGCAGCGAGTCGGTGATCTGCGTTCGCTGCCGCGCAGGCAGCTCAGAAATCGCGCGCACTCTCAGTCGCAGCGGCAATGCGGTTCGCTGCCGCGCAGGCAGCTCAGAAAAACCTGGGCGCGTCAGCCCCGTCCGCTAACAGGTTCGCTGCCGCGCAGGCAGCTCAGAAAGCAGCCCACGTTGCCGCGTGCCGGTTCCTCAAGTTCGCTGCCGCGCAGGCAGCTCAGAAAAATCTGGACGAAGCGCGCAGGTTGCGAGAACGGTTCGCTGCCGCGCAGGCAGCTCAGAAACCATCGGCACCCCCGGCGTGGGCGCAGAAGCCGTTCGCTGCCGCGCAGGCAGCTCAGAAACGATCCGCCGCCTCGCTCAATAATGCATGCGTCGTTCGCTGCCGCGCAGGCAGCTCAGAAATGACGTGACGCCGGCCACGTTTAGGCCGTTTCGTTCGCTGCCGCGCAGGCAGCTCAGAAATGCTCCGGCGGCAGCGGCTGACGTCGCGCAACGTTCGCTGCCGCGCAGGCAGCTCAGAAAGTGACTATGGCGTGATCGCCAAGCGCGGCGAAGTTCGCTGCCGCGCAGGCAGCTCAGAAAGCATCGTGCGGCCCGAACCCTCGTACAGATTTGTTCGCTGCCGCGCAGGCAGCTCAGAAATAGGTCGCGCGCCATGCGCTCGATGGTCTGCGGTTCGCTGCCGCGCAGGCAGCTCAGAAAATAGATCGAATGCACATCCGCCGAATCGACTAGTTCGCTGCCGCGCAGGCAGCTCAGAAATCCACTGCCCTGAAATGATCGACGTCGCAACGGTTCGCTGCCGCGCAGGCAGCTCAGAAAGACGTTGACGCCAGCCTGCTCGCCGATCTGGGGTTCGCTGCCGCGCAGGCAGCTCAGAAACGGAGAAGCACATGCTGGATCAATCCGCGCACGTTCGCTGCCGCGCAGGCAGCTCAGAAAAGCCCGATATAGTCGGCGCAGTCGTCGAGACTGTTCGCTGCCGCGCAGGCAGCTCAGAAAGTCACGCGAGGATCGTTCTCGTAGAACATCGCGTTCGCTGCCGCGCAGGCAGCTCAGAAAAGCACGGGCGCCGAGCGCGCGATGATCGGCGGGTTCGCTGCCGCGCAGGCAGCTCAGAAAATGTCGAAACTGACCGTCGTGCGGCCAACCTCGTTCGCTGCCGCGCAGGCAGCTCAGAAACCGCGCTATCGATGATCGTCGCGGCGGAGCGCCTTCGCTGCCGCGCAGGCAGCTCAGAAACTTCGCGAACGCCTTGATCTTGACTTCGTGGAGTTCGCTGCCGCGCAGGCAGCTCAGAAATGCTCGCGCCGTGCACGTTCGTCGCACCGGACGTTCGCTGCCGCGCAGGCAGCTCAGAAAGGATGGCCGTAGCTGCTTGGGATGTAGAGGTCGTTCGCTGCCGCGCAGGCAGCTCAGAAATCCGGCGCGCCATGCGTGTTTTGCCTGTCGCGGTTCGCTGCCGCGCAGGCAGCTCAGAAAGTGTCCGGGTCGTACTGCGCATCGTTGAGCACGTTCGCTGCCGCGCAGGCAGCTCAGAAAATCCTGCGGCCATGACGTACACGCTGGCGGCCGTTCGCTGCCGCGCAGGCAGCTCAGAAAGTCGTCGTCATCATCATCATCATCGCCGCCGCGTTCGCTGCCGCGCAGGCAGCTCAGAAATCGCATGGCATTGGCAAGAATGCTGCGGCAATGTTCGCTGCCGCGCAGGCAGCTCAGAAATTGAGGGAACCTGTTTTCTGGCGGCTCCACGCGTTCGCTGCCGCGCAGGCAGCTCAGAAAGCGCACAATTGAGGAAGACAATAATGGCATTCGTTCGCTGCCGCGCAGGCAGCTCAGAAAATGACTCGGAGCGCGTATTGGCCAGCGCACATGTTCGCTGCCGCGCAGGCAGCTCAGAAAGCATCGAACACCGATGCGGCATGCACGGTGGTGTTCGCTGCCGCGCAGGCAGCTCAGAAAGCATGCGGGAGCCTGCCGTGACGCGCATCCTCGTTCGCTGCCGCGCAGGCAGCTCAGAAACTTCAGCGCCGTCACGTAACCGGGGCTGACACGTTCGCTGCCGCGCAGGCAGCTCAGAAATCGCGGACGCCGCGCGTGTGTCCGTAGCAGATGTTCGCTGCCGCGCAGGCAGCTCAGAAACTTCGAGGGCGATCGCGAGCCGTGGCGCGTAAGTTCGCTGCCGCGCAGGCAGCTCAGAAATCGGCCGGCTGCGATCATCGCGGGTTTCTGGTGTTCGCTGCCGCGCAGGCAGCTCAGAAAGACTACCACGCGGAAAACCGTGCCCGCTCGACGTTCGCTGCCGCGCAGGCAGCTCAGAAAACGAGCGCGGCGAGCAGGCCGGGCAGGCGTTCGTTCGCTGCCGCGCAGGCAGCTCAGAAAATGCGCGCGGTCAAGTTCAACGCCATCGCCGAGTTCGCTGCCGCGCAGGCAGCTCAGAAACAGCCAGATGGCCGGCGTGAGGGCGAGATAGTGTTCGCTGCCGCGCAGGCAGCTCAGAAATCTACGACACATTTGCGCGCGCTGTCGCACCGGTTCGCTGCCGCGCAGGCAGCTCAGAAAATGCGCGACAACGCCTTGAGCATGTCGTCCACGTTCGCTGCCGCGCAGGCAGCTCAGAAAACCACGGAGGAAACCTGATGCACGCATCCGAAGTTCGCTGCCGCGCAGGCAGCTCAGAAAAGCAATGACCGACGTGGCGGAATGGATCGTCGGTTCGCTGCCGCGCAGGCAGCTCAGAAAATCCTGCGGCCATGACGTACACGCTGGCGGCCGTTCGCTGCCGCGCAGGCAGCTCAGAAAGCTGTCGTTGTCGTGCTGGCCCGTGGCGTAGAGTTCGCTGCCGCGCAGGCAGCTCAGAAAAGACCGAACCGTTCCTCGACTACGAGGAAGGGGTTCGCTGCCGCGCAGGCAGCTCAGAAATGCATCGAGGCCGCCCGCCGACGATTGCTTACGTTCGCTGCCGCGCAGGCAGCTCAGAAATCGTAGTCGCCACGGATAACCGAAACGCGATGGTTCGCTGCCGCGCAGGCAGCTCAGAAAGACATGGACGCATTCGACCGCTACGTGCTGAAGTTCGCTGCCGCGCAGGCAGCTCAGAAAATGCGGCGGATGTACGGCTTGTTGCCGTTGCGGTTCGCTGCCGCGCAGGCAGCTCAGAAATGGATGGCCAGACCGAGCCATTCCTCGACTACGTTCGCTGCCGCGCAGGCAGCTCAGAAAAGATGCATCGGCAACCATGTCACCCATATCCTGTTCGCTGCCGCGCAGGCAGCTCAGAAAAGCAAATGCAGGCGATGCCGATGCGACGAAGCGTTCGCTGCCGCGCAGGCAGCTCAGAAATTCCGAATGTCAGCCGCGATCGCGTCGGTGCGGTTCGCTGCCGCGCAGGCAGCTCAGAAAGCGTATGAGGGGCTGCGGCTGGTGCCCTATGCGTTCGCTGCCGCGCAGGCAGCTCAGAAACAGCACTCCGCCACCCCCGAGCAGCTCGCCGCGTTCGCTGCCGCGCAGGCAGCTCAGAAATCGGAGGCGCGGACGACGAGAGCAACCTGCAGGTTCGCTGCCGCGCAGGCAGCTCAGAAAGCCAACGGACAACGGCGGGAAATTCGGACACGGTTCGCTGCCGCGCAGGCAGCTCAGAAAGGACACGGCAACGCGGCTCCAATGGATGACGGGTTCGCTGCCGCGCAGGCAGCTCAGAAAGAAGGGAGGTCGGCTTGAATGAACTGTTAGGTGTTCGCTGCCGCGCAGGCAGCTCAGAAAGTCCCCGCCCCACTGCCCCGGCGAGGGTTGAAGTTCGCTGCCGCGCAGGCAGCTCAGAAATATGACTGTTTTCCGCATCGTGCGATTCGAGCGTTCGCTGCCGCGCAGGCAGCTCAGAAAATGAGCATGGGCGATAGCGCAGTCGAGGCTATGTTCGCTGCCGCGCAGGCAGCTCAGAAAAATGTCGGCAGTGTCGATCACGTAGTCCGTACGTTCGCTGCCGCGCAGGCAGCTCAGAAACGCATAACTCCGTGCTGTCCGGGTATCTGCCCGTTCGCTGCCGCGCAGGCAGCTCAGAAATCAAGGCCGCACAGGCGGAATCAGAGCGGTACGTTCGCTGCCGCGCAGGCAGCTCAGAAACGACGCGGCGACAAAGCCTGAATATGCCTCGCGTTCGCTGCCGCGCAGGCAGCTCAGAAAGGAGTCGATCAGCTTCGTGCGCCGGCATGGAATGTTCGCTGCCGCGCAGGCAGCTCAGAAAACGGCGCGCCCACGGCGAACGAGTACTCGCTCGTTCGCTGCCGCGCAGGCAGCTCAGAAATGATTCGGTGCAGTTTTTGTGCAGGACTTGGTGTTCGCTGCCGCGCAGGCAGCTCAGAAAACGGCTCCGAACGAATTGCCGCCTTGACCTCTTGTTCGCTGCCGCGCAGGCAGCTCAGAAAGGAATCCGAAAGCGACTGCGGAGAAGGAAAGCGTTCGCTGCCGCGCAGGCAGCTCAGAAAAGACGCTGCCGGCGTTCATCGGCTGACGGCGAGTTCGCTGCCGCGCAGGCAGCTCAGAAATCTGCGGGTTTCCGCCGTTCGCGCGAGCGACCGTTCGCTGCCGCGCAGGCAGCTCAGAAAACGAGGAAACGTCAGCCGACGTCGAGCGGCTGGTTCGCTGCCGCGCAGGCAGCTCAGAAATAGCCGCGCACGTCGTTCACAATGCGCAAGCGGTTCGCTGCCGCGCAGGCAGCTCAGAAAGATGATCGAGGAAGCGCGCCATGAACGTTGAGGTTCGCTGCCGCGCAGGCAGCTCAGAAATTCATTGACGTTTCTCCTGTCGTGGAATCCCGGTTCGCTGCCGCGCAGACAGCTCAGAAATGAGACCAGCCAAGATCGCGCAGAGCACGATCGTTCGCTGCCGCGCAGGCAGCTCAGAAAGCCGACGAGGCGCACGCCGCACGCATGGCGGCGTTCGCTGCCGCGCAGGGAGCTCAGAAAGGTGTAGCGCGCCGTTTCGTCGAGCCTGGCACGTTCGCTGCCGCGCAGGCAGCTCAGAAATCTGCGGGTTTCCGCCGTTCGCGCGAGCGACCGTTCGCTGCCGCGCAGGCAGCTCAGAAAGCAATGCGCTCGCCGCCGGAGCCGACGGGCGCGTTCGCTGCCGCGCAGGCAGCTCAGAAATTGAAAGCTGCAACCCAGCGGTAAGCGTTCGCGTTCGCTGCCGCGCAGGCAGCTCAGAAATCGGTTCGCCGGCGGCGTTGTCCAGCCCTGCGCTCGCTGCCGCGCAGGCAATCCGGAAGCGGGGCCGAATC
>JGI12383J13903_1001009_pt1 | contig 15708 bp, 11 predicted proteins | sample Passage237B_FD_13903 | JGI IMG/M metagenome (IMG submission 13903)
GATNGCTCCGATTGCGATGGACGAAGGTCTGCGCTTTGCGATCCGCGAAGGCGGTCGTACAGTAGGTGCGGGCGTTGTTGCCAAAATCATCGAGTAATTTGCGTAAATCGGATGAAAAGGTTGGCTTGTTGAAGCCAACCTTTTTCTATTGCAAGGGAATGTTTAATACAGGCCAGTAGTTCAGTTGGTAGAGCGTCGGTCTCCAAAACCGAATGTCGGGGGTTCGAGTCCCTCCTGGCCTGCCAAATTCAAAGGCATTTGTTGGTCAAGGCATGAATTCGAAAGTTGAATCAGGTGAATACCGCTTAGACGGCTTGAAGTGGCTGGTTGTCTTTCTGTTGATTGGTGCTGGTGTATTTGCCAACAGCTTTTATCAAGATGAAATAAAGCTCCTTTATCGAGTTTTTGCGTTGATTGCTTTGGCTGGCGTTTGCTGTTTCATTGCATTTAATACAGCCAAAGGTAATGCAGCCTGGAATCTATTCAAAGACGCCCAGATTGAAGTTCGCAAAGTTGTTTGGCCGACAAATGCAGAAACCAATCAAACGACTTTGTTGGTAGCGGTAGTTGTCATTATTACCGCAATTATTTTGTGGATCTTGGACTGGGCAATTGGGCATTTGGCTAAATTGGTAATCGGCTAGGGGATAACATGGCAAAACGTTGGTACGTTATTCATGCATACTCTGGCTACGAGAAAAAAGTCGCGTCTGCATTAAAAGAAAGAATTCAACTGCACAATATGCAGGACCTTTTTGGTGAGGTGTTGGTCCCCACCGAAGAAGTTGTTGAAATGAGAGGCGGTCAGAAGCGTAAATCTGAGCGCAAATTCTTCCCGGGTTATGTCCTGGTGCAGATGGAACTCAATGACGATACATGGCACTTGGTAAAAGAAACCCCTCGCGTGATGGGTTTCATCGGTGGCAAGGCGGATAAGCCTGCACCAATTACCGAAAAAGAGGCCCAGGCAATTCTTCAGCGAGTCGACGATTCAGCTGACAAGCCCAAGCCCAAAACTTTGTTTGAACCCGGCGAAATGGTCCGAGTCATCGACGGTCCTTTCAACGATTTTAATGGGGTTGTTGAAGAAGTTAACTACGAGAAGAATCGTCTGCGTGTTGCAGTTCTGATTTTTGGTCGTTCAACTCCGGTTGAGCTCGAATTCAGCCAGGTTGAAAAAAGCTAACTTCAGCTAAAAATGGCAAAAATTTAACCTTCACTGGCTCTGGCCAGCGGAGGTTTTTGTGTCTCTGCAGACCGAGTGTTTGTAGAGGGGGAGCCGACGAACGACAGTCTGCCGCTGTCGGGAGGCGCTAACACCCATTCTTATGAGGATAGGTATTTATGGCAAAGAAAATTGAAGCTTACATTAAATTGCAAGTAAAAGCGGGTCAAGCAAACCCAAGTCCACCGGTTGGTCCAGCTCTGGGTCAGCGCGGCGTGAACATCATGGAGTTCTGTAAAGCCTTCAACGCGCAAACGCAACATTTGGAACCCGGTTCACCGGTTCCTGTGGTCATCAGCGTTTACAGCGACCGCAGCTTTACTTTTACAATGAAAACCCCTCCAGCCACCTACTTGCTGAAAAAAGCATCTGGTGTCAAATCCGGTAGCGGCCGTCCTAACACTGAAAAAGTGGGCAAAGTTACTCGTGCTCAGTTGGAAGAAATCGCCAAGGCTAAAGCTCCCGACTTGACTGCCGCGAGTATGGATGCAGCAGTTAGAACCCTCGCTGGTTCTGCTCGTTCAATGGGTCTGGAAGTAGAGGGTCTGTAAGATGGCAAAGTTATCTAAGCGTCAAAAAGCAATCCGCGAGAAAGTGGATTCCACCAAACAATATTCTATTGAAGAAGCCGTTGCCCTGCTGAAAGAGCTGTCAAAGGTTAAGTTTTCTGAAACCGTTGATGTTGCTATCAATCTGGGTATCGATCCGCGTAAATCCGACCAAGCGGTTCGCGGTGCTACCACTCTGCCTCACGGTACTGGTAAGAGTGTACGCGTTGCTGTCTTCACCCAAGGTGCTAACGCTGAAGCTGCTAAATCAGCTGGTGCTGAATTTGTCGGTATGGAAGATCTGGCCGAGCAAATCAAAGGCGGCATGATGGATTTCGATGTTGTGATCGCAGATCCTGCCGCTATGCGCGTTGTTGGTCAGTTGGGTCAAGTATTGGGTCCTCGCGGCCTGATGCCAAACCCGAAAACTGGCACCGTAACGCCTGATGTTGTTACTGCTGTTAAAAACGCAAAAGCCGGTCAGGTTCGCTTCCGTGCTGATAAAGGCGGTATTATCCACGGCGGTATTGGCAAGATTTCTTTCGATACAAAAGCGATCAAAGAGAACTTGGAAGCCTTGATTGCAGATTTGAAAAAAATCAAACCATCCACTTCAAAAGGTGTGTACCTCAAGAAAGTTTCTTTGAGCACCACCATGGGACCTGGTTTGAATATCGATTTATCCTCTCTTGAAGCATAAGAGAGTACAGACTTTGGGGTCCGGCATTGCCGGACTGTCAAAGACCGTAGGAGCCGATGCAAATCGGCTTAATCCGAAAAAGTAAGGCTAAAACAGATTACCAATTCGATCCTACGCAGACGGTGTGACCCTGCTCAGTTTTTACTGGAAGTGATCACCGAAACGGGATAGAGCAATGCATTGTGTTGCTTTATCCGATCATCAAGTCCAGGAGATAGTTATTGTGGCTATTAGACTCGAAGACAAAGTAGCAATTGTTGCTGATGTTAACGAGACTGCGGTCAACGCGTTGTCACTGGTAATTGCCGACGCACGTGGTGTGACGGTAAACAAAATGGACGCTTTGCGCAAATTAGCTCGACAAAACAATGTGCGGTTGCAAGTAGTGCGCAACACATTGGCTCGTCGCGCTTTTGAGGGCACTGAGTTCGAATGTGTTCAAGACGCTTTAAAAGGCCCCAGCATTTTCGGATTTTCCATGGAAGATCCAGGTGCAGCGGCTCGTCTTTTCAAAGATTTCGCCAAAGAAAACGAAAAATTTGAAATCAAGGCATTGGCGGTAGGCGGAAAAATGTTCCCAGCAACTCAAATTGATGTGCTGGCGACACTGCCGACTCGCGACCAGGCTCTGGCAATGCTGATGAGCGTCATGCTTGGTCCTATTACCAAGCTTGCTCGCACATTCAACGAAGTACCGAGCAAAATTACCCGCGTTATCGCAGCTGTGCGTGATCAGAAACAAGAAGCCGCTTAATCTCTATAGATTAGTGGCTTAAACGAAACAATTTATTTTTGACAATCTGGAGATTGAGTAATGGCTCTGTCTAAAGAAGATATTTTGAATGCAATCGCCGAAATGTCCGTAATGGATGTTGTAGAACTGGTTAAAGCGATGGAAGAAAAATTCGGCGTTTCTGCTGCCGCTGCTGTTGCAGTTGCTCCGGCTGCTGCCGCTGCTGCCGCTCCTGCTGCAGAAGAAAAAACCGAGTTCGACATCATTTTGAAAGACTCTGGCGACAAGAAAGTTAACGTGATCAAAGTTGTTCGCGCTCTGACTGGTCTGGGCTTGAAAGAAGCTAAAGACCTGGTAGACGGCGCTCCAAAAACTTTGAAAGAAGCTGCTTCCAAAGCCGAAGCAGAAGACGCCAAGAAACAACTGGAAGAAGCTGGCGCTACTGTCGAGCTGAAATAAGTTGGTTCTACTTTATGCCAAATTTCGGTTTGGCAGAGGGCTGGCAGGCATTTTTGCCTGCTGGCCTTTTTCCGTTTACGGCCTCGCAGGCCGAGTGGTGCTCAATTTACGGTCGAGTAGTTGATTTACCCGTGTCATAACCACGGAATTTTGGAAGTCCGCCACTTCCTATGTCTTGCCTAGACAATGCCCCGTGAACAAGCTGAGGAATACTGATGGCTTACTCGTACACTGAGAAAAAACGTATCCGCAAGGATTTTGGCAAGTTGCCGACGGTGATGCAGGTGCCTTACCTTCTGGCAATTCAATTGGATTCCTACCGAAAATTTACTCAGGCCGATGTCGCTCCCAACAAAAGACTTGATATGGGATTGCATGCGGCTTTTAAGTCAGTATTTCCCATAGTGAGCTATTCCGGCAATGCCGCCTTGGAATACGTTAGTTATACCTTGGGCAAACCTGTCTTTGACGTCAACGAATGTATTCTCCGCGGTGCGACTTTTGCGGTGCCGCTGCGCGTCAAAGTGCGTCTGATTATTTACGATAAAGAGTCTTCGACTAAAACAATCAAAGACATCAAAGAGCAAGAAGTCTACATGGGCGAAATTCCGCTCATGACTGACAACGGTACCTTTGTGATCAATGGTACTGAGCGCGTTATCGTGTCCCAGTTGCACCGCTCTCCTGGTGTCTTTTTCGAACACGATAAAGGCAAAACACACTCATCGGGCAAATTGCTCTATTCCGCGCGCATTATTCCTTACCGTGGTTCATGGTTGGATTTCGAATTTGATCCAAAAGATCTGGTATACGTGCGTATCGACCGTCGTCGTAAGCTGCCCGTTACCATTTTGTTGCGCGCTCTCGGATTCAGCTCACAAGAAATGCTGGGCATGTTCTTCGAGACCAACAAATTCCGTCTGATCGATGATAAGACTGCCAAGCTGGAGCTCGTTCCTGCCCGCCTCCGCGGTGACGTGGCGTCCTTTGCGATTACAGATAAAGACGGCAATGTCATCGTAGAAGAAGGCCGTCGTATCACTGCTCGTCATATTCGCCAGATGGAAAAAGCTGGCGTGAGCGAACTGTCTGTTCCGCGTGAATATTTGCTGGGCCGCTCGCTGGCGAAAGATATTATCGATGCCACTACTGGCGAAGTGGTGTTGGAGTGTAATACCGAAATCAGCGAAGACACTTTAAAAACCTTCGTTAAATACGGCATTAACGAAATTGAAACCATTTATACCAACGAACTGGATTGCGGTCCGTTCATTTCTGAAACTCTCCGCATAGATCCTACCCGTACACAATTGGAAGCGTTGGTAGAAATCTACCGCATGATGCGTCCAGGGGAGCCGCCGACCAAAGAGTCTGCAGAAACCCTGTTCCACAACCTGTTCTTCAGTCAGGAACGTTACGACCTGTCTGCAGTAGGTCGCATGAAGTTCAATCGTCGCCTCGGCCGCGATGCCGAAACTGGCGAAGGCACTCTGTCCAACGATGACATAGTCGACGTTATCAAGACCTTGATCGATATCCGCAACGGTAAAGGCACCGTCGACGATATCGACCATTTGGGTAACCGCCGTGTGCGTTCCGTTGGTGAAATGGCGGAAAACCAATTCCGTGTTGGTCTGGTTCGTGTTGAGCGCGCGGTTAAAGAGCGCCTGTCCATGGCAGAGAGCGAAGGCTTGATGCCGCAGGATCTGGTTAACGCCAAACCGGTTGCGGCAGCGGTGAAAGAATTCTTCGGCTCCAGCCAGCTGTCGCAGTTCATGGACCAAAACAACCCGCTGTCTGAAGTGACGCACAAGCGCCGCGTATCGGCCTTGGGCCCCGGCGGTTTGACCCGCGAGCGCGCAGGCTTCGAAGTCCGCGACGTTCACCCGACGCACTATGGTCGTGTATGTCCAATTGAGACCCCTGAAGGTCCGAACATCGGTTTGATCAACTCATTGGCAACATACGCCCGCACCAACCATTACGGCTTCCTGGAAAGCCCGGTGCGCAAAGTGGTCGACGGTAAAGTGACTGATCAGATCGAATACCTGTCTGCAATCAACGAATCACAATTCGTTATTGCTCAGGCATCTGCAAAACTGGACGACGAAGGCCGTTTGATCGACGATCTCGTTTCCGTGCGCTACCAGAACGAATTTACCTTGAAGGCTCCGGAAGAAGTCCAATACATGGACGTGTCACCACGTCAGGTTGTATCGGTTGCGGCTTCTTTGATTCCGTTCCTCGAGCACGACGATGCTAACCGTGCATTGATGGGTTCGAACATGCAGCGTCAAGCAGTGCCGACGTTGCGTGCTGAAAAACCTCTGGTTGGTACCGGTATGGAGCGCCACGTGGCTTCCGACTCAGGCGTTTGCGTGGTCGCTAAGCGTGGTGGTGTGGTAGAGCGTGTGGACGCCGCCCGCATTGTTATCCGCGTGGCGGATGATGAGGTTGTGGCGGGTGAAGCGGGCGTTGATATCTACAACCTGACCAAGTACACCCGCTCCAACCAGAACACCTGTATCAACCAGCGCCCAATCGTGCGCATTGGTGATGCAGTGTCTCGCGGTGACATCCTGGCGGACGGTCCTTCCGTTGACCTGGGTGAGCTGGCTCTCGGCCAGAACATGCGCATCGCGTTCATGCCTTGGAATGGTTACAACTTCGAAGACTCCATCCTGGTGTCTGAGCGAGTGGTGCAAGAAGACCGCTTCACCACCATTCACATCCAAGAACTGACCTGTATCGCGCGCGATACCAAACTCGGTGCCGAAGAAATCACCGCAGATATTCCGAACGTCGGTGAGGGCGCTCTGGCCAAATTGGATGAGTCCGGCATCGTTTATATAGGTGCGGAAGTAGGTCCTGGCGACATTCTGGTCGGTAAAGTAACGCCCAAAGGCGAAACTCAGCTGACTCCAGAAGAAAAACTGCTGCGCGCGATCTTCGGTGAAAAAGCATCTGACGTTAAAGACACCTCGCTGCGTGTACCGACTTCCACGCGTGGAACGGTTATCGACGTCCAGGTGTTCACACGCGATGGTCTGGAAAAAGATCAGCGCTCTCTGGAAATTGAAAAAATCCAGTTGGACAAAGTCCGCAAAGACCTCAACGAAGAATACCGCATCGTTGAAGCGGCAACTTTTGAGCGTCTGAGCGCTGCGCTGATCGGTCAAAAAGCGGTTGGTGGTAAAGGCATCAAAAAAGGTGCTGAGATCACTGCAGAAATCTTGGCCGAATTGGACAAAAAAGAGTGGTTCAAAATCCGCATGGCGGATGAAGCTCTGAACGAACAGCTGGAGAAAGCCGAAGCTCAATTGGCAGAGCGTCGTAAAGAGCTCGACGAGCGTTTTGAAGATAAGAAACGCAAATTGGCCACTGGCGACGATTTGGCTCCAGGCGTGCTGAAAATCGTCAAGGTTTACCTCGCTGTTAAACGCCGTATTCAGCCGGGTGACAAGATGGCCGGTCGTCACGGTAACAAAGGGGTTATCTCCGTCATTATGCCTGTCGAAGACATGCCTTATGACGAAAACGGCGAGCCAGTGGATATAGTGCTCAACCCTCTGGGTGTACCGTCGCGTATGAACGTGGGTCAGATTCTGGAAACCCACCTCGGTCTCGCGGCAAAAGGTCTCGGAGATAAAATCGATCGCATGCTGAAAGAGCAGCGCGCCGTTGCTGAAGTGCGTGAGTTCCTTGAGCAAGTGTACAACCGCACTGGTAACTCCAAAGGTAAAGAGGAATTGAATTCTCTCAGTGACGCTGAGCTGATCGAATTGGCGCAAAATCTGCGCGCGGGTGTTCCAATGGCAACGCCAGTATTCGACGGTGCCGAAGAAGCCGAGATCAAAGCTCTGTTGCGTTTGGCAGATCTGCCAGAGTCAGGTCAGATGACCCTGTACGATGGTCGTACCGGCGATGCATTCCAGCGTCCGGTCACTGTTGGCTACATGTACATGCTGAAGCTGAACCACTTGGTGGACGACAAGATGCACGCTCGTTCCACCGGTTCCTACAGCTTGGTTACTCAGCAGCCGCTGGGTGGTAAAGCGCAGTTCGGTGGTCAGCGTTTCGGAGAGATGGAAGTGTGGGCGCTGGAAGCTTATGGCGCGGCCTACACCTTGCAGGAAATGCTCACCGTCAAGTCGGACGACGTCGCAGGTCGTACCAAGATGTACAAAAACATCGTCGATGGCGATCACCGTATGGAGCCAGGTATGCCGGAATCCTTCAACGTATTGGTTAAGGAAATCCGCTCTCTCGGCATCAACATCGAACTGGAACACGGCAACTAAGCGATTTGGTCATTAAGGGTGGTGGGCTGCCATTTGGCGCCCACTGTGCACCGCACCCACTGGAGGCAAGAGCTTGAAAGACATATTGAATCTACTGAAAAACCAGGGCCAATCCGAAGAATTTGATGGGATTCGAATTGGTTTGGCATCTCCCGAGATGATCCGGTCCTGGTCATACGGCGAAGTGAAAAAGCCGGAAACCATCAACTACCGTACCTTCAAGCCTGAGCGTGAAGGTCTGTTCTGCGCCAAAATCTTTGGTCCAGTGAAGGACTACGAATGCTTGTGCGGTAAGTACAAGCGTATGAAGCACCGCGGCATCATCTGTGAAAAATGTGGTGTGGAAGTGACTTTGGCGAAAGTTCGCCGCGATCGCATGGGCCACATCGAATTGGCCAGCCCTGTTGCGCACATCTGGTTCCTGAAATCCCTGCCAAGCCGTATAGGTTTGCTGCTGGATATGACCCTGCGCAGTATTGAGCGCGTGCTCTATTTCGAATCTTACGTGGTTGTCGATCCCGGCATGACCACGCTCGAGCGCGGCCAATTGCTGACCGACGAGCAGTACTTTGAGGCTATGGAAGAGTTCGGTGACGAATTCGAAGCCAAAATGGGTGCGGAAGCGATTCAGGCGCTGATGCGCGACCTGGATCTGGAAGCGGAAGCGCAAAAACTGCGCGAAGAAATTCCGGTCACCAATTCCGAAACCAAAATCAAAAAATTATCCAAGCGCTTGAAGCTCATCGAAGCCTTCCTGCAATCCGGTAACAAGCCGGAGTGGATGATTCTGGAAGCTCTACCTGTGTTGCCACCGGATCTGCGTCCGTTGGTACCACTCGACGGTGGCCGCTTCGCAACTTCTGACTTGAACGACCTCTATCGTCGCGTTATCAACCGTAACAACCGCTTGAAGCGTCTGCTCGACTTGAATGCGCCCGACATCATCGTGCGCAACGAAAAGCGTATGCTGCAAGAAGCGGTAGACGCCCTGTTGGATAACGGCCGTCGCGGTCGTGCGATTACCGGTTCCAACAAGCGGCCTCTGAAATCGCTTGCCGACATGATCAAAGGTAAGCAAGGTCGTTTCCGTCAGAACCTGTTGGGTAAACGCGTTGACTACTCCGGCCGTTCCGTAATCGTGACCGGTCCGACCCTGCGTCTGCACCAGTGCGGTCTGCCAAAGAAAATGGCGCTCGAGCTGTTCAAACCATTCATCTTCAGCAAGCTGGAATTGCGCGGTCTGGCGACCACCATCAAAGCAGCCAAGAAAATGGTTGAGCGCGAAGAGCCGGTGGTATGGGATATCCTCGACGAAGTCATTCGCGAACACCCTGTATTGCTGAACCGTGCGCCGACTCTGCACCGTTTGGGTATTCAGGCGTTCGAGCCTGTATTGATTGAAGGTAAAGCGATTCAATTGCACCCGTTGGTTTGCGCCGCGTACAACGCGGACTTCGACGGTGACCAGATGGCGGTGCACGTGCCTCTGACCATCGAAGCGCAATTGGAAGCCCGTGCGCTGATGATGTCGACCAACAACATTCTGTCGCCTGCATCTGGTGAGCCGATCATCGTGCCTTCTCAGGACGTGGTTCTGGGTCTGTATTGGATGACCCGTGAGCGCATCAATGCTAAAGGCGAGGGCATGGTCTTCTCCGATGCAAAAGAAGTGAACCGTGCGTTCTACTCAAAAAGCGTCGATCTGCAAGCGCGTATTCAAGTGCGTATCCGCGAAGTCACGCTGCGTGAAGATGGTGAGAAGGAAGAAAGAATCCGCCTGGTAAAAACCACTGTTGGTCGTGTGCTCTTGTGGGAAATCGTTCCAGACGGTATTCCGTTCGACATGATCAACCGACCCATGGTGAAAAAGGCGATTTCTGCTTCTATCAACTACTGCTATCGCGTGGTTGGTTTGAAAGCGACGGTTATTTTTGCCGACCGCTTGATGTACATGGGTTACGACTTCAGTACCAAATCCGGCGCTTCCATCGGTGTAAACGACTTTGAAATTCCCGCCGATAAAGCGGACATCATCGGTCGTGCCGAAGCGGAAGTGAAAGAGATCGAATCCCAGTACTCTTCCGGTTTGGTGACCCAAGGTGAGAAATACAACAAAGTCATCGACATCTGGTCGCGCGCCAACGATTTGGTCGCCAAGTCGATGATGGAAGGTATTTCCAAAGAGAAAGTTATCAATCGCGACGGTAAGGAAGAGAAACAGGATTCGTTCAACTCCGTCTTTATGTACGCCGACTCCGGTGCACGGGGTTCACCTGCTCAGATCCGTCAGTTAGCGGGTATGCGCGGTTTGATGGCTCGTCCTGACGGCTCCATTATCGAAACGCCAATTACGGCAAACTTCCGTGAAGGTCTGAACGTTCTGCAGTACTTCATCTCCACTCACGGTGCGCGTAAAGGTTTGGCGGATACCGCGTTGAAAACCGCGAACTCCGGTTATTTGACTCGTCGTCTGGTGGACGTAGCGCAAGACGTAGTGATTACAGAAATCGACTGCGGCACCGATCAAGGCCTGATCATGGCGCCTGTTATCGAGGGTGGTGACGTTATCGAATCTCTCGGTGACCGTATCCTCGGTCGTGTGGTTGCACGCGATGTAATGCGTCCTGGATCAGATGAAATCTTGGTTCCAGCCGGTACCATGATTGATGAGAAGTGGGTTGAACGCATCGAAGGCATGGGTATCGACGAAGTTTGTGTACGCTCCGCGATTACTTGTGAAACTCGTTACGGTATCTGTGCCCAGTGTTACGGTCGCGACTTGGCGCGCGGTCACCGTGTAAACGTTGGTGAAGCCATCGGCGTTATCGCGGCGCAGTCCATCGGCGAGCCTGGTACACAGTTGACCATGCGTACGTTCCACATCGGTGGTGCGGCAAGCCGAACCTCTTTGGCTGACAGTATTCAGGTCAAGCAGGACGGTACTATCCGTCTGCTCAACGTCAAAGTCGTGAAGCGCGAAGATGGCCACTTGGTTGCGGTTTCTCGTTCTGGTGAACTTGCTGTTGCCGACGCTGCAGGTCGTGAGCGTGAGCGTTACAAAATTCCGTACGGTGCGGTCATTTCCGTAAAAGACGGCCAGGATGTGAAAGGCGGTACCACCGTCGCCAAATGGGACCCGCACACTCACCCGATCATTACCGAGGTGGCTGGTCGCGTAACCTTCTCCGGTATGGAAGACGGTCTGTCCATTCGCCGTCAAACGGATGAAATTACCGGTCTGTCTTCTATCGAGGTAATGGATCCGGCGGAGCGTCCTTCTGCTGGTAAAGATCTCAAGCCCGCGGTCACTCTGGTCGACGCTTATGGCAAAGAGTTGATGCTGGCAAATAGCCATCAGCCGGCGCACTACATGTTGCCTTCTGGTGCGATTCTCAGCTTGAACGACGGCGACATGGTTGCGGTCGGTGATGTTATCGCGCGTATTCCGCAAGAAGGTTCAAAAACACGCGATATTACCGGTGGTTTGCCGCGGGTTGCTGACTTGTTCGAAGCTCGTAAGCCGAAAGAGCCTGCGATCCTGGCGGAGATTTCCGGTTCCGTATCCTTCGGTAAGGAAACCAAAGGTAAGCGCCGTTTGATCATCACTCCTACCAATGGAGAGTTGCTGCCTGACGGTTCTACTTATTACGAAGTGCTGATTCCGAAGCACCGTCAATTGACTGTGTTCGAAGGTGAGATCGTATCCAAAGGTGAAATCATCTCCGATGGTCCAGCCAACCCGCACGACATCCTGCGCCTGCAAGGTGTTGAAGCTCTGGCAGCGTACATCACCAACGAAATTCAGGACGTTTACCGTCTCCAGGGCGTGAAGATCAACGACAAGCACATTGAAGTGATCGTTCGTCAAATGCTGCGCAAAGTGGAAATCATCGACATGGGTGATTCCGAATTCGTTAAAGGCGAGCAAGTGGAATACACCCGCGTGCTCGAAGATTGCGAAAAATTGCGTGCAGAAGGACGGCAACCAGCGCGATTCGAACGTCAGTTGTTGGGTATCACCAAAGCATCTTTGGCGACCGAGTCCTTCATTTCTGCTGCATCGTTCCAGGAAACCACCCGCGTTCTCACCGAAGCTGCGGTTACAGGAAAACTGGATGAGTTGCGCGGCTTGAAAGAAAACGTTGTTGTAGGCCGACTGATTCCTGCTGGTACTGGGTTGGCTTACCACAGTGAGCGTCGTCGTAAACGCGATGCTGCCTTGTCAATTTCTTCTGCCGATGGCGTCAGCGCGGCAGAGGTGGAAGCAGCTCTGACCGAAGCGTTGAAGTCAAGCGCTGAGTAAGATGCGCGCCATGAGGGCGCCTTGACGATCGCGGGTGGCGTCAGTAGAATGCGCCACCCGCGATTTCCGTGGGCGGGCATTTGTTTGCCCGATTAATGTTAATAGTCTTCCGCAAGGAAGTATTTATTATTTGGAGTTTAGTTTCATGGCAACGATCAACCAGTTGGTTCGTCAGCCGAGAAAACGCAAAGCGCAAAAAAGTGACGTTCCCGCACTGCAACAGTGCCCACAACGTCGCGGTGTGTGTACCCGCGTTTATACCACTACGCCGAAAAAGCCGAACTCTGCGCTGCGTAAAGTATGCCGCGTACGTTTGACAAACGGTTACGAAGTGACTTCTTACATCGGTGGTGAAGGCCACAACCTGCAAGAGCACAGTGTGGTATTGATTCGCGGCGGTCGTGTTAAAGACTTGCCGGGTGTGCGTTATCACACAGTTCGTGGTTCCTTGGATACTGCTGGCGTAACCAAGCGTAAGCAAGGTCGTTCTAAGTACGGTACCAAGCGTCCTAAGGGCTAATAAGTCCTTTGCATCTGCGTTTTTTCGATAAACATCAGTAAGGCTGAGTGGGCAAAAAGCCGAATCTCAGGCAACCTGAATTAAGTGAGTTTTATTTATGCCTAGAAGAAGAGTTGTTGCTAAGCGCGAAGTTCTTCCAGATCCTAAGTACGGAAGTCAGTCCATAGCAAAATTTGTAAACCACGTCATGACCAGCGGTAAAAAATCCGTTGCCGAAAAAATCGTATACGGCGCGTTGGAAGTGGTCGGTGAGCGTTTGAAGAAAAACCCGGTTGAAGTATTCGAAGAGGCTCTCGCCAATGTTGCGCCTCTCGTCGAAGTTAAATCTCGCCGAGTTGGTGGTGCCACCTATCAGGTGCCAGTAGAAGTTCGCCCCAGTCGCCGTACTGCACTGGCAATGCGCTGGTTGGTAGAGTACTCACGTGGCCGCGGTGAGAAATCCATGCCGCAACGTTTGGCTGGTGAATTGATCGACGCCTCACAAAATAAAGGCGGCGCTGTTAAGAAGCGTGAAGACGTTCACCGCATGGCTGAAGCCAACAAAGCATTTTCTCACTTCCGTTTTTAAGTTTTTCACAAATACTGCAACAAAGAGGCAGCTCAATCGCTGCCTTTTCGTTATCAACGAATTCTTTTCTTTAACGGGGATACAGCTGTGGCACGTAAAACTCCCATTGCGCGATACCGCAATATTGGTATCTGTGCTCACGTAGATGCAGGTAAAACAACCACGACTGAGCGCGTTCTGTTTTATACAGGTTTGTCTCACAAGCTTGGTGAAACCCACGAAGGTTCTGCAACAACTGACTGGATGGTTCAGGAGCAGGAGCGTGGAATCACGATTACTTCTGCTGCGGTAACAACATTCTGGAAAGGCATGGCCGGCCAGTTCGAAGAACACCGCATCAACGTTATCGACACTCCCGGACACGTCGACTTCACGATCGAAGTTGAGCGTTCTCTGCGCGTTCTCGATGGCGCGGTCGTTGTTCTGTGTGGATCTTCAGGTGTGCAGCCCCAGACCGAAACGGTTTGGCGTCAGGCTAACAAATACGAAGTTCCGCGACTTGTATTCGTCAACAAAATGGACCGTACCGGCGCAAACTTTTTGCGCGTTGTTGAGCAATTGAAAACTCGCTTGGGTGCAAACCCAGTTCCTCTTCAGATGACAATTGGTTCTGAGGACGAATTCAAAGGTGTGGTCGACTTGATCAAAATGCAGGCCATCATCTGGAACGAGCACGACAACGGAATGACCTTCAAATACGAAGATGTTCCGGCTGATCTGTTGGAAACATGCAAGAAAATGCGCGAGCAGTTGGTCGAAGCCGCTGCTGAATCTTCCGAAGAGTTGATGAATAAATACCTCGAGGGAGAAGAATTAACCGAAGCAGAAATTAAAGCTGGTATTCGTGCGCGCACTTTGGCGAGTGAGATCATTCCTGTGTTGGGCGGATCTGCGTTCAAAAACAAAGGTGTTCAGGCAATGCTGGACGCCGTAATTGAATATCTGCCTGCTCCGACTGAAGTAAAAGCCATTGAAGGTGTGTTGGAAGATGGTGAAACGGTTTCTCGACGCATTTCTAGTGATGACGAGCCGTTCGCTGCATTGGCGTTCAAGATTGCTACCGACCCATTCGTTGGTACTTTGACCTTCTTCCGCGTGTACTCAGGAACACTGAATTCTGGAGATACCGTTTACAACCCTGTAAAAGGGAAGCGTGAGCGCGTAGGTCGCATGGTTCAGATGCACGCAAACCAACGCAACGAAATCAAAGAAGTAATGGCAGGCGATATCGCTGCTGGTATCGGCTTTAAAGATGTAACTACTGGCGATACTCTTTGCGACCCAGAGCACATCATTACTCTGGAGCGTATGGATTTCCCAGAGCCTGTTATCCACGTTGCGGTAGAGCCTAAAACCAAGGCTGACCAAGAGAAAATGGGTATCGCTCTGAGCAAGCTGGCGCAAGAAGACCCTTCATTCCGTGTTCGCACCGACGAAGAAACTGGTCAAACCATTATCGGCGGAATGGGTGAGCTTCACCTCGACATTATTGTCGACCGTATGAAGCGTGAATTTAACGTTGAAGCTAACATCGGTAAGCCACAAGTTGCGTATCGCGAAGCTATCCGTAACAAATGCGAAATCGAAGGCAAATTCGTACGTCAATCTGGTGGTCGCGGTCAGTACGGCCATTGCTGGATTCGCTTTGAGCCAGGCGCGGATGAAAGCGCTGAAGGTCTCGAGTTTGTTAACGAAATCGTCGGTGGTGTTGTTCCTAAGGAATACATTCCTGCAATTCAAAAAGGTATTGCGGAACAAATGCAGAACGGTGTTTTGGCTGGCTACCCATTGTTGGGCTTGAAAGCTACTGTATTCGACGGTTCATACCATGATGTCGACTCTTCTGAAATGGCGTTTAAAATCGCGGCCTCTATGGCCACGAAAAAGCTGGCTCAGTTAGGTGGAGCGGTTCTGTTAGAGCCCATCATGAAGGTGGAAGTTGTTACCCCTGAGGAGAACATGGGTGACGTGGTTGGCGACTTGAACCGCCGCCGTGGTCTGATCCTCGGAATGGATCAAAGCCCAAGTGGACGAATCGTAAATGCTGAAGTGCCGCTGGCTGAAATGTTCGGCTATGCAACAGCATTGCGTTCTGCAACTCAAGGTCGAGCTACTTACACAATGGAGTTTTTGAAATACTCCGAAGCACCGCGTAACGTCGCTGATGAAGTTATCGCGAAAAGTAAAATCGCCAAAGATGCTGGCTAATTAATCAGTTTCTTTATTTAGAGGATCATCACAGTGGCAAAAGAAAAATTTGAACGCACGAAACCGCACGTGAACGTGGGTACGATTGGTCACGTAGACCATGGTAAAACCACTTTGACAGCGGCATTGACCCGCGTATGTGC
>JGI12383J13903_1001010_pt1 | contig 15704 bp, 9 predicted proteins | sample Passage237B_FD_13903 | JGI IMG/M metagenome (IMG submission 13903)
ATTGTTGAGCCCATCATTCAACTCAGATGAACGAATCCATCAAAATCACTTGGTATCGTTGCAAGGTGGACCGCGCCTTGATGAGCGAACTGATGAAGCGCAGCGATGCGCGCGGTTTTCTCCAAGCCGGCGGACAGCTACTGCTTTTCGCCATAACCGGCACGTTGGCTTGGCTCGCGTGGCGCCATCTGAATGCGGCCAACTGGCCGTGGATGCTGCCGCTGGTGCTGCTCGCGCTCTTCGCGCACGGCACCAACGGCAGCTTTCTCGGAGGCATCGCGTGTCACGAGCTCTGCCACAAGACGCCGTTCGCGACGCAATTTTGGAATACGTTTTTCCTGAAAATCTACGCCTTTCTGGGATGGTTTGATCCGGTCGGTTACCGCGCGAGTCACATCCGCCACCATCAAGTCACCGTGCACAAAGAACACGACGGCGAGATCACCCAACCGCTCGGTCTCGATTGGCACGGCTTCTGGTTCACGGTGAAGGTGCTCACCATCGATCCGCATTGGGTGTGGAAGAGCATCCGCTTCATGTTTGCCGCAGCTTTCGGTGATCTCACACACGACGGGTTCTTCAAATCCGCGTGGTTGCAACGCGTCGTGCCTGAAACCGATGCCAAGGGCCGGCGCGAACTCATTAACTGGGCGCGCATCGTCGTAATCGGTCACCTCGCGCTCGCGACATTGTTCATTCTGACAGGGCAATGGTTTCTCATCATCGTCGTAAATCTCGGCACGTTTTATTGCGGCTGGCTGGTGATGCTCTGCGGCGCGCCGCAACACGTCGGCCTCGCCTCCGATGTAAACGACTTCCGTCTCAACACCCGCACCTACACCTGCGGTCCGATTCCGGCGTTTTTCTATTGGAACATGCAATACCACGTGGAGCACCACATGTTCCCGGCCGTGCCGTTCTACAATCTGCCGCGCCTGCGCGAAGCCATCAAACACGACATGCCGCCGGCCACACACGGACTCTGGGCCACGTGGTGTGATATTCAGGTGATCCTGAAACGTCAGCGCGACCAGCCGGGTTGGGTTTATCAACCGCCCTTGCCGCAAAATGACGGCGATCGCGCGGACGACACCACGCTGCTCAACGAAGCCGCCAGCGGTTAAGCGCGCCGCGGCATGGCCTTGGCCGCGGCGACAAAATCCGCGGCCTCGAATACAAATCCCGAGTTGAGAGACGTGCGCCAAAGCGCCTGTTGCTTCTCGCGTTCCTCGCGCGCGGTTTCCTTGTTTTCCACCGCCGTCACGGCTTCGCGAATCGTCGAGCAGATGACGCCATAACGCGTCAGCTCCACCATGCCGCCGGGCGACATGAGCAGGCACCAGTTGATCGCAAAGCCGATGTAAACCAAATGATTGATGCCGTGCGCCCGGCACAGCGCCGCAAGCTGATGACTATCTTCAGCGATCAACTCATCGTCGTGCGGTTTGGCCTGCGGGAGAAACGTGAGGTGCTTAATTCCCTCATCCACGTCCAGCCGATTGTGATCGCCGACAAACACATGCTGCTCGCGAAACCGCTGCAACCGCTCGTAAACCGGATCCGCTTTCACCGGTGCAAATGCCGGTGACGGGCCGGCAATCTCCACTGTCTTTTGATAGCCGGGCATCTGCCGATAGTAATCGCCACCGCCAACTACATGAAACACCGGCATCGGCGAATAACGCACCGCGTCAAGAATCGGCGGAAACACGTCGCGCGCGATTTGCACGGCCCGCGGATAATACTCCACCGCCCTTCGCCACCCCGGCCATTCAGTCAATCCGCCGCAATCCCACGCATGCATCACGACCAAAGCCGTGTGCTCAGGCGAAAGCTCCACCTCGCCTTTTTTCCAACCGCCGTAACCCTCGCCGGGCACGTCGCGCGAATAGTCTGCATCAAACTGTTGATAATAGTGCGTGGGAATTTTGACCGGCGTCATGCTGGCCTTTCCGCAAGCGCATCCTGCACCATATTGAGCAAGGTCGTAGCCGAATACGGTTTCGCGAGGAAATGCTCCACCTTCAATGCCTGCAGGCGATCCTTTCCTAGATCCGCGCTGAAACCAGTCGTGACGATGATGCGAATGTCAGGCTTCAATCGCCGCAGCGCCGGAATCAAGGTAGCGCCATCCATCACCGGCATCACCATATCGGTCAGCACCAGCGAAATCTCGGATGAATGCATGGCAAACTGAGCCATGGCCTGGGCACCGTCATCGGCCACGATGACTTTGTAGCCAAACGCTTCCAAGGTTTGCTGGGTGATGGCCTGCACCGTCGTGTCGTCATCCACGACCAGCACAGTTTGACCTTGGCCGCGTGCCGGTGCGGGCTCACGCGGTTCGTCGGAACGGACATCCGCCATATCCGCCAACGCGGGAATCAGCACACGAAAATGCGTGCCCCGACCGGGCTGACTGGAAACTTCAATGGCGCCTTGATGACCGCGCACGATACCCAGCACCGTCGATAACCCCAGACCGGTGCCTTTGCCGGTGGGCTTGGTCGTGAAAAACGGTTCGTAGATGCGATCGAGCACCTCGCGCTCCATGCCGACACCCGTATCCTCGATATCAATAGCGATATAGCGGCCGGGACGCAGCGTTTGCTCCATCGCGGCGTAGTGCTCATCAATCTCGAGATTGCTAAGCTTGATTGTGAGTTCGCCGCCGGTCGGCATCGCATCGCGCGCGTTGACGCACAGATTGAGCAACACTTGGTGAAGCTGCGTCGCATCGCCCTGCACCGGCCAGATCTCGAGCGGTATCTCCGCGGAAAAGTGGATATTCTTGGGGAACGTGTTCGCGATGAACGTCTCCAACTCCCGAATGAGACTTTTCGGGCGAATCGTCTCCTTGCTGCCTTCAAAGCCACGGGCAAACAGCAGAACCTGTTTCACCAAACCCGCGCCACGGCGCGCGCTGCGCTCGATGTTCTCGATCAAACTCGGCGCGTGATCCGACTTGGGATTCATCCGCAACAGCTCCACCCCCATCGTAATGGGCGCGAGAATGTTGTTGAGATCATGCGCAATGCCACCGGCCAAAGTGCCGATACTTTCCAAGCGCTGAGCGCGGAACAATTGATCCTGCAGATTTTTTCGTTCCGTGATATCGGAGATAACGGTGATAAAGTATTTGGGCTCACCTTCATCATCGCGCAACAAGGTGGTAATGACACTCACCCAGCAGGCGGAGCCGTCCTTGCGCAGATAACGCTTTTCCAAAGTGTAGCTGTTCTCTTCGCCGCGAAGGACCTTATTGCGAGCGTCCATGCCAATCTCGTGATCCTCGGGCATGGACAAATCTAAAAACGAGCGCTGCAGCAGCTCCTCGCGCGTGTAACCGGTAATTTCACACAGCTTGTCATTCACGCGCAGGAAGTGGCCTTCGAAGTCTACGTGTGCAATGCCGACCGCAGCTTGCTCAAAGGTTGCACGAAAGCGCTCTTCACTCTCGCGCAGATCGCTTTCAATGCGCTGACGCTCGGTGATGTCGCGCTGGAGCGCCCGATTGGTTTCTTCGAGCTGCAGGGTCTTCTCCTCCAGCTTGCGAATCAGCGTTTCACTATAAGTCCGCAGCAAGGCCGGATCGTCCACGGTGGGCGGCACAGGCGCATCGCTAAGCGGCGGCGTATCACGCAACTGCACCTTGCTCACCATCTGCAGAAAGACGTCCGGTTCCACTGGCTTCAAAATAAACGCATCCGCGCCGAGATTGAGCGCGAGCTTCTCGTCCTGCTCTTCGGTGTAGGTCGCGGTGTAAACGATGAACGGCGCTTTCTTGAGCACCTTGTCGGCCTTCCAATGCCGCAACAAAGTGTAGCCATCCATCACCGGCATGAGCAGATCCGAGATGACCAGATCCGGCGGCTCCTGCCGCGCCTTGATCAGAGCTTCGGCACCGTGGCGCGCCGTGATGACTTGGTATCCCTGGCTGGCAAACAGCGCCCGCAGATATTCAACGTTCTCGAGCTTGTCATCGACGATGAGGATTTTGCGATCGGGCGTCATGAAGTCGATGGCTTAAGGTGAGCGTCAATCTCGGCAGCGAAAGTATCAGGATTAATCGGCTTCTCAATGTAGCCGTCGCATCCGGCGGCCAAGCACTTTTCGCGATCCCCCACCATCGCGTAAGAGGTCACGGCGACAATAGGCGTGCGTTCAAACAATGGATTCGCCCGCAAATTCCGCGCAACTGCATGACCGTCCATGCCCGGCAACTGAATATCGAGCAGGATCAGATCAGGTCGCTTCTCGACCGCCATCGCGATACCACTCGGACCATCAAGAGCCTGAATCACCTGGTAGCCGTGGTGCTCCAACAGGAAGGTCGTGAGGTAGCGGTTCTGTGCGTTGTCCTCAATCAGGAGGATGGTCTTCTTCATGACGACAAATTTTCAGGTTTCGACGCTTAACGGCAGCGTGACGGTAAACGTGCTGCCCCGGCCCAATTCGCTTTCAACCTCAATGGTTCCGCCCATCAGTTCAGCTAGACGCCGGCAAATGGCCAGCCCCAACCCCGTGCCTTCGTGCAAGCGTGTGAGGCCGGTATCGATTTGCCGGAACGGTTGGAATAAGCAGGCCTGATCCTCGGCCCGAATACCGATGCCTGTGTCGGTAACCGCTAAACGCACGGCAGGTTGCGGTGTGTTTTTCCCTCGCGGGATAAACTTTTCGACTCGATCCGCGCTCAGTGACACCCGACCTGTTTCAGTAAACTTGACCGCATTGTTGAGCAAGTTGAGCAAAATCTGTTCAACACGGCGACGATCGCCGCGCATCTCGCCTAATTCCGGCGCGATTTCCGGAGGCACCAGTTCCAACTGCTTTTTCTCCGCCATCGGCCGCACGATATTGACCACATTGGCAATCGACTCACGCAGATTGAAGTCATCGTTCTTCATCGTGAGCTGGGCGGCCTCGATCTTCGAAATATCGAGCACGTCGTTGATGAGATCGAGGAGATGTCGCGCGCTGCCGCGCACCATGGTGAGTTGCCGGTTCTGCTCGGCGCTCAAGGGGCCGGCGAGTTGCTGCAGCAATATGCCGGTAAACCCGATAATCGAATTCAACGGCGTGCGTAGTTCATGCGACATTGTCGCCAAAAACGCGGATTTGAGCCGATCCGCCGACTCGGCCCGAACCAACGCGGTTTGCAATTCCGCGGTGCGCTCTGCGACCTGTTTCTCCAACAAATCGCGCGACTCGCGCAGCACTTGCTCCGCCTCCTTGCGGAGCGTGATGTCGCGCAGCGTGAGAAAGGCGAGCCTGCGGCCATCATCGAGGTGCACCATGCCGCCGGAATAGCTGAATATCTTCGTCCAATCCTGTTCGCGCCGCCGCACGACCAGTTCGAGTCGATCGAACGAATCACCACGCCTCACCCGGGCCAACGGCCAGTTCTCCGCCGCGACTTCCGTTCCTTCCAAAGTATGCAACGTGAAGATCTTGTTGAACTCACGCTGCCGACGACGTCCTTCCTCCAAGTTCGTAAATCCCAACATCTCCAGCGCAGCCGGATTCCACTCCAGAAAATCACCATCCGGCTCAGCCATGATCAGCCCTTCGCGCAGATTATTGACCACCGTGACCAGCCGGCTCTGCGCCACGCGCAGTGATTGCTCAGCCTGCAATCGCGCCGTAATGTCCATACCGACGCCGATTAGACAGGTTCGCCCTTCATACGATACGCGCCGACCCGTGAAATAATACGGCACAGTCGTGCCATCCTTGCGCACAAAGGAAGCCTCAACCGACGATTCACCTTTTTCAAAAACCTCCGAGATTCGCGCCGACAGTAATTCTCGTTCCTCCCCCGAAAAAAAGTCCAGCGGGTTCATGCGGGAGATTTCCTCTCCGCTATAGCCAGACACCTGTTCGAAATTCCGATTCCAACGCAGAAACCGGCCAGCCGTATCGTAGAAATAAAAGACACCCGGCATGCTATCGATCATCGTGGCCGAGAAACGACGTTCATCCTCCGCCACCGCTTCGGCCTGCCGGCGCTCGGCCTCGTGTTTTAGATTATCGAGGGCAAAGGTGATATCCAGCGCGGCCTCCTGCAAAAGAGCCAGCTCACGCTCTTGAAAAACCTCCGTTTCAGCCGCGTAAACACAGAGCATGCCGACGACTGCGCCTTCCATCCGCAACGGCAGGAACACCGCGGAACGCAGCCGCCGCTTTTGCAATTCAGCCAGCCACGGCTTTGACGCCGGATCGCGCAGGATGTCGTTACTGACATAGTGCAATCCTGCGCGAAACGCGCGCGCTATCGGTCCCTGTCCTTCGGGACGATCATCGGTGAAAACCTGAAACGTCTTGATGTAATCGTCCTCGTCTCCACTGACGGCCAGCGGCACCAAACGCGCAGAATCCGGATCATGCCACCCAATCCACGCCAAGCTGAATCCGCCGTGTTTGATCAGGGCCTCGCAGACACTCTGCAACAATTCCTCGCGAGTGCGCGACCAGACAATCGATTGATTGATCTGACTCAGCGCGGCGTAAAAATGCGACAATCGATCGATCTCGGACTCGTGGCGATGCACCGCGGCATAACCGCGATCCACTTCTCGCCGCAACCGGCCCAACACCAACCAAAACATGACCGCCGTGACGCCGACAAAGAGCCAGCCTTTGTAAATGCTCAACCGCAACCGCCACTCGGAGTCGCCGACCGCAAGTTCCAGCGCTTTATCCGAAAAGTGGACCCACAACAGCGAGATCAGAACATACGAAACGACGATCCACCATACCCATGCTTTCAACTTCACTCCGGATTCGGAGGATGAAATGGGAGCCGGTGTTGAACTCATCGTCAAAACGGGCGCTTCGTGGCGCCCTCTTCCAGAACGTCCCGCAACATGCGCAACAACGTGTCGGTGGTAAATGGCTTGGGCAAAAAGTGCTTTACGCCAGATTGCGCCAAGCTGGTCAGGTGATCATTCGCCGACAGTCCGCTGGCGGCGATCACTCGCACCCGCGGATTAATACGGCGCAGCGCCGCGATCAGGGCTGGACCGTCCATCACCGGCATCATCATGTCAGTCAACACGGCGGCAATCTCATCCCGGTGCATCGCATACACGCTAATCGCTTCTGCCCCATCCGACGCGGTGTAGACCCGGTAACCAAAGGCCTCCAAGGTTTGCTTGGTTACTTCCACCACTGAATTCTCGTCGTCCACCACAAGGATCCATTCGCCATGACCGCGCGGCATTTCGACGGTCACTTTGTCAGGCGCTTCCGTTCCCGCTTCATTTTGCGCGGGCAAGTAAACTTTGAAAGTCGTGCCTTTACCCAGCTCGCTGTAAACATTCACGAAGCCACCATAACTGCGCACGATGCCTTGCAGTGTGGCTAGTCCCAGACCGGTGCCCTTGCCTTGTTCCTTCGTTGTGAAAAAGGGATCGAATATGCGCTCAAGCAGTTCAGGCGGGATGCCTGTGCCGGTATCAGTCACTTCCAATTTCACATATGGTCCGGCTTCGACGCCGCGATTCATCACGGCATACGGTTTATCGATCGTTACGTTTTCAGCGACTATTTGAAGGCGACCGCCATGTGGCATCGCATCACGCGCGTTGACGCAAAGGTTGAGCAAAACCTGATTGAGCTGAGTCGGATCGCCCATGATCAACCAGAGGTCGGGAGGAATGGAAATCTCGAGGCGAATGTTCTTCGGGAAGGTGTTTTCGATGATCGCCTCGACCTCGCGCACGACGTGCTTGAGATACACCGCCACGCGCGCGCCTTCCACGCCTCGCGCAAACGACATCACTTGCTTCACCAACTCCGCTCCGCGGCGAGCGCTGCGCTCGATGTTGTCGATGATTACGCGCCGCTCTTTTTCTCCATCCTTTATTCTCAGGAGCTGCACGCCCAATGTGATCGGAGCCAGCAGGTTGTTCAAATCGTGCGCAATGCCACCGGCAAGTGTGCCGATACTCTCGAGTCGTTGGGCGCGGAGAAATTGCTGCTCGAGTTTCTTGCGCTCGGTGATGTCCGTATTAATCGCGAGCACGGAAGCCGGTCGCCCCTTGGCATCTCGCATCAATGTCCAGCGACCTTCGACGACGAGAGGCTCTCCTGCTTTATTCTTTTGCTCCAGTTCACCGATCCATTCGCCTTCTTCGAGAAGCTTTTGGGTCGCTTCGTCAAATGTGCTCGGATCGGAGTAAAGCAGTTCGCGCGCAGAACGGCCGATCGCCTCGCTATCCTTCCATCTGTAAAGCCGCTCAGCACTCTTGTTCCAATAGGTGATGCGATGATCGAGATCGCGCACCAAAATGGCATCCTGCGCCTTATCGAGTAGCGCGGCCTGCTCCCGTAATTTGCGCTCGCTCTGGCGGCGATCTGTTACGTTTTGCCCCAACACCAAGCGGGCTCGCCGGCCATTGAACTCGATGCCGTCCGAGATAATTTCCATCTCGACCACGCGCCCATCCTTCATCCGATGCATACGATAGCCAAAATCACGCCCTGTGACCGGCAGCAGTCTCTTCGCTTCTTCGAAGTCGATGACGTCGTCGCCTACGCGAATATCCACGACCGTCATCTTCAAAAATTCTTCCTTGGTATAGCCGTATTGCCTACAGGCCGTCTCATTCACGGCGAGGAACCGCAGTGTCTCGCAGTCAACCACCCACATCGGCTGCGGATTATTGGCGAATAACAAACGGTAACGCTCTTCCGAGGCTCGCACTTGGTCGGTGAATCGGCGGCGTTGAATGATCGCAGCAAAGGACTCCGCCAAGATTTGCAAATTGGCCGCGTGCTCTTCGGAAAATGCAGCCGGCCGCACCGACACCACTTTAAGAACACCGATGCTGATATCATCTTCCCGCATCGGAGCCACCATGACGGAATGCACGCCAAATTCACGCGCTGCCTTGCGATCCACGCGCTCATCGGTCTGCGCCTGATTGGAAACAAGGGTGACAGTTGAATTCAATCCCATGCCCGAGAGCGTGCCCTTTATATTGATGCTCTCTCCGATCAATTTCTCCATTACTCCGGTGCCATGCTGCACCACCAGCTTGTCCCCGACTTTCAGTTCGATCGTAGCCCCATCCACTCCGATGATCTTGGTCGCATGCTCGGTCATCAATCTGATCGAGGTGGCTAAACTCATGTTGCCGGCAGAGGCCTCCTGCAAGGCAACCACGATTTCCATCAAGGCCTGGGTGTGATGCAGCGCATTTTGTTCGGCCTGCTTGATCACCGTCAGGTCGGTGATACCGCCCATCAAACGTATCGGTCGACCCGACGCGTCGCGAAGGATGTGCACGCGATCGCGCACGTAAGCATATTCCCCGTCGGCCCGCCGAAAACGGTATTGGTTCGAATACGTTTCCGTCTTTAGATCGGCCATCGCCTCATCAACATGCTTGAGCACTCGATCCCGATCTTCGGGGTGCAAATTGCTCCGCCAATGTTCGACTGAGCTTTCGCTACCCGATGGATAACCAAACAACTTGTGGAACCCTTCGCTCCACCACAGCGCGTTCAGCTGCAAATCCAAATCCCAGATGGCGTCATTGGTCGTATCGGCAAACAAGCGGAAGCGCTCTTCGCTCTGCCGCAACCGCATCATGGTTTCGTAACTTTCGGTCACATCCAAAGCCGTGCCAGTGGCCCTGACTCCACGCCCGGTTTCATCACGGGTCACATGAACGGTGGCGCGAATACGCCGCTGCGGGCCTAAGGCAGGATTGGTGCGATGCTCATAGACTAAATCGCTTACACCTTTCTCAATTTGAGACATGACTGCTTCGCAGGCGCCACGATCATCGGGATGAAGCATGTCACAGTATTCCGCATAGTTCGGCGCGGGCAGTGTCGGATCGCGGTAAAATAGTCGCGACATTTCTGCCGACCAATTTCCCGTTCCAGTTTGAAAATCGAGCTCCCAGCTACCCAAATGCGCAATCGCCTGCGCATCAGCGAGACTGGTCTCGCTGTTGTGCAACGCCAGGCTGGCCGCTTGACGCTCAAAGTAAGCGCGCAGCATTTCCGCCAGCGAGTTCACCAAGCTGCGCTCTTCCCAATAAAATAACCCTTCATCCTCCGCCGGCCTTTCCTCCCGATAGGATACCTCCAGGCGCCCGGCTTTTCCACCGGCGACAAACTCCGCCGCTATCTTCCACGGAGTCTCTTGGAATCCCGCGGTCATGCAGGTCTCGTCGCCGTAAGAGGCCCGCACTTGCGTGACCTCTGGATACTTCATGGCTTCCGGAATGAAAGATGAGATATGTCGGAGCACTTGCCCTACTCCCAGATCATCGCGCCGCAACAACTCGGCCGCGCGATAAAGCGCCTGCAATTCCTTGATGCGTTCGCTCAGTTTGCGCACCAGCTGGCGGTTTTCTTCCTCCAGCAAACAAGCCGCTGTGATATCCCGGCACGTTCCCACCGCGCGCACGGGCTTGCCATTCTCGTCCCGGTAAATCCGCCAGCGCTCCTCAACGTGTTTTACCTTGCCGCTCGGAGTCACAATGCGATGCACCAACTGAGAGGTGCCGGTGACATTCATCGCCTCGCTGAAGATTTTTTCCGTCCACTCCCGATCCTTCTCATGCACCGCCGCGAGAACCGACTGGTAGGATGGAGTAAAGGTCTTCGGATCGGTCTCGAAAATACGATGCGACTGTTCAGACCAAGTAATCTGTAACGTGTTAAAATCGGTTTCCCAACTGCCGAGGCGACCCACTTCCTGCGCTTCCAACAACCGGGCCCTTTGTTCCTGCAGCCTGGCACTGAGCTCCCGTTGCTCATTTTCGCTCTCCCGGAGTTCGCGCTCGATCTGCTCTTGATACTTCAGTTGCCGGCGCAGGCGCAATTGCGTCATGACGTGCCGGCTCAACACTTCGAGTGCACGACGTTGCGCGGGCTCCAGATCTCGCGGCACGCGATCAAATACACACAGCGTGCCGAGAGCATACCCCGACGGTGTCACCAACGGGGCACCCGCATAAAAACGTATGCCATTGGGTTCGGTCACGAAGGGATTGTCGGCGAACCGCTGATCCTTGGTTGCATCCGTAACCACAAGAAGCTCATTGGGCCGGTTAATGACATGCGCGCAAAACGCATACTCGCGTGGTGTCTGGTCCACTTCCAATCCGACCTTCGATTTGAACCACTGCCGATCTTTATCAACCAGCGAAATTAATGCCACGGGCACGCCGCAAATTTGCGCTGCCAATTCCGCGATTTCGTCAAAATCCCGCTCAGGCGGCGTGTCCAAAATGGCATACTCCTGCAACGCCTGCTGCCTCTTATCCTCATCTGCTGGCAAAGGAGCCTTCATGTGTATCCCACTACGCTGTCCGCAATATATGCACTGACAATCTTTTAACGGCAACAACGAGCGCCGTAGACAATATTAGCTCAGAGTGAAACTTGTATAGTCAGGCCGCGATGGGTTCCCACAATGCTCCACCCTGCATTCGCCCCGCGAGTCACCGTAATCTCACCGTGTTCCACACCGGTCGGTGCGGCGGTGCAAATCGTGATGATATCGTGTTGCAAATCAGACGCACTGCTCACCCGGCCAAAGGGTTGCTCTCCCTCACTCTCTTCGAGCGGCAGCTTGCCTGCATCCACCGAGATTTCACCCACGCCCGCGACCCGCGCCAATAACATCGCATACGGTCTTGTGATCGTGAATTGCATTCCCGATGCCGCGACTACACCGGCACCGTCTTCAAAATTGATCTGGAAACGCGCTTCCATCGTAACCGGCTTGGTCGCTTCCACCACATCGCGGATGATCAACACGTCGGGTTTGAGAAACAAAAGCGTGCGCCGCACTCGCGTGACGGCGTCGTTGACGAGTTGATAGGCGTCCGTCGCGTCGCTCGTCACGCGCATCCAGTCCGGTCCCGTGGTGTATTCAACAACCTTCGCGAAAGCCCACGAAGCGTTGGTGCCCTCGCTGCCGTCGTGATATTGATGACCTTTTCCGTTAATCAACACGGCCGTGTGCGCCTCGGTTTGCCGCAGCAACCAGCGCGGTTGCGTGACCTTGTAGGCCGCGCGATACGGATCGTGCAGCAAGCGCTCGCCATACGCCTTAAAAATCACGCTGTTGCGATCGGCGTGTTCATGATTCGCGGGACCGCCGCTGCGCAGCGCAACCAGACTATCATCCACGCCCCAACCCGTGCGCGAGATGACGATATCGTTGCGCATACGAATGTCGTTGAGCGACGCATCCGGTCGCGCAGCCGGCAAAGCCGCATCATACCAGATCAAACCGTAGAAATGCTTCACCGCACCGATTTCGTTGACCACGAATTGCGCGACCGNATCGTTGTGCGTGCGCGCCACCCATGCCGCGACCGAGACTTCCACGCCGTGGTTGGCGTCGCCGTGATTCACCACGTCGTCCTGCCATTTCACCATCGGCATCACCCAACCCTTCGTGTGGATGAAATCGCGAATCTTTTGCCCGCTGTCCCGCGTCGGCATCGTCTGGCTCAAAGCACAACGCACCGAGCCTGAGTAATTAATCAGATTACGATCATCGATACCGTGCTGGCGCCATAACACCTCGGCAAAGAGCGCGAGATAGAGCGTCGTATAACCCCAGTAACTCACGCCTTCGTCGTAGCAGCCGTCGCTGCCATACATGGTCGAAAATGATTTCGCACTGGAACGCGCGAGCTCGAGCCAGCCTTCCGCCTCGGCGTTGCGTCCGAGAAAATGACACGCCGCGATACCCAAGCATGCGGTCGGAACGATCTTGAGATTCGTGGAATTAAGAATGAGCGGCCAGCGCTTGAGGCTGATGTAGCGAAAATCGTCGACCTCACTCCGTGGATTCCAATCCCAACCCTGCACGCGATCCGGATATTTTAATCCGTAAACCGTCGTGTAACAGGCCGGCACGCCCTTGCGCAGAATGTTGTCCTCAACCTCGGCAATTTCCTCCGGTGTCAACGAGTCGCCCAGACAGTTCAACGCCAGCAGCAAAGCAACGGTGCCTTCCGTGGCGCGTTGCAACCCGAGAATCTGACGACCGCCTTCGATGAAGCTGTCCCACTCTGGAAATTCGAGCATGCGCCGCATCGCGAGCTTTGCCAACGCCAGCTGCGCGGGATCGCGTTCGACCAAATACAAGAACGACGCGCGTTCGAGAATCTGCTGCGCCTTGAGCAGATGCAGCACGTGATTGGTCAGACTCAGCTCCTCGCGAAGAAACTTTTCAGCAACGGCATAGTCGGCTCCTTTTTGCTCAACCCAAAACGCGGCGAACCGCGGATGCTGCGTGTTCGCGCGAATACGCGCCACATCCGCTTCATCGAATAACAGACCACGACGCTTGGTTTGAGACACTTGATTGGACATAAAATTACTTCGCCGCGTGGTAGCGCGCGATGGCGACAGCCGCATAGCTGCCGATCTCATCACCCAATTCGGCTGGTCGCACTTCGCAATCCCGCGCGCTATCCGGCAGTGCTTCTCGGCTGATCACAGCTTTCATCGCCGGCGCAATGAACTTTTCGCAACGCTGATAGATGCTGCCGATCACGACTCGCTCGGGGTTTATGAGATCGATGAACAGAGCGAGGGCCTCGCCCAGCTTCTCGCCCACTTCACCCCAAATCGAAAGCGCCAGCGCATCACCCGCCGCCGCCGCTTCTCCCACCGCTCGCGCGGTCATCTGTTCCGGCGACAGTTTCTGTAACAACGATTGGCCGCCAAATGCCGGCACGCGCAATTTCGCTATCTGTGCAATGCCGCCGCCCGAGCACCAGCCCTCAAAAGAACCGGCCTTGTTGAAACCGACCGGCCCTTCGGCGCTCAATCGCAAGTGCCCCACTTCGCCGGCATTGCCCGTGATGCCTTCATATAACCGGCCGTCGAGAATCAAGCCCGCGCCCATGCCGGTGCCCATGGTCAGAAAAATCATGCTCTGACAACCGCGCCCGGCGCCAAACTGCCATTCGGCCAAGGCGCATGCATTGGCATCGTTCATCAAGAACGCACGTCCGCCAAACCGCTTCACTAACTCTGCGCAAATCGCGATCCGATCCCAACCCGGCAAATTCGGCGGTGACAGGATCAACCCTTTCTTCGCGTCGAGCGGTCCGCCGCATGACACGCCAAACACTACATCCGATCCCGGGCCGAGCTTGCGAATCTCGGCATAAATGCGATCGAGCGTGCTGCTCACGTCAGTCGTGTTGAAACGCGCGACCTCTCGCACTTTATTCGTCCCCTCGGGCACGCTGAGCGCGCACTTGGTGCCGCCAATATCCACGCCAATGATCGTCATGGTGAAGGTTAGTTGATAAAGGAATCCGGCCGCTTCAACCGACGCGCTAGTTGTCGCAACGCCGGCAACGCATCGCGTCGCAACAGCACGACCACCGTGCCGCCGCTGCCGCCACCGCTCACCCGTGCGCCATAAAATCCGCGCGCCGGGCCGAGCTTGCGCACGCCTTCGACCATTTCATCCGTCTCCGGACAGCCCAAGCCGATGGACGAGTAGCCTGCATGCGATTGATAAAGCAATTCGCCCAGCGCCACCAACGCATCCGCTTTGTTGCGCGTATTTATTCCGCGCAACAGCGGCACCGCAAGTTCAGCACGATAATTCTCTTCCACTGGGAAACTCACCGTTGCGCGCACGTGATACGTTCGACTCGGTTCAATTTTTGAAAGCGCATCATCCACTCCGCCGCAGCGCTGGAGAAACGCGCGGCCTGTGATCGTCTCCGGCAAAATGTCGGTAGAAAACGAACGCACTTCCGATGGCCTCAACTCGGCGGCATGACCGAGCTTTCGGCCGGTGCCTTGCTCAATCAGCTGACGGCCCATGAACGCGCCTGCGCGCGCCGTCGCGTAAGGTGAATCCGACACGGCATGTTTCACGCCACTCGGCCAACCCACCGCCATCACGCCAGTTGGCAGCTTCACGGGTTCGCCCAAAATATCCGGCCGGCACAAAATCGGCAGCAGCGCGCCGCGCACGCCGTAAGCCGATGCAAGTTGATCCATCAAACCGCACGGCGCACCGACGATTTCGTTTTCGGCGCGCTGTGCCAAACGCGCGAGCTTCGTGCCGGTGAAGTTTTTTCCGGAAAGTTTTTCCAACGCGCGCAGCGTTGCGACTTCGAGTGCTGCGCTGCTGCTCACTCCCATCGACTCCGGCACACGCGACGCGATTTCAAACTTCAACCCGCCCCGCGGACGCCAACGTTGCGCCTCACAGAAAAGCAGCAAACAGCCATAGGGATAACGAACCCACTTCGGCGCATCCTGCGGATCGGTGCCCGGCGTGAGTGTAGCTCGCCCCTCAACCTTGCTGATTAAAACATACTCGGGCGACGCGGTCTCGGTAATCGTCACGCGCGTCGTCACCTTCAACGGCATTTCCAAGACGAGCGAGCCGCTGTAATCGGCTACCCCACCCATGAAATCCAATCGCCCGGGAGCTTCTCCTGTAACACGGGCCATGATCAGCAATGCTCCGGTTGTAGGGCGGGGTCGCTGACCCCGCCTCGTAAATTCCCAAACAGACGCGTTGGCGGGATCAGGCGATCCCGCCCTGCATGGTTTGAATTCGTGTTCATCCGTGTCATCCGCTGAATACTTTAGTCAGCAATGCTCCTTGAGCAGGCGCTTGAGAATCGGCCGCACCTTGCGCGCTAGCGTGGGGTTGGCGTAGCCCATCCACGCCACCGGCGTCG
>JGI12383J13903_1001013_pt1 | contig 15676 bp, 15 predicted proteins | sample Passage237B_FD_13903 | JGI IMG/M metagenome (IMG submission 13903)
CCAGCCNACGCCGGGCGGCAACCGGCACCAGCCGAGCCGCACCGCCGCCGTGCTGGCGAGCATGACGCCTAGCGGCTTGCCGAGGACCAAGCCGAGCGTCACCCCCAGAATCGCGAGCGAGGTCGTGCCGTCGGCAGCCGTTCCCCCACGCAGGTGCACGCCGGCATTGGCCAGTGCGAACAGCGGCATCACGCCGTAGGCCACCCACGGGTGCAGCGTGCCCTGCACGCGCACGACCGGCGGCAGCAGTTCGCGCTGCGCGAACCGGATGTCGCGCAGCCGCGCGCCGACGCGGGACGGCTCGGGCTTGCCGGCATCGTCGCCGTCGAACAGTTCCCGGACCGCGCGCGCGAGCACGTCCAGCGGGCTCTCGCGGCTCGGAATCGACACGACAGGCGTCATCAGCCCGAGCACGACACCCGCCAGAGTGGGATGGGCGCCGGACGTCAGCAGGCCGATCCATACGATCGCGCCGGGGACGACGTAGGGAAGCGCGGAACCGACGCCGATGCGTTGCAGGAACACCGTCAGCACGATGCCGATGCCGGCGACGAGGAACCCGGCGTAATTCAATCCTTCCGTGTAGAAAATCGCGATGATGAGTACCGCGACGATGTCGTCGATGATCGCCAGCGCCAGCAGCAGGATGCGCACGTTGGACGGTATCGAGCGACCGAGCAGCGCCAGCACGCCGACCGCGAATGCGATGTCGGTGGCGGTCGGGATCGCCCAGCCGTGGTGCAGTTCCGGCGTGCCGGCCACCGCGAGGTAGATCAGCGCGGGAGCGGCGACGCCGCCGAGCGCCGCGACCATCGGCAGCGCCGCCTGGCGCAGGTCGCTCAGCGCGCCGTCGTGCATTTCGCGGCGGATCTCCATGCCGACGACGAGGAAGAACACCGTCATCAGGACGTCGTTGATCCAGAAGTGCAGCGGGCGCGACCAGGACCACTGGCCGATGCCGAAGGAGAGCGGCGTGTGCCACAGCGCGTCGTAGGTGTCCGCGGCGGGCGAGTTCGCCCAGATCAGTGCGACGAGGGCAGCGACCAGCAGCGCGATGCCGCTGACGGCTTCGATGTGGAGAAAGCGTTCGATCGCGGAGAAGGTCTTCTGCGCGATGCGCTGGGCGCGGGGAATTTCCCGGCACGGGCGGGGCTGGTTCATGGGCACGCGACTCCGCGCGGCGGCCCGACCTGCGCTCGACCTGTTGCCGCAGGATGGCGGCGAACACCCGGTCGGCAATCGTACACGAATTGCCGCATGATCGTCGCGTCGTCGATGCCGTGCGTGGCTGCCCAGCGGGGATGCCGCCGCATGCCGGTGCGGGCGACGGAAATGCGGATCGTCCGGTTCGTGCGGCGCGATGGCTGCGCACGTCGGCCGAACGGCACGGCGCATCGTGCGCGGATGCGCGATCGGAGCCGTGTGCGGAGCGAATCGCGTCAGTGCGCGTCGCCGTCGGCACGGCGTCGGCTGAACATCGTCATGCCGGCATCGAGGCCGCGCTCCAGCTCGACGGCCATGCGCGCGGCATCGTTGTCGCGCACGCGGGCAGTGATGTCGGCGATTTCCGCCTGCGTCGCGCCGAGCCGGTCCAGCGCCGAGGCGCCCAGCACCAGCGCGGACTCGAATGTCTCCTTGACCTGCAGGTCCGCTCCCGCATGCACGAGCTCCACCGCATGGCGGCGGTCGCTGGCGCGCACCAGCAGCGGCACATCGGGGAAGGCGGCCTTTGCGCGTTCGGTGATGAGCGTCGCGTCTTCCTTGCGGTCCACGCAGACGAGGATCACGCGCGCCTCGGCGGCGCCGGCGGCGTACAGGATGTCCAGCCGCGTGCCGTCGCCGTAGTACACCTCGTAGCCGAGGCCGCGCGCGGTGTCGATCATGTCGACATCGACGTCGATGATCGAAACCTCGTAGCCGCGTTCGAACAGGAACTGGCTGGCGATCTGTCCGATGCGGCCGAAACCGACGATGAGCGCGGTTCCGGCGAGCGATTCGGGTGCCTCGCGCGTCTCGGCGACCGGCCCGCGGCGTTTCCGGAACCATCCGAGCGTCATCGTGCACAGCGGCGTCATCGCCATCGACAGGATCACGATCGCGGTGAGGATCGCGTTCTCCCGCGCGTCGATGATGCCGGCCGCAGTGGCCGCGCCGTACAGCACGAACGCGAACTCGCCGCCTTGCGCCATCAGCACCGCGCGCTCGACGGCTTCGTGGTTGCCCGCGCGGAACACGCGCGCCACGGCGTAGATCACCAGCCCCTTCAGAACCATGTACGCGACCATGTAGCCGAGGATCATCGCCCAGTTGGCGGCCACGACATCAAGTCGCAGCGACATGCCGACGGCAATGAAGAACAGGCCGAGCAGCACGCCGCGGAACGGTTCCACGTCGGCTTCGAGCTGGTGGCGATAGGTGGACTCCGACAGCAGCACGCCGGCGATGAACGCGCCCATCGCCATCGACAGGCCGCCGAGCTCCATGATCCACGACGCGCCGATCACCACGAGCAACGCCGCGGCCGTCATCACCTCGCGCGCATGGGTCCTGGAGAGGAAACGGAACAGCGGATCGAGCAGGTAGCGGCCCGCCACGACCAGCGCCGCCAGTGCGGCGGCGCCGGTGGCCACCGCGCTCCAGTCGATGCCTCGGTCGGCGTGCTGGCTGCCAGGCGCGATCGGTGCGAGGAACGCGACCAGCGCCAGCAGCGGGACGATCATCAGGTCTTCCAGCAACAGGATCGCGACGATGCGCTGCCCCGCGCCGGATGCGAGCTCGCCGCGCTCCTCCAGAAGCTGCATCACGATCGCCGTCGAGGTCAGCACGAAGCCGGCCGCGGCGACGAACGAGGGCGAAACCGGAAACCCGGTGACCACGCCGACCGTCGTGAGCGCGACGGCGGCGGCCAGCACCTGCGCGAAACCGAGCCCGAAGATCTGGCCGCGCATCGCCCACAGCCGCGACGGCCGCATCTCCAGCCCGATCACGAACAGGAACATCACGACGCCGAGTTCGGAAACCTGCAGGATCGACGCGGGTTCCCGGAACACCGCGAGGCCGAACGGTCCGATCGCGACGCCGCCGGCCAGGTAGCCGAGCACGGCGCCGAGGCCGAGTCGCTTGAACAGCGGCGCGGCGACGACCGCGACGATCAGCAAGGTGAGGATCGGCAGCAGGTCGATGCCGTGGTGTTCGGTGCCCATGTTGCATTCCCGCGAGGATGGCGCCGTGATCTTGCGGCCTGCGCAACGCGCGCGCCAGCGTGTCCGTGCCGCGCATCGCCGATTCATGCAGGCATGCGCACGGATGCGTATGCTTTTCCGGAGGCGGTGACAGGAGGCGACATGGCGACCGGATGGGCCGGCGACGGCGCGGTGCAGGACCAGATCGACGCGACGGTCGAGGACGCGGTGCGCCGCGCGCGCAGCCGCCTGAACAAGGGTCCGAGCCTGCGTCGTTGCGAGGAATGCGATGCGCCGATTCCCGAAGCGCGCAGGAGGGCCGTGCCCGGCGTGCGCTTGTGCGTGGCATGCCAGAGCGCCCTCGATGCGGAGCAGAAGGCGACGGCCGGCTACAACCGGCGCGGCAGCAAGGACAGCCAGTTGCGCTGAGCCCGGCTGCAGGCGCCGTCGCGCGTCGCTATGCTTGGCAGTCCTTGCGGCCGACCGCGCAGACCGAAAGCGATGCAATGAGCGAATCTCCTCCCGACCGGCTCTCCGTCAATCCCCGCAGCCCGTATTACGACGAGGCGATCCTTTCGCGCGGCGTCGGCATCCGCTTCCGCGGCGAGGAAAAGACCAACGTGGAGGAGTACTGCGTCAGCGAAGGATGGATTCGCGTCGCGGCGGGCCGTGCGCGCGATCGACGCGGAAACCCGATCACGCTGAAGCTCGTCGGCGCCGTCGAACCGTACTTCCAGGACGGCGCCGCGGAGCCGGAAGACGCCTGACCGGCGCCGCCGCCGCTTTCGACGCGCAGCATCCGCGATGTCCATCCGCCTGCTCGATCTTCGCCACGTGCCCGACGACGAGGCGGACGGCGTGCGCGCGCTGCTCGATGCGCGGCACATCGAGTTCTTCGAGACGCCGCCGAATCGCTGGGGAATTTCCGCCGGCGCGATCTGGCTGCGCGACGCCGCCGATGCCGAGCGCGCGTTTCGTGCGCTTGGCGAGTTCCAGCACGAGCGTCGCGCGCGCGTGCGCGCCGAGCACGACGCCGCCGTGGCTGCGGGAGAGGCGCCGACCGTGTGGCGGAGCCTGCGCGAGGAGCCGGCCCGCCTGCTGCTTGCCGCCGTCGGGATCGCGATCGCACTGGCGCTGATCGGGTTGCCGATCTGGCTGCTGCGGGGCTGACCGGATGGCGCACGATCCGATTCCGTCCGTGCCGGATCCGGACCCGATGCCCGTCGCGCCGGATGAGCCGCTGCCGGGCGAATGTTGCGAAGGCGGCTGCGATCCGTGCGTTTTCGACGTCTACGCCGAACAGCTCGCGGCATATCGGGAAGCCCTCGCGCGCTGGAAATCGCGCCACCCCGATGCTGTCAAGTGAGCATCGTTGCCGCGATTCTTCACCGCACGCGCAGCGCGTGCGATGTACGATCGAACGATCCCATCCGAGGAGATGCCGCATGAAGACCTTGCTCGCGACCGCGATCGCGCTTTCCCTTCCGGCCATCGCGCTGGCCGATGCATACAAGCCCGCGTTCGACGCGGCGCGCCTTTCCGACGAGGTGAAGACGCTCTCGTCCGACGCGTTCGAAGGCCGCGGTCCCGCCACGCCGGCCGAGGCAAAGACCGTCGAGTACGTCGTCGCGAAGATGAAGGAGGCAGGCTTGCAGCCCGGCGGCGACCTCGAGGACGGCAAGCGCGAATGGACGCAGGCGGTGCCGCTGCTGCAGGCGGACATCGTCGGTACGCCGGCTCTTTCCGTCAGCGCAGGCGGAAGGAAGCAGACGCTCGTGCAAGGCGAGGAAATCGCCGTGCGCGCCGCCACGGACGGTTCCACGTCCGTCGACGTCAAGGACGTTCCGCTGGTGTTCGTGGGCTACGGCGTCAATGCGCCGGAGCGGAACTGGAACGACTACGCGGGTGTGGACCTAAAGGGCAAGATCGCGGTCTGCCTCGTCAACGATCCGGATTTCGAGCCGGGGCAGGGCGACTTCGGCGGCAAGGCGATGACGTACTACGGCCGCTGGTCGTACAAGTACGAGGAAGCCGCACGGCAGGGCGCGATCGGCATGCTGGTCGTTCACGAGACCGAGCCGGCCTCGTATGGCTGGGCGACCGTCAAGAACTCCAATACCAACACGATGTTCGACGTCGTGCGCGATGACGCGAAGTCGGTGCATCCGCAGATCGAGGGCTGGATCCAGCACGATTTCGCGGTGGACCTGTTCAGGCGCGCCGGTCTCGACTACGCCGCCCTGAAGAAGCAGGCCCAGCAGCGCGGCTTCAAGGCGGTCGCGCTGAAGGGCGTGACGCTTTCGGCGAAGTACGACGTGGAGGCCAAGGTCATCACGTCGCACAACATCGTCGGCCGCGTGGAGGGCGCGAAGCGGCCCGATGAAACGGTGATCTACAGCGCGCACTGGGACCATCTCGGCATCGGCCGGCCGGACGCGAAGGGCGACACGATCTACAACGGCGCAGTCGACAACGCGACCGGCACGGCCGCGCTGATCGAGATGGGGCGCGCGTTCGCCAAGGGACCCAGGCCGGAACGCTCGGTCGTGTTCCTCGCCGTCACGGCGGAAGAGAAGGGACTGCTCGGGTCGGACTATTACGCATCCAAACCGCTGTATCCGCTCGGCAGGACCGTCGCGGTGATCAACATGGACGCGCTGAGTCCGGGAGCGGCGGCGCGCAACTTCACCGTGTCCGGCAGCGCGAAGTCGGATCTGCTGGACGAGCTCGTCGCGATCGGCAAGCGGCACGGCCGCACCTTCACGCCCGATTCGCATCCCGAGGCCGGCTATTTCTTCCGCTCCGACCACTTCCCGTTCGCCAAGCGCGGCGTGCCGGCACTTTCGTTCGGCTCCGGCGACGATCTCGTCGATGGCGGCAAGGACGCCGGTGGCCTTGCCGGTGTCGAGTACACGAAAAACCGCTACCACCAGCCCGCGGACGAGTGGCAGGCGGACTGGAGCTTCGCCGGTCTCGTGCAGGATCTGCCGATGCTGTACGAACTCGGGCGCGATCTCGCCGATTCCACGCGCTGGCCGGACTGGGGTTCCGATTCGGAATTCCGCGCGATCCGCGAGCGGAGCGCGAGCGAGCGCAAGTAGGCAAGGGATTGGCCGCGCGCCGCCACGGCGCGCGGTCTCGCGGACGGTGCGAGCGATGGAGCAAGGCGATCGGTCCGGTACGCGCACCGCACGTGTTCAGGTCCACAACCTGTTCTTCGCGTTGTGGCCGGATGACGCCTCTCGCCTGCGCATGGCCGAAGCCGCGGACTGGTTGCGCGAGACGCGGACTTCGCCGTCGGGGCGCTGGATCCGGCCGGCGCGCTATCACCTCACGCTGCGCTACCTCGGCGCATTCGACGCGGTTCCGCCGGAGGTCGTCGAGCGCGCATCGGCGGTCGCCGGAGCCGTGCGATCGGATGCATTCGATCTGGAACTGGATCGCATCGGAAGCTTCGGCAACCGTCGCATCCCGGCATGGCTGGGATGCTCCGCGGTACCCGCTCCGCTCGGGCAGCTGTGCCGCGCACTCGACGAAGGGCTGCGCGAGAGTGGATGGGTGCTTCCGAGTGCGTTGCCGGTGCCGCACGTGACGATCCTGCGCGACGCGGCGGCACCGATCGAGGCCATCCTTCCGCGGCCGATCCCGTGGCCGGTACGCGACTTCGTGCTGATCGACAGTCCGCTCGATCCGCCATTGCCGTATCGCATCCTCGGCCGCTGGCCCTTGCGCGCCGCCATCTGCGGCTAGCCGGCGGCGCCACGCACGCGACGTGGCGATCGCGCCGGATCAGGCGAGTTGCGCGTCCATGGAGATTTCCGCGGCAAGGACGCGCGAGACGGGACAATGCTCCTTCGCATCCAGTGCGATGCGACGGAACGTCCCTTCGTCGATGCCGGGGACCGCGGCGCGCATCGTCAAGTGGCTGCGGGTGATGGCGAAGCCGTCGCCGACCTTGTCGAAGGTGATCTCGGCGCGTGTCTCGATCCGCTCCGGGGTGAAGCCCGCGGCCCCGAGCTTCGCCGCGAAGGCCATCGAAAAGCACGCCGCGTGCGCCGCACCGATCAGTTCCTCGGGATTGGTCCCGGGGCCGCTCTCGAAACGCGACCGGAACCCGTACGGCGCTTCGTGCAACACGCCGGTTTCGGTCGAGATCGTGCCGCGACCTTCCTTGAAGCTGCCGCTCCAGGCGGCGGATGCGGACTTTTTCATGGCTGGATTCCGTCATGGACAGGGGAGGGATCTACGATGCGCGCATGTGTCTGAACAAACACATCGCGGAGAGCGGCCACTGCTCCCGTCGCGAGGCCGATCGCCTGATTGCCGCGCGGCGTGTCACGGTCAACGGCGAGCCGGCCGGGATCGGCACGCGGGTCGAGGAGGGCGACGAGGTACTCGTCGACGGCCGCCGCGCTGCGCATGCGCAAACCGGGCGCGGGCGGGCGTCGGCACGTCTACATCGCGTTGAACAAGCCGGTCGGCATCACCTGCACCACCGAGCACGAAGTCGGCGGGAACATCGCCGATTTCGTCGATCATGCACAGCGGATCTTCCCGATCGGGCGCCTCGACAAGGAATCGGAAAGCCTGATCCTGCCGACCAGCAACGGCGACATCGTCAACTGCCGGACCGCGCCGACTGGTGACGCCGGCCAAGCCGGGGCGCGACGACCGGCATCGAAACGGGCGTTGCCGATGGCCGCGAGCGATTCGGTGCATCTCCCGCCGGCTGCCCTGCGCGGGCAGGGCGTGGATGGCGCATACTGTGCATCCGTTCACATTTCCCCATGGTGCGCCATGATCCGCCGTGTCTCCTGCCTGCTGCTCGCGGGCCTCCTCGTTCCGATGCCGGCGCTCGCGCAATGGTCGCCGGATCCGTCCGCGAACCTGCCGATCGCCGATCGCGCGGACGGGCAGGTGCAACCCAAGATCATGTCGTTGCCCGACGGCGGCTTCTACGTGAGCTGGTTCGACGTCGGCAGTGGCTACGACGTCCATCTGCAGCGCCTTTCCGCCGACGGCGTGGAGCAGTGGTCGCACAACGGCGTGCAGTTGGCGGATCGCGCGTTCTCGTCCACGCAGGACTACGGACTGGACGTGGACGCGAACGGCGATGCCGTGCTCGCGTACCGGCAGGAGGTGGCCGGTATCGCGCAGATCGCGGCGAGCCGCGTGGATGCGGGCGGTACGCCGTCATGGGGAACGCCGGGCGTGATCGTCAGCAATGACGCAGAGGATGCGAACTCGCCGCGCATCGGCGCGACCGGAGATGGCGACGTCGTGGTCGGCTGGTCGGCAGGCGACGGCACCCTCAAGCTGCAGCGGCTCGATGCCGATGGTGCGCCCGTGTGGGTTTCGCCCGTGGTGTTGACGCCCGCCAGCGGCGGCTACTACCTGAGCGACATTCACGGCAGCGGCGACGGCGGCGCGATCGTTTCGTGGGTCGCGTTCCATTCCGTCATGGATCGGCAACTGTGGGTGCAGAAGTTCGATGCCGACGGGGCACCGCAATGGAACGGCGGAACGCCGGTCGCGGTATTCGATGGCACGGACGGCGCGATCCAGTTCGGCGACTTCCCCGGGTTCGAGCCGGATGGCAGCGGTGGCGCGGTATTCGTCTGGTACACGGTGTCCGTGGCCGGCACCGCGCGCGCGCAGCACGTGCTGGCCGACGGCAGCCTCGCGTTCGCGCAGAACGGCGTGGTGCTGTCGACGGACGCAACGCAGACGCACACTGCACCGGCTGGCGCATGGGACGCGGCGAACGGCGATATCTACGCGGCCTGGCGCGTGGCGGACGCTTCGACGCAGAGCATCATCGGCCTCAACGCGCAGCGCATCGACGCGACCGGCGCACGTCAGTGGGGCGACACGGGCAAGGTGCTCGTCGCGCCGGGATCGACCGATGTTTCCGCGCCGGTCGCGCTCGCCGCCGCCGGTTCCGGCCTGTTCGCCTGGGCGACGGGCGCCTGGCCATCGGCGATGCCGATCGACGTGGCGCGCGTCGATGCCGCAGGCGCGCATGCATGGCCGACGCAGACGGTCGCGATCAAGACCGGCCCGACCGACAGCGCGAGGCTGGCAGGCGCGATCGGCGGCGACGGCTCGTTCGCCGCGTTCGTCTGGCAGGACGGCACGCAGGGCGTCGGGGAGGGCGACATCCTCGGCCAGGCGATCACGCTCGACGGCGAGCTCGGCAGCGGCACCCCGAACGACGTGATCTTCGTCGACGGGTTCGACGGCTGAGTCCGCCCGTCGGACCTACTCCTGCTTCTGCGCGAGTACCCAGGTCGCCAGCGCCTCGGCATCGGTTTCGTTCACGTTGACGTTCGGCGGCATCGGCACCGCACCCCAGCGGCCGCTGCTTCCGGCGCGGATGTGGCGGGCGAGCGTCTTCTTTGCGTCCGCTTCGTTCGCGTACTTCGCCGCCACGTCCTTGAACGCCGGTCCGACGATTTTCCTGTCCACTGCGTGACAGGTGATGCAGAGATTTTTCTGCAGCAGCGCCTGCACGTCCTGCGCGGCGGCGGGGGTGGGCAGGGCGGATGCCGCGGCGGTCAGCGCGGCGGCAAGGGCGAAGTCCGGAACGAGGGTGGATACGGCGCGCATGCGATCGCTCCTGTCATGACGGGGGAGGCGCGATCGTAGGTACCGCGTGCAGCCGGTCGCAGTGACCGACTGTCGCGCGTGCGCGAAAGGTCAGGAAAGGAATCCGAGATCCGACGGCCCGAAGCGGCCGATGTTCGGGAACACGGTCGCCATGTCGCCCGGCGCCACACCGTACCAGCGCGCAAGCGTCGCGGCGTACTGATCGACCGCGATCTTCGGGATGATCTGCCCCCAGCCTGCATCGTCCGGACCTTCCACCGTGAGGTCCGGCATCGTCCCGTAGATGTGCCGGCCGTTCACCGCGCCACCGAGGATCAGGTGATGGCTGCCCCAGCCGTGATCGGTGCCATCGCCGTTGATGCTGGTGGTGCGCCCGAACTCCGATGCGGTGAATGCGGTGACCGCATCGGCCGTTCCGATCTCGACCATCGCCGAGTGGAACGCCGCGAGCGCGCCGTCGAGTTCGGCAAGCTGCGTCGCCTGGTCCTCGAGCTGGTTGTCGTGCGTGTCGAATCCGCCGAGCGCGACGAAGAAGATCTGCCGCTGCATCTCCAGCGCCCCGCGCACGTGGATCAGCCGGGCGACCATCCGCAATTGCCGGCCGAGGTGCGTGTCCGGGAACGTGGTGGCGAGGGGCGGTTCGCTCTCCAGTGCCGCGTTGATCATCACCTCGTTGTCCATCGATCGGCGCATCACGCGTGCGTATTCTCGCTGCAGCGCGTTCGGGTAGGACGCATCGCGCAGGGCGAGGAACGCATCGCGCCGGCTCGGCAGCCAGTCCTGGACGAACTGGATGCCGGTCGCACCTCCCTGGCCGACGAAGTACGGCACCACCTCGTCCCCGGCCTGGAACACGTTCTCGCCGTCCACGGAGATGTTCATCGAGAGCTGTTGATTCGGGTTGGTCTCGTGGAACATGTCCGCGAGACGCCCGCCCCAGCCGCGCCGGTCGATCGCGTTGGCGTGCGTGCGTTGCCAGGTCACGGTCTGGTCGCTGTGGGAGAAAAGCTGCGCAGGCACCGGTACCGTTCCGGCCTCGTACTCGGCCTTGGTGATCGGATGAAGCAGAGGCCCCACGTTCGCGACGATCGCCAGCGGCGAACTGCCGGACTGGTTGAACAGCGCCGCCAGTTGCGGCATCGCCGGGTTGAACCCGTACTGCGATCCATCACTCGGCGCCGCGAGCGGATGGAGCGCAAGCAGATCGCCGGCCGGCAGTGCCAGTGCGCCGCGTGCCGCGGCGTATGCGGTGCGTGCGGTTCCGCTCGCAGGAACGAGCATGTTGAAGGCGTCGTTGCCGCCGTACAGATACACGCATACCAGCGCGCGGTAGTCGCTGCCCAGCAGCATCTTTCCGCCGGACAGTGCGGCGGCATGGGCAATCGACATCTTGCCGGCGAAACTCGTGAACAGCGCCGAGGAAGCGGTGGCGCAGAGCGCGTTGCGGATGAAGTCGCGGCGTTTCATGGCATCACCGTTCGATCACGTATTCAGGGGAACTCTGGATCAGCCACACGGCGTCCTGCACGCGGTCGCGCAGTTCGTCCGCATTTCCGCCGGGGCGACTGCGCAGGTAGTCGACGAGCGTCCGGAACATGCCGTCGGACATCGTGCGGTTCATGAACAGCAGGTCATAGCGGTCGACGAGTCGCACCGGATCGGCCGCGAAGGGGATTTCCGGCTCGAGGTTCACGCGCACGTCTTCGGGATCCTCGCCATCCTGGCCGCGCCAATGCCAGTACACCTTGCCGCCAAGTCCGTTGGCGACGCTCGCGATCGTCGTGTCGGTCGTGATCTGGAACTCCGGTGCGTCCAGCCCGAGTTGCGACAGCTCGCCGGGCGGGCGGTAGTCGGGCAGGAAGAAGTTGAACACGGTGGGCGAGCCCAGGGGATTCTGGCCCAGCCAGTCGTTCCACCATTCGCGATAGCGGCCGTCGTCGGCACGCGCATCCAGCGCTCGCCACAGATGGCTCAGCCGCAGCAGCGGCTCGCGCAGCTTGCCGGCGTTGGCGCTCGCCGGCGCGAGCGTGCGGGCTTCCGTGTCCAGCAGAACCGCACGCACAGTTGCTTCCAGATCGCCGCGCACGCCGAGGCCGTTGTTGCCGAATGCGGCGGCGACGCGCCCGACGTAGGCGGGCGAGGGATTGCTCGTGACGAGGCGCTTGATCAGGTGGCGAGCGATGAACGGCCCTACGTTCGGATGCGCGAAGATGTTGTCGAGCGCTGCATCCAGATCCGATTGCGCGGTACCGCCGGCAGGCAGCACGCCGTCCGGAAGCACCACGCCGGGATAGACCAGAAGCTGCTTGCTGCCTTCGCTGGCGTGATACTGCTCCCACGCTTCCATCGGCAGGTACCAGCCGGCATCCCAGCCCGGATTCGGCCATTCGATCTCGCCGCCCGGCGGGCACCATTCCCATTGCCACCACAGGCCGCCGTCCGTGCGCGGGCAGTTGGCCCAGTTCCAGCCGGTGAACACGTGGGCGAAGCCGCGGATGGTTTCCTGGTCGTAGGTCGGCACGCGCTCGCCGCCTGCCAGCACCGGCGTGCCGTCCGGGTTCAGTTGCACCAGACCGACGGAGAACAGCTGCATGATCTCGCGCGCGTAGTTCTCGTCCGGCCGGATGTTGAGCTCCGCGTCGGGTTTCCGGTTCTTGAACATCGACAGGTAGTGGCCCATCACCGGGCTCAGCGTCACCTGTTCGAGCAGGTCGCGGTAGTTGCCGAACGATCCTTCGACGAGGTGGTCGTAGTAGTTCGCGAGCGCGATCGGAAATCCCTCGATCGCGCCGTTCTGATCCGACACCACGAGCAGTTCGCTCAGCGCGAACGCGATGCGCTGGCGCAGCTGGTCCGGTGCCGTCACCGCATGCGTCCACCAGACTTCGCGGCGATGGTTGTGATAGATGTCGTAGCCGGCTGCGGCCAGGTCATCCAGATACGGACGATGCAGGCTGGGCGGCAGCGTGAACTGCTCATCGAGCCATGCGTGATAGCCGATCGCGCGCAGGCGGCGGATTTCCGCGAGCGTCGGGCCAAATGTGGCCTGCGTCAGGAAGCGCGCGGCCTCGGCATCGGAGTGCGGTCCTTCGGTGGCATCGTCGAAGCCGGAATCGAAAAGGTGGTCACCTGCCTGCGCGGGCATGGAAGGAAGCAGCAATGCGGCGGCGAGCACGCACCAGGGCAATACGGTCCGCATGTCGGCTCCCCGGACGTTTTGACCGTTTCAGAGGTACGAAGGACACTACAGCTCCTCGCGTAGCGGCCATTGTGAGGGGGTTCACGAATGAGAAGGCTCCTCGGGCGGCCTTTGGTCGCCTCGATCGTCGCGCTCGTCGCGTCGTCCGGCGTCGTGCGCGCCGCCAACAATTGCCTGACCGGCGAGTTCATCGATCGTCGGGGCGAGGCCGAACTGGTCATCGCCAACGATGATCCGCTGCAACCGCACCGCTATCGTCCGCGATGCGCGACGGTGAGCGAGGGTACGCGCATCATTTTCCGTGCGATGCCGAACTTCGGCTCGCATCCGCTCTACGGCGGCACGGTCAGCGGCGGGGTCGCCACGATCGATCCAGACAGCCCCATCGGCTCGGCCAACAGCGGAACCGAAGTGCAACGCATGCTCGTCGAAAGCGGCGAATTCCCCTTCTTCTGCGACTTCCACTACCAGATGGGCATGATGGGCTCGATCCGCGTCGTACCGGAGCTGTTCCGCGACGGGTTCGAAAGCGCGCCGGGCGACGTCCGGGCGGGTCGATAGCGGACGCTCCGCGCTTCCGCCGGACTGATGAAGGCCCCTTTCGCCCGGCTGCTTCCGTGCGCCGTTCGGCGCACGGGGATGACGCGCCAACCCCGCGCCCACGCGGCGATCATGGGATCTGCATGGGCAGCACGCCGGAATCCTGGGTCATGGAGACTCTGCTTCCCGACTGCGTGGCCCGCTGCCGCTGTCGGCGGCGGCAAGCCACGTGTCGTTCAGAACGGTGTCCTTGCAGCAGAATTGGTCGTCGTCGATGCCTCCGGGATCGCCCCGCAAATCCCAATCCAGCGGATCGAACTCCATCGTGAAAAACCGCAGCAGCTCCGCCTTCAAGGACGCCGCCAAGGAGGCGCGCGCCACGATGCCCTCCAGCAGCGTCTTGTTCTCGTGTTTGCGCGTGACGCGCAGCAGCACGCGCTGTGGGTCATCAGTGCGCAGCACCGTCAGCACGGCCTCCCGACCTTCCTCGTCGATTTCCATCTCGACCGGCAGATCGCCTTCGTCGATCTCGCGCCCCCAGGCCACCAGTTCGGGGAATGGGTCGAACACCTCTGACAGGTGAATCGTGGCTGTGGCATCGTCGAGCGTCAGGTGCAGCTTGGCCCAGCCGTACTCCTCCATTTCCAACCGGATACCGAGCTGGGCATCCAGCAGGCCGGGGCGAAGCACGAACCACTTGGCGGGTTCCTCGGCGGGCCTGCTCAAGCCAGCACGCGCCCAACGCTCGGTGCTGTACGAGTGCAGCGCCCCCGTATTGCCGCAGACGAAGAACGGCGTGAGCGCCGACCACGCGCCAAAGCGATCCGAGCCACGCAGGCTGTGATACCACTCCATCAATTCACCATAGCTGCGCCAGTCAAAGCGCGACGAGCCGGTGACGCGCACGACACCTGCCGGGTTGTCGACTACTTCGGTGACGTAGTCGAAGGACTCGTGCAACCTGCGGAAAAGGCCCGGGTCGGGCCTTAGCGCGAAGTAGCCATCGAGGCATTCCATGTCCGCGATCCCCACATCGCCGCCGAACGCCTCATCCAGCTTGGCCTGCACCGCGCGCCGCCTGTCCGACATCGTGGACTGCGGGTTCTCGATCACGGCCGGGATTTCCAGCAGCGACGCCCGCGCCTTCTCGTCGCGGCACAGGCTCAAGGGCAGCAGCAAGCCAACGCGCGGCGCGACGCCGGGACGGTCGCCGCCCGTGCGCGCGCCAACGGCGAACAGGCCCGCTGCCGCGTCCGCTGTCCGTTCGCGCATGGCGCGCCCCGATGCGCCGTATTGCGCGATGTAGAGGCACGGCAGCAACTCATCCGCGCGACCGAGCAGTTGCCCGCAGTTGCGCTTGATGTCGCGCGCCTGCGGTTGCTCCGGGGCATCGCTTTTCCCATGGATCACGACTCACCTTCCGCTTCGCATGCGAAATGTCCGCGCGACGAGGATACGCAGGATGGAGGGTAGCAGCGATGCTCCATCGCAACTTTCGGGATCAGCTCCGGAGACCGGGCGATGGAGATGGTTTTCCTTCGATCCACTCCCGCCGCTTGCCCATGACTGTCAACGCCGATTGGAAATTGACCCATCCGCGCCCGCTCGTCCGCCGTCAGGCCCCGGCGAAGCCTCTGGTCACGCTCGGCCCGACGCACCCACAAGCGCAACGTCTCGGCCTGCAACCGATCTTCCCGGCGATCGACGCGATCGCCGCCCACCGCGAACCGTGTTCGTCCTGGTGCGCGGGCACCATCCGCACCGCTCGCTCCCGAACTTCCGGGGAATATTCACTGGCTTGCTCATGACTCCTTCCCCTCAAAGGTTGGAGCCTCCAGGAATCCCGGGGCGGTTCAAACCGGGCGGGTCATGCCGCCTCTGCCCGGAACGGCTGGCACACGCAGAACGGCGCGGAAGCCCGAGCGGTGTGCGGAATCCGCAAAAGAAAACGCCCAACCGGGAACGGTTGGGCGCATATTAGTGGTGGTGTAGTTCCCCGCCAGAGGAAACTTCCCTGCCACACGGGCATTGTCACCGTGGCCTGATTCTACACTGGGCGCGCATCCGAGGGAAAACGGAATGCTCCCGCGCATTTGCTCGCTGCCGAAGGCGGCGAACGGTCTGCGGTTCGATCCTCAAACGCGGA
>JGI12383J13903_1001017_pt1 | contig 15629 bp, 14 predicted proteins | sample Passage237B_FD_13903 | JGI IMG/M metagenome (IMG submission 13903)
CCAGCTCGCGAGCCACGTTTACGACATCACTTATGGCTCGGTAAATCCCGGCGACAATCTGGTGTGCGTGGACGACTCGATTGTGCGCGGCACCACGCTGCGCAAATCCATCCTGCGCATTCTCGCCCGGCTGCAGCCGCGCAAGATCGTCATCATTTCCACCGCGCCGCAGATCCGCTATCCCGACTGTTACGGCATCGATATGTCGCAGCTCGGCAAATTCATCGCGTTCGAAGCCGCGGTCGAATTGCTGAAGGAGCGCGGCAAGGCCGATCTGCTGCAGGAGGTTTACAACCTCTGCCGCGAAGAAGTGCGCAAACCCAAGGCGACCACGAACCACGTGAAGCGCATCTACGATTCGTTCACTCCGGAGGAGATTTCCGCGAAAATTGTCGAACGCGTTTCGCCGCCGAAGAACGGTTGGACCGGCCAGATCGAAATCATCTTCCAGACCGTGGAGAACCTTCACGCGGCCGTGCCGAATCACAGTGGCGACTGGTATTTCACCGGCAATTACCCGACGGCCGGCGGTTATCGCGTCGTGAATCAGGCCTACATCAATTACTACGAGAAAACCGAAGGGCGGAGCTACTGATGGATAACCACGAAATACATGAAGCGCACGAAAGGATGTTTTCTTTTTCGTGTATTTGGTGTGTTTCGTGGTGACTTGTTTGTATGAGCCTTTCCTACGAATCATCCGGCGTCAGCTACGACCAACTCGATGCCTTCAAGCGCGCCTGCCAAAAGGCGGCCAAGACCACTGCGCCGCTGCTCAAGGCGCATGGTTACGCTGAGCCCGCCAACACGCGCGGCGAAAGCTGCTACCTCATGGAGGCGGACGATCATTTTCTCGCGCATGTTGAGGAAGGTCTCGGCACGAAAAACCTCGTGGCCGACGCGGTCTACACGCAGTCGGGTAAACAATTTTATCGCGAAATCGCCATCGATACTGTGGCGACGATCGTCAACGACCTCGTGACCTGCGGCGCGTTGCCGACTTCGGTCGCGATGCACGCGGCCGTGGGCGATTCGAACTGGTTTGCCGATGCGCCGCGCATGCAGGCGCTCGTTGAAGGCTGGGCGGAAGGTTGCCGCCAAGCCGGTGCAGTGTGGGGCGGCGGCGAAACGCCGACGCTGAAGAGCATCGTCAATCCCAACACCATCGTGCTCGCCGGCTCGGCGATCGGACGCATCGCGCCGAAATCGCTGCGCATCACGGGCGATGTGCAGGACGGCGACAGAATCATTTTTCTCGCGAGCTCCGGCGTGCAAACCAACGGCCTTTCGCTCTGCCGCTTGATCGCGGAAAAACTCCCGCAAGGTTACGCCACGCCAGTCGGTCATGGCGATGATCGCACCTACGGCGAGGCGTTGCTCGCGCCGTCGGTCATCTACGTTAAATTTGTCGCCGAGTGCCAGAAGCGCGGCCTCAAACTCAACTACGTCGCGCACGTCACCGGTCACGGCTGGCGTAAATTGATGCGCTTGGAAGAGCCGTTTGTTTACGAGATCACCGCGCCGCGCGAACCGTTGGCGGTGTTCAAGTTTCTGCAGGAGGCCGGCCCGATCACCGAGCGCGAAATGTATGCCACCTACAACATGGGTGTCGGTTTCGCCGCTTACGTCTCCGCCGACATCGCGGACGCCGTGGTCGCCGCCGCAACCGAGTCCGGTTACGACGCGTGGATCGCCGGCCAGGTGAAAAAGCAGGGCGGCCGCAAGGCCGTCGAAGTGCCTTCACTCGGCATCACGTTCGAAGGCGATACGCTGCAAGTGCGCTGATTCGAGTGCCGGTAAATCGCCGGTGCGTGATAACAAAAAACCGGGCGTGTCGCTGACATCGCTCGGTTTTGTTTTTGGTAAATCTCGAAGGTTTACGCCTGCACGTATTCGAGCGGTGCGCGATAGCGCACGTCCTGCACATCTAGACGGCGGAGATGGGTTTTCAAACGCGTCAGGAAATGCGCGAAGTCGGGACGCTCTTTCGAGCACCACGCGATTTCCGCGAGCGCACAGACGCGCGGGAAGGCCATGTATTCGAGACGCGAAGGCGTGGAGATGTATTCGGTCCACAGCTGGCCCTGCACGCCGATGATATGCTTGGCTTGCTCGGTGTTTAGCTCGGCGGGAATAGGCTCGTAGCCGTGCACCTTCGAGAGCGGAGAGTTGCCGCCGATGCAGAGCGGTTCCACGCCCCAGTCTTCGGCTTGATAGTGATCGAAGTAGACGAACGGGTTGGGGCACATGATCGCGTCGTTGCCATGCTTGGCGGATTCGATCGCGCCTTCGAGGCCACGCCACGACATGACGGTGGCGGTTTTCGCGAGGCCACCTTCCAGGATTTCATCCCAGCCGACGAGCTTGCGGTTATGCTTCTTCAAAATCGCTTCGGCTTGGCGAATGAACCAGCTCTGCAGTTCGTGTTCGTCCTTGAGGCCGAGCTGCTTGATGTGCGCCTGTGTGGCGGCGTCGTTTTCCCACTGCGGCTTGACGGCTTCGTCGCCGCCGATGTGGAGATATTCGAAAGGAAACAGCGCGACGACTTCGGTGAGCACGTCCTCGAGAAACGCAAAGGTCTCCGGCTTCGTGCTGAAAAGCGTTTCGTGGATGCCCCACTTGCAGCTCACCGGATTCGCCTCGGCGAGGAGACCGTATTCCGGATACGCGGCGATGGCGGCCTGCGCGTGGCCGGGCATTTCAATTTCGGGCAGAATGTTGATGTGGCGCGCGGCGGCGTAGGCGACGAGTTCGCGCACTTCGTCCTGCGTGTAATAACCTTCGACGGGTTTGCCGTCTCCACCGAGATTGCGTCCGTTCTCGAGGTTGACCGCCATGTGTCCGCGCGGTGATTCGCGGCGCTTGCTGCCGACGCTCGTGAGCTTGGGGTATTTCTTGATTTCAATGCGCCAGCCTTGGTCGTCGACCAAGTGCCAGTGAAAGACATTGATTTTGTGCTGCGCGAGAACATCGATGAATTTCTTAAGCGTGGCGAGCGGCTGATAGAAGCGCGAGCTGTCCACCATCACGCCGCGCCAACGGAAACGCGGCGCGTCTTCGATCTCGGCGCAGGTGACTTTCCACGGCAGGTCAGGCCGCGGTTGTTGGTCGAACACCGCGGGCGGGAAAAGCTGCAAGAGCGTTTGCACACCGTAAAACGCGCCGGTGGCGGTCGCGGCGGCGATGGTCACGACGTTGGTCGTGACGCGCAGCGTATAACCCTCGGCGGGCACGACGGACGACTCGACAAATTCGATGCGCGCTTTTGCGGCTGCGTTGTTACGCGGGAGATTCCAGCTTGTGCAAGTGGCCAGCCGGTCCGCCAAAAATTGCGCGGTGGCGGCAAAGGTGGCGGGCGCGTTGATAGCGGTTTCGGCGTCGAGCACGAAGTCGGGCTGGTCGAGGCGTGCGGCGCGATTGGGTTGGGGGACGAGGGGGAAGGTTGAGACGGTCATTCGCGATCAGAAATAGAAGCGTTATGCAGGTTCTTTTCGCAAATTAAGCAAGCGCGCGGCAACGTCTCGCGGGATGTTTCTCCTTTTCACGCATTCAATAGATGGTGTTGTTTTAGCCGAATGCGATTTCGACAAGACGAACAAACCATGACGGGCCCGGTGACCGAATGATTGCACGCTATTTTCGTCCGTTTCGGGATAAGCTTAAAAATTTCCAACTGGGGCGTTGGCTGGAATTTTTTAAAAATCAGGCCAAGGAATCTGATCGTCCGTTTCTGCTTCAGCTGCCGAAGCTTGGCTGGCTTCTATATCGCGGATTCAATTTCAAAGACTTCTCCACTTACCGTCCGTTGACGCGCAGTTGGAAAGAGATCGCCGCTTACCATTCGAACTTCGACAACGTCCGACTGATTGGCCGCCTCAACGATGAATCCAAGCTGCCCTTACTGCGCGACAAAGGCGCGTTTTGGAAACGATTCTCCCATCGCATGGGGCGTGAGTTCATCGATCTGCGCGATGCTTCCGAAGAACAGTTTTCACAGTTCATGACGCGACACCCGGTGCGCGTGGCCAAGCCCTACAATCTGGCAGGCGGCGCCGGAATCGAGGTGCTGGACAAAGCCTACGCCAGCGATGAACTGCCGGTTTTGCGCCAACGGCTGTTGGAGCAGCGGATGTATGTGATAGAGGAGTTTATTCAGCAACACGAAGAGCTCAGCCGCGTTTATCCGCATGCAGTGAACACGCTTCGTTTTATTACTTTGACGACCGACGGAGTGCCGCAGCAGGCCCATCCTGTCAGCATTCGTTTTGGCAGCGGCGGCGGCCGCATTGATTTTTACGGGTCGATCATCGCCTTGGTTGATCAGGAAGGTGCGCTGCGTTCTGTCATGTGCAATTTTGGAGAAGCTGTGGAAAAGCATCCCGACACGGAGCTGGCGTTCGATACCGTGCGGGTGCCATGGCTGCGCGAAGCGCAACAGCTGGTGCTGGATTGCGCGCGTGAAATGCCCGAAGTGCGTTACATCGGCTGGGACGTAGCGATCACGCCCACCGGTCCGGTGATTGTTGAAGGCAATGGTGCGCCCGGAACCAGCGATGTGCAGCAATTGATCGTTCGCGACACCGGTTTCGGCTGCCGAGCCATGCTCAAAAAACTGGTTTAAGTTTTTGCGGTCAATGACAAGGCCAGCCGCACACCCCACTTCCAGCGACGACGAATCATGAGGTGGAGGAGGCGGCGGTTGCGCGTGGGCAGTCTCAATTGGTGAAAGTGCGCCGGGTAAGGCGCCTCGATTAATGTGGTGGTTTCGCGGCGCTTCATCGTAGTCGGCAGCGTGGGCCAATGCATCCCGAGATGGGTCACTGCGCTGCGCAATTCATAGGCAAGATCGGCTTGGCGAAACGTTTCCCGCTTGGGATGTCCGGGGATAAACTCATCGGCGAGAGCGCATTTGGCTTCGTGTAAAAACAAGAGCTCCGCGATGTGATTGGAACGAAATCGCCGGCTCAACGAAAGTTTTTGGCGGATGAAATAGATGTATGCGCAGTGGGAATTCGTGATGATTTGTCGAGCATGCCGCAGAAAGTTGAAATTGAACAAACGATCCTCGCCGAACTCAACCTCCTCGGAAAAACGAATGCCGTGCCGGCCGAGTATTGAGCGTTTGTAAAACTTATTGGCGGCTGAATAGAGCAGCAATCGCTTGCCGTTCAGCAAATCGGTCAGGAAGTGTTTGTTGTTCGGATAAACGTGATCGGCAATTTCGAGTGAGCGGCGAGTCTCGGCCGGTCCGGTAAGGTCCACATGCTGCATGGAGAAAATGACCACATCAGGATCATACTTATCTATGGAGTTGCGAGCGGCGGCAAAGGTGCCGGGTGTGAGCCTATCGTCGCTGTCCATGAATGTGACGTAGTCGGCCGTGCTCAGCGTCAGTCCCAGATTGCGCGCTGCAGATGGTCCCTGATGCTCTTGCTGGCGGATGCGGATACGGGTGTCGCGCGCGCTCAATTCCTGGCAGATTGCCCAACTGGAATCGGTGGAGCCGTCGTCGATGAGAAGGATTTCAAAATCGCCTTCCGCTTGAGCGAGCACGGATTGAACGCAGTCCTTCAAATACGGAGCTGAGTTATAAACCGGAATGACAACAGCGAAACGCATGAAGGGTTTGGGATAACGGACCTGCCTTTATCAGGACAACGTTTACTGTGAACGGACCAACCAGATAATTCAGTCATCACAAGGGTGATTAATTGACGCGCGCGGAAAGGAATGAACTAAATCGCGGCATCCCCATGCGCCCCATCGTGCAGATTTCCCTCGATTTGACGGACATCAAGGAGGCGCTGTCGACGGCCGAATTGGCGCTCCGCGCGGGAGTGGATTGGCTCGAGGCGGGCACGCCACTGATTCTCGCCGAAGGATTGCATGGCGTGCGCGCGTTGCGTGAACGGTTTCCCCATGTGCCGATCGTGGCGGATTTAAAGACGATGGACGGCGGTTATCTCGAAGCCGAGATGATGGCCAAGGCCGGGGCGACGCATGTTGTAGTCATGGCGCGGGCGCATGAGGAAACGCTCAAATGCGTGGTGCAGGCCGGCCGTGATTACGGCGTAAAAGTGATGGGCGATAATCTCGGCTGTCCCGACATGGTGGCCGGTGCGAAACTGATCGAGGACTTTGGCTGCGATTACGTGATTCATCACATCGGTTACGATGAACGCCGCGGAATCGCCGCTGCGGGCAAGCGCATGCCGAGTCCGCTGGATCAACTGCGCGAAGTAGTTGATGCGGTCAGCGTGCCGGTGCAGGCCGTAGGCGGTCTCACCTTGGAGCAAGCCGTGCGCACGCCGGAATACGGTGCGCCGCTGGTTGTTATCGGTGCGCCGCTCGCGGTGGATGCGGACGCGTTTCGCACCGCCGATGGTAATCTTGAAGGCACGTTGCGATTGATTTGCGAGCGCGTGCATGGCTATGGCGATGTCGCCGTCAAAAAAGTTTCCCTATGAAAAGTCCCGCTGTTGTTAATTTTGCCCCTGAAGCCGGCAGCGTTGAGCTGCGCGAAATCGCCAAGCCCGCGCCGGGGGAGAACGATGTGATCTTGGCCGTCGAAGCCGTGGGCGTGTGCGGTAGTGATTTGCACCAATGGCACGCTTCGCACAGCTGGCCGGTGAATTATCCGGTCGTGCTCGGGCATGAGTTTGGCGGTCGCATCGCCGAAATGGGCAAGGCCGTCAGGGGCTGGAAAGAAGGTGATCGCGCGGTGAGCGAAACGGCGGCGGTGATCAATCCCGACAGTCCGCTCACGCGTGCGGGCCTCTACAATCTCGATCCTGATCGCAAGGGCTTTGGCTACGGTGTCGATGGCGCGATGACCCGCTATGTGCGCGTGCCGGCGCGTTGTTTGCATCGCGTGCCGGATAAACTCTCGATGGAGCAAGCCGCGCTGACCGAGCCATGTTGCGTCGCCTACAACGCTGTAGTCAACAACACGTCGATTCAACCCGGAGATCGTGTGCTCGTGCTCGGTCCCGGTCCGATCGGTATCCTGTGCGCTGCGATGGCGAAATTGCGTGGTGCTGAAGTTGCATTGGTCGGTCTGGAGCGTGACCGTGTGCGATTGGAAACGGCTGCGAAGGCTTACGGTTGCGAAGTAATCATCGGCGATGCCACGGCTTGGGCGAAGGCACGCGACGGACTCGGTGCCGATGGCGTGATTGATGCCGCGGGCGCGTCGGTGGCGTTGAAGATCGCGCTCGAACTCGTCCGCCCCAACGGTTGGATCAGCAAAGTGGGTTGGGGCCCGCAACCGCTGAATTTTTCCATCGATCCGCTCGTGCAGAAAAACATCCGTCTGCAAGGTAGCTTCAGCCACAACTGGCCGATTTGGGAGCGCGTGCTCGCGTTGCTCGCGTCGGGTCAACTCGACGTGAAGCCAATCACCGGCGGTATCTGGGGACTCGAAAGCTGGCAGGAAGCTTTCGAAAAAATGCACTCCGGCGCGATCGTGAAGGCCGTGCTAAAACCCGTTTGAGTAAATGTCCGCTCACAAAGCCACGATCGATTGGCAGCGACGCGACCCCGACTTTTTGCGGGGACGTTATTCGCGCGAGCACACATGGAGTTTTGACGGCGGCGTGACCGTGCCGGCCTCGCCGTCACCTTCCGTGGTGCCGCTGCCGTGGTCCAACGCGGCGAACGTCGATCCTGAAGAGGCATTTGTCGCGGCGGTTTCGAGCTGCCACATGCTCACGTTTCTCTGGCTCGCTTCGAAGGCCGGCTTCGTTGTGGACAGTTATCGCGATGAAGCGGTCGGCGTGATGACGAAGAACGAACACGGCGTGCCGTGGGTGAGCATGGTGACGCTGCGTCCGCGTATCGTTTACAGCGGCGATAAACAACCGGATGCCGCGGCGGAGGCGGAATTGCATCACCGCGCGCACGAGCAATGTTTCATCGCGCAGTCCATTCGCAGCGAAGTGCGGGTGGAAGCACCTGAATAATTCTGAATTTCAACATGCGACTTAAAGACAAGGTTATCATTGTTACCGGCAGCACGAGCGGCATCGGCCGTGCCATCGCGGAGCGCTGCGTCGCCGAAGGCGCGCGCGTGCTCATTCACGGTATTGTCCGCGAAGAAGGCGAAGCGGTGGTCAAAAAACTCGGGGCCGCGGCGGCTCTGCATATCGACGATTTGATGGATCCGGCCGCGCCGCAGCGCATCGTTGATGCTGCGATCAAGGCGTTCGGCAAAATCGACGGATTGGTGAACAACGCAGCGATTGTGCCGCGTCACACGCTGGAAACCATCACGCTCGAAAAGTATGAGCGCACGATGACGATCAATCTGCGCGCGCCGCTGTTTCTGATCAAAGCGGCGTTTCCGCAGCTCAAGGCGAATGAAGGCAGTGTGCTCAACATCGGTTCGATCAACGCGCTGAGTGGCGAGGCAACTTTCATCGATTACAGCACATCAAAGGGCGGATTGCTGACGCTGACTCGCAATCTCGCCAACGCCCACGGCACCGATCGTGTGCGCTTCACGTTGTTCAATGTCGGCTGGGTGTTAACCGAGCGCGAGCAGGCTGGGCAAGTCGCACAAGGGTTGCCCGCGGACTGGTCTGATCACGTGCCGCCGGTGTATGCACCTTCCGGAAAATTAATCATGCCCGAAGCGATTGCGGCTGCCGCAGTTTATTGGCTGGGTGACGAATCGAAACCGATTACGGGCACGGTGCTCGAACTCGAGCAGTTTTCCGTTTACGCGCGCAATCCCGTTAAGACTCAAAGCTGATGCCCAAACTCGCCGCTTTTCCGAAAGCGTTCATGCAGCAACTCTGCAAGGACGGCTCGATGACCTTGCAGCAATGGATCGATCTCGCCGCGCCTCTCGGCGTGCCCGGACTCGAATATTACAGCGGCATGCTGGAGTTGGCCGATCCGGCGAACTGGGCGAACGCGCGCCGGCAGGTCGAGGCCGCCGGCATGGTGATCCCGATGCTCTGCTGCTCGCCGGATTTCTCGCAACCCGATCCCGAGCTGCGCCAGCAGGAGATTGAAAAGGAAAAGACATGGATTCGCATGTCGGCGGAACTCGGCGCGAGCTACTGCCGCGTGCTGTCCGGTCAGCGTCGCCCTGAACTCACGATGGAGCAGGGGCTCGACATCGTGGTGGCGAACATTGAGGCGTGTCTGCCCGAGGCCGAGAGATGCGGCGTCACGCTGATCCTCGAAAATCACTACAAGGATGATTTTTGGGCCTATCCTGAATTCGCGCAAAAGATGGACGTGTTCTGCGCGCTCGTGGATCGTCTGCATCATCCGCACTTCGGCGTGAACTACGATCCGAGCAACGCGTTCCTTGCTGGTGACGATCCGCTGGAATTGCTCGAACGCGTAAAGCACCGCGTGGTGACGATGCACGCGAGCGATCGCTATTTACTCAGCGGGACGCTGGAGGATTTGCGCAAAGAAGAAGGCGGCGCGCTCGGTTACGCGAAGCGTCTCGCGCACGGCGAAATCGGCAAAGGCCTCAATGATTACGATGCGATTTTCAGCACGCTGAGTGCGGTCGACTTCGACAACTGGATCAGCATCGAGGATGGCGTGGATGGCATGGATCAGCTCGCCGCGAGTGTGAAATTCCTGCGCGGGAAAATCGCGCAATATTGGCCGACGAAGTGAGCGCGTATGGCGGGTTTCCGAGCCCCGCCTGTTACATTACACGTTCGAAGGCGGGATGCGGTGATCCCGCCCTACAATGTCACTGCTGCAATGCGACGCGCAGCCGCGCGAGTTGATCAAGCGTCGCCCGCGGCATGTGACCTTCCTGATAGATGCCGACGTTGAAGGTGAGTCCGCCGCCAACCGCGAGACATTGGCGTGCGAAAGAAAATAAATCGGCGTCGGTATATTTCGGCAATGGCATCGGCCCGTCGGCGGGATGATTGTAACCCCACGGGCAATCGATCGGCAGCAGTCCGTGCCATTGGCAGTTTGTTCCGGGGACGAATTGCGATTCGGGCAACACGTAGGTGACTTTGATTTCGTCGGGATTGCCGCAGACGATGCGGTCGCCGTGAAGCTGCCAGATTTCGCCGGAGAGGTAATCCTGCAACGGCGTGATGGGCTTTTCCAAATTGCAACAATACGAGCCGTCGTTGAACGCGATGGCGGCGTCGGGATTACCCGCGCGCGACGCTTCGCACCACCATTCCCAATGACGCATTGCCTGGCGAAACGCCTTCCAATTGTAACAGCCGTCATACCACCAGCCGTGCAGCAGCGGACCGAGGCGCACGGCGTATTCGCGAATGAACGCCGTGTAGCGTCGCTCGAATTCGTTTTGGTCGGCGGGGTTCCACGCGAAAGATTCGTGCAGCGCGACGGGCGCTTTGATCTCCGCCGGGAGATAGGCGATGAACCGTTTGCCGAGTTGGTTGATGCCCTGGGCGATTTCCAAAATCAGATCGCGTTTTGAGCAGTGACCCGGTCCGGTGAGTCGATCCATCACGGAATTGGGGCTGCAATAGTAAGTGGTATTTTGCCCGATGGTGAAAATGAGCCAATCCGCGCCGGTGGCAGCGAATTGCTCGAGAAACTGCGCAACATCGAACGCATCCACGGCGCGATCGAGATCTGTGATGTATTCGCCGGTTTCGCGCGCCGGACCGGGGGGAATCCAATGCACCATCAAACCCCAACGACCTGACATCCACGCCGCCCGATGAGGTGAAGCAGTCATGAGTTTAAATCTGCTGCACCGCGTAGAGGTCGGCTTCGCTCATGGTGAAGCGCAATTGGATCACGCGACCAGCGAGTTCGGACCAAGTCCGCGGTTTTGGCCAAGTAACTGCGTGATGCGTGCTGTCACCGAACAGCTTGGCGGCGTGCCGACCGGAAAAACCTTCGATGGGTTGACCGGCTTCATCAAGTGCTTCGATACGAATCACCCCCGCGCCGCTAGTCGCGAAGTTGAGGCAAAGCGTTTCACCAGCGGCGACAAAGGGTTTGGTCAACACGCGACCGCGCCGGGCGCCGGCGCGCAGCCGCGCGAAACCGTCACGGCGCAGCGTGTGCAATCGTAAATGGCACGTTGGCGACGCGTAGTGATGGCAACGCCACAGACCCCACGTGTTGCCGCCATCGAGTTCGACGAGACCGAGCGTTACCATGTTGTTGCGGCCGACCCAGTCCTGTGGATCGATGCCGGGCTTGATGTAGGCTTGCGGAAAATATCGGTCGAAAACGGTGCCGCCGCGGCTGGTCATAAACACTGTGTCCGACACGTCGTTTTCACGATTTTCGGTGATGCCGAATGCCAGTGCTTGCGCGGAATCCATCCAGCGGCGCTTCTGCACGAAGCGCGACGGCAGCGCGATGTAGAGATGCGGTGCGCCGGGGCAGGGCATCGTGACGTTGGTGTAAAGTTCCTCCTCTTGATATTCGCGAAACGTGATGACCTGCGGCGCGGACCAGTTGCGAAAATCTCGCGACGTGGTGCGGGCGATTGTGCGCCGGCCTAAATAAAAACCTTCGGTCCACACACGAAAATAAAGCACGTAACAGTTCTCCGCCGCCGACCAGAATGCCACGTTCTGCGAATCGAAGACACCGTCGCGAAAGATTGGTCCGTCCTGCACTTTGCGCCAATGAATGCCGTCGGCGGAAACGAAACCGAAGAGTCCGGCTTTGTCCTCGCCGCCCACGGCTTTGAAACGTTCGTCTGCGGCGGCAGTGGGATTGGTGTCGAGAAATGGCGTGAGATTGTGCGAGGTGCGTTCTTCCTTGGAAGGATCGACGTGAATGATGTTGGTGTCGTTACGATCGCCGTTGGCGATCAAACCCAATGCCGGGCGCGTCCAATGACGGCCATCAGTGCTTTCAGCGTAGCAACTGGTTGAGCGCATCTGGATGTCACCTTGGCCACGATAATACATGCGGTAGCGGTCGGTGTCTTTGACGATGGAGACGTAGAGGCTGAAGCGACCTTCCCACGGTTGATCGAAACGAAAGACGTGTTCCGTCGGCACCGGGTCCACTAACTCGTGCGTAACATGGCTGAGCTTATCGATGAAGTGGCCGTCAAAGAATGGTTCGCGACGCGTGCCGGGGGTAAGCGGGGTTGAAGGCATCGCGGCCAGTGTTGGGGCGGACCGAAGAGTGCCAACGTCAAAAGAGAAAAACAATGTGCTCCCTTTTTACGAGCGGCGCGGCTACGGTGGATCATGGAAAAACGCAAATTTACTGAACTCGGGCTCTCCGCTGAAATCCTCAAAGCCGTCGATAAGATGGGTTTTGAGGAGGCCTCGCCCATTCAGACCGCAGTCATCCCGCTGTTGTTGGAAGGCCGCGACGTTGTGGGCCAATCCGCCACTGGCTCAGGCAAGACGGCGGCGTTTGCGATTCCGGCCATCGAGCGCGTAGATCCTTCCAAAAAGAACGTGCAGGCGCTCATTCTGTGCCCCACGCGCGAACTCGCGGTGCAAGTAGCCGAAGAGGTTGCGAAGCTCGCGTCGTTCAAACGCGGCGTGCTGGAGGTGCCGATTTACGGTGGTCAATCTTACGAGCGCCAATACCGCGCGCTAAAAGCCGGTGCACAGATCGTGATCGGCACACCCGGTCGCGTAATGGACTTGATGGAGCGCGGCGCGCTGCGATTGGACGGATTGAAACTCGTGGTGCTCGACGAAGCCGACCGCATGCTCGACATGGGCTTTCGCGACGACATCAACCACATTCTCAGCTCGGTGCCGGAGGAGCGGCAGATTCTTTGCTTTTCGGCCACCATGCCGCGGGAGATCAAAGACTTGATCAACCGGTTCACGCGCAGTCCGGAGTGGGTTAAGATCGAGGCGCAGGCGCAGAACGCGCCGCAAGTGGAACAGGTTTATTTTGAAGTGGACCGCCGTTCCAAACTCGAAGCGCTGACGCGTTTGATCGACGTGAACGACTTTCGTTACGGCATTATTTTTTGCAGCACCAAGATCATGGTGGATGAACTCGACGAGCACCTGCACGCGCGTGGTTACGCGGTGGACCGGCTGCACGGCGACATTTCTCAAGCGCAACGCAATCGTGTGATGGAGAAATTCCGCCGCCGCGGTTTTGAATTTCTCATCGCGACCGACGTGGCGGCGCGCGGGCTCGATGTGGATGACCTTGAGGTGGTGTTTAACTACGACCTGCCGAACGATGCGGAGGATTACACGCACCGCATCGGCCGCACGGGCCGCGCCGGCAAATCCGGCCAGGCGTTCACTTTCGTTTCCGGCCGAGAGCTCTACAAACTCCAAGGCATGGTGCGTTATGCGAAACTCAACATTCGTCGCGAACGCATCCCTTCGCTCGATGAAGTCGAAGAAGCGCGCACGAATGTGTTTTTCGAAAAAATCCGCAGCGCGCTGGATGCACGCGAGTTCAAGCCGCATGATCGCATGATCGACCGCTTGCTCGATCAAGGCTACGCAAGCACGGACATTTGCTCGGCGCTGATCCACTTGCTGCAAGGCTCCACGGGATCCGCCAAACCGGCGCCGATCAAGGAAAGCCCAAGCAAGGCCGGACGTGCGGTTTCCGACGAACCAGAATCGTATGCGCCGGAAAAAAGATCGAAGGGCGCGTATGAAGATTCGCGCAAGAAATCCAAATACGAGCGCCCGGCGCGCACCGGTGGTGAAGATGGCATGGTGACGTTGTTCTTCAACGTGGGCCGCAAACAGCTCGTTACGCCCGCGGATATCGTCGGCAAGATCGCCGGCGTTACGCGCTTGCCTGCCAGCGTGGTGGGCGCGATTGATCTGCGCCAGCGGCATTCGCTGGTGGATGTCGTGGCCGAGCACGCGCCGCTCATCATGCAGAAGCTTGGCGGCATCCGCATCAAAGGCGAGGTGTTGGAGCCGAAGCTCGCGACATCGGAGGAGTAATCCGCCTCGTTCGGGCGTATCCCGGACCCGACCTTGACAGATAGGGCGGGGCGTCGCTATTGCGATAGCCCCGTATGGACGCTGTGCTTGATCAACCCGTGTTGGTTTTGAACCGCTTATGGCAGGCAGTGAACGTCATCGGCGCCCGCCGGGCCTTTGCCATTCTCGCCCGCGGCCACGCACAAGTCGTCCACAACGATGCCGACGACTTTCGCACCTTCGGTTTGCTCGACTGGATCAATTTCTCGACGAACAACCCGCCGATCGAAGAAATGGAAATCGTGCGCACGCCGACGCGCACCATCCGCCTGCCGCGTGTGATCTTGCTCACGTTCTTCGACCGGCTGCCGTGCAAAGAGTTGAAGCTCACGCGCAACAACGTCTTCGAGCGCGACAAGAACACCTGTCAGTATTGCGCCCAAGTGTTGCCGCGCGACGAACTCAATCTCGACCACGTGATCCCGCGCGATTTCGGCGGCAAAACGACGTGGGAGAATATCGTGTGCTCGTGTATTAAATGTAATTCACGCAAGGCCAACCGCCTGCCGCACCAAGCCAACATGCGTCTTATCCGCAAACCCGTGCGACCGAAGTGGCGTCCGGTTATTTCTCTCGTCCTCGGCAGTCAGCACCGCGAGATGTGGAAAGACTTCCTCGACGTCGCCTACTGGAACGTCGAATTGGAAGAGTGATAACGGTTACCCGGTTCAGCGGGTCGTGGACTCGTGTGTTTTTAATCACGAATGGACACGAATTCACACGAATGAAAACCGATCCATGCTAACCTCAGATGCACACAGAGGGGCGCAGATGAAATGCCGTCCTCTGTATCTGTGTGAATCTGTGTCCATCTGTGGTTTCTTAGTTTGGTGTGACGGGATGCGGGGTTGGTGTTGCTCCGTGAGCTGATTCCGCTTCACTCACGCATCATGCTTTCAAACCTCGTGATGACGATCATCGGGCCCGACCGGCCTGGCTTGGTGGAATTGGTGGCGACGACGCTGGCCGACCACGGCGGCAATTGGCTGGAGAGTCGCATGGGCCATCTCGGCGGACAATTCGCCGGCATCATTCGCGCCGAGGTGGCAAGCGAACGCGCCGAGGAGCTCATCGCCGCGCTGCATGGCCTCGAACCCAAAGGTCTGCGGGTGATCGTGCATCATGAAACCGCGAGTGATGCGGCAGGCGTAGCCACTTCGGCCACGCTCGAACTCGTGGGCAACGATCGTCCCGGTATTCTGCGTGCAGTGTCCGGCGTGCTGGCGGCCCACGGCGTCAACGTCGAGGAACTCGCCTCCGAACGCGTCAGCGCTCCCATGGGCGGTGGCACACTGTTTCAGGCCACGATTCGCGTATCAGTCACCGACGCTGCGGTGTTGGATTTAGTGCGCGCTGATTTTGAAAAAATCGCCGCCGACCTGATGGTGGATTTGCAACTGAACCCGGCGACGAAGTAAAAGGACCGCCGGTATGAAGCGGACCTGCGCACCCATGCGTATGGTTGGCAGCCGGTCCTATGGGTATCATTGGTGGCAAGAGCCCCATGCTCCGGCAGTCCTCACTTGGCTGACGTGGTCAACCTTTCCACCTATGAACCCCGCCCTAGCTATTGGGCATAGCGTCTTCCACGAGAATCGCGCCCGAGGCATCGAGCGCACAATAATGGTGACGACGGTCACCAAGGTCCAATCCAAGGGTTAGTTCGTTAGCGGGGGTCTTCATAAGGCGGGAGATTATACACCCGCC
>JGI12383J13903_1001022_pt1 | contig 15600 bp, 10 predicted proteins | sample Passage237B_FD_13903 | JGI IMG/M metagenome (IMG submission 13903)
GATCTTAATGGTGTTTCATAAGAACCAGGTATATGATCGTCTCCAATTTCTTCTATAGTCAGGTCTTTAATCAGCTGGGTATTCAACAAAGTTCCTTTCTGTTTCATATAAAATTACCTTAAGATCGTACTTTTTATCAATTTTATCCCTGAGTTTTGTCCAGATTACCATCGCAATATTTTCAGCAGTAGGATTTAAGTTTTTAAATTCCTCAGTATCAAGATTCAGGTTTTTGTGGTCAAATTTTTTTATTATATGTTCCTGCAACAGATCACTTAAAAATTTCATGTCAATAACATATCCTGTAATGGGATTAGTTTCTCCTGTCACTTTCAGGATGACTTCATAGTTATGTCCGTGATAATTAGGATTGTTGCATTTTCCAAATAACGCGTTATTGTCTTCCTCAGACCATTCGGGAACAAAGAGCCGGTGTGCAGCATTAAAATGTTCTTTTCTGTAGACGGCAGTTCTCATAATTAACGGTTATATGAATTTACGCAAAATATAAATAGAAATTAAATCTCAAATTAAATCTCAGGCTACCTGAATCAGGAAATACGTTAATTTGTTCCTATCTTTAACGAATGTTTGTCGGGAATCAATCTGAGCGATGCATTATTTATCCATAAAGATACTTTAATTAATCTGTAATAATTGCCTGTGTAGAATTTTTTTTGGTTTTTGTAAAAAAAACTTTAATAAAATTCTATAAGTTGCCAGTAATTCCTAAATTCACAAAATAAAATTTGGTTGGCCGTGGATATTGAATCAATAAAAGGTAAAATAAACGAATACCTTCAGAAGGATCTGAAGCTGTTCACTACTTCTTCTTTTCAGACACACAGTATTGTACTTTTACATATTCTTAGTAAAATTGATAATACCATTCCTGTCTATTTTATAAACACGGGCTATCATTTCCCGGAGACTATAGAGTATAAGGATCAGCTGGTAGAGCTGTTTAATCTGAATATTCAGGAGGTGAGTTCGTTTACGCCACGCCACATGCAGAAAGATGCCAATGGCCGCCTGCTTTTTGCATCGGATCCTGATTTTTGCTGCTTTTTGAATAAAACCCAGCCTCTGGAACCGATTTTGGCAGAAAAAGATGTCTGGATCAATGGAGTGCGTGGCGATCAGAGTGCTGTACGGAAAGCCTTTAAAGTGGAAGAACAGGCTCCGCACAATACGATACGTTTCCATCCTATGCTGGACTGGACTACTAAAATGATAGAATTATACATTAAAGAACATAAATTACCGAGGCATCCTCTTGAAGTAAAAGGCTATCTGAGCATCGGCTGTGAGCCTTGTACCAGAAAGTTTGATCTGGAATCGTACTCAAGAGAGGGAAGGTGGTTTGGTTTGAAGAAAACAGAATGTGGTTTGAATACTGATTTAATAAATAAGCAATGAACGTATTAGTAACAGGTGGGGCCGGCTACATTGGGTCGGAGCTGGTTTATCAGCTTAGCCAGATTAAAGATGTAGAAAAAGTCATCGTATATGACAATCTTGGAAGAGAAAACTATAACCTTTTTACCAGCAGCAATAAAATTGCCGGGGATAAAGTAAAGTTTGAGTTTGGCGACATTCTCGATACCAGGAAAATTAAAAAGGTTCTTAAAGATATAGATGTCGTTTATCACCTTGCGGCAAGAGTATCTACTCCTTTTTCTAATATTGACAGCCATTTTTTTGAGCAGGTTAATAACTGGGGAACGGCAGAACTGGTTTATGCAGTTGAGGAAACCAAAAGGGTATCCAAATTTATCTACCTGAGCAGTACTTCTGTATATGGTTCATCCAAAAATCTTGCTGACGAATCTACTGAGCCGAATCCTAAAACGTTTTATAGTATATCAAAGCTGAGAGCTGAGCAGCATGTACAACGCCTCTTTAAGAAAATTGACACGGTAATTCTCAGAGGAGGTAATGTGTATGGCTATACTCCTGCGCTGCGGTTTGATTCTGTTATCAACAGATTCATGTTCGATGCCAATTTTAACAACAGAATTTCCATTCACGGTTCAGGAAAACAGTCAAGATCCTTCATCCATGTGAACAAGATTGTTGATGCACTGGTACAGTTAAGTGCTCTTAAAGTACCTTCAGATATCTACAACCTTACCGATAAGAACGTTGAAATATTGGATCTGGTAGATATATTGAAAGAAATTTATCCGGATTTGGAGTTCCTGTTTATCAATCAGCACCTTGCACTTAGGGAGTTGAAAGTGAATCCGGAATCTAAGCTGGATGCTTATTATAAGATACCGGAAAGTGATCTGAAACAGGATTTACTCGAATTTAAAGACAAGTTTGCATTCAGTTCACTTTCATCAGTTACAGCGGGTTAAACAGACCCGCTTTTTTATTTTTTTTGAGATAAAACGGCGATGGATATACATAAAGTCTTTTCTAAACTATACTTTGATATTCAGGTATTATAAGGACTAACCCTGCTTTTTACTCAATACAAACAGCCATTGAGTGGATGNTGTCCGAGGTAAAATGAAAAAGTTGATTTCTATAACTGAGGTGGAGCTGGATGAGACATCTGGTAAANGTTCCCCGATAACCAGAAACTGGGAGGATGAAATCATTTACTTCATCCTGCTGGATCGCTTTCATGATGGGGGGGAGCGGACTTCCATACATTCCCGGCAAGGTTTCGGTGATGAATACAGCCTGAGGTCCTACTGCGGAGGCAATCTTAAAGGTGTTTTACTTAAGCTGGATTATATTAAATCCCTGGGNTGTACTGCTATCTGGCTGAGTCCTTTTTTAGAAAATATTAATACGTATCATGGTTATGCCATTCGTAATTTTTTAAATGTAGATNCCCATTTTGGTTCACAGGAAGATCTGATCGTACTGGTTGAGGAATGCCATAAAAGAGGGCTTAGAGTGATTATGGATGTTGTGGTAAATCATTCAGGCGATGTTTGGTCTTATAAAGAAACCTCCACACCTTATAATAAGGGAAAGGTTTATGGTTTTGGAAGCTGGAAAGCCAGGGAATGGCCTGTGCCTATTGAGTTAAGAAACCCGAATCTTTATAGTAAGAAGGGGAGCATCATCCATTTTGATACCTACCCCGAAACCTTAGAGGGAGATCTCTTTGAATTGAAGAGTTTTAAAAACGATGATTCTGCAGAAGCAGAAAAGGTTTCGGATATTCTCACAACTGTGTATGCCTATTGGATTAAAGCAACCGGAATAGATGGTTTTCGGATTGATGCCGCAAAGCATTTGGGTACACTGGCACTAAAGCGCTTTATTAAAGGAATAAAAACATATACCGGCAAGATCGGTCAGGAGGAGTTTTTCGTTTTTGCAGAAGTCGCTGCAGGGGATGAACAGGCTCAAGAATTTTTAAACGAAATTCCACAACTGGATGGAATTCTTGATTTCCCTTTGCATTTTATTGTGCCGGAACTTTTGAGAGGGGAAGTCAGCCTGGAGGTACTCCAAAAACTACTGAAGCATCGGAAGGAACTTCCGGAGGGACAAACAAGAATTACATTTCTGGACAATCACGACCAGTTGGGGCAACAGGTGAAAAGACGTTTTGCGGAAGGGCTTTCGGAACAGGCCTTTGAGCTGGGAATAGGATTGCTCTTCTGCTTTCCGGGAATACCTTGTCTGTATTATGGGACAGAACAAGGCCTTACGGGGAAAGGAAAAAGGGATGACGTTGTCAGGGAAAGTATGTTTGCCCCCAATCAACCGACAGATCTTTTTGATCCGGATAATTTTTATTACAAAAAAATTCAGGAGTATAGCAGCATACGCAGGAAGTTTAAAGCGTTAAGCAGAGGAAGGTTAGAGGTGCTGGAAGTAAAGGAAGAAGTAAATAAGGCAGATAAGGCCAATAAAAAAAGTATATTAGCATTTTCAAGAATCTGTGAGTCTGAACTCATGGTGATTATTTGTAATTTTTCTCCAAACAAAAAGACCGGTGGATACGTAAGCCTTGAGAAAGAGCAGTATGCGGGAGTATATGAAAAAATTACTGCCAATCCTTCCAACCGAGAGCTATTTGAAGTAAAAACAGGAGAAAAAGACTTAGGCATCAACGTAGATGTGTTGCCGTTCGAAATTTTGATCTTAAAGAAAATTGATGGAAAAAAATACTAATAGTAATAGTTTCACAGGGAAGAACCTTCGGATATTAATCTCCTTTGGTGTTCTTTTTTTAATGTGGGGATTTATCACCAATCTTAATTTCGTTTATAAAGATTACTTAGCTTACATCTTTAATCTGAATTATTCCCTGTCCACGCTTATTAACCTTACCTTCTTTACAACTTATCTGGTTGTATCGTTGCAGGCTGGTAACTTAATTACAAGGATTGGTTATAAAAAAGGAATTACAATAGGATGGGTATTGTCCTGTCTGGGTTGTTTTATCTTTTTTATTGCTGTTTATTTCAGAAGTTTTGAAAGCTTTCTTGCAGCATTGTTTATACAGGCTGCCGGTATCACCATTTTGCAGGTGGGAGCGAACCTGTATATTGTTTTGTGGAAGAATATCCTTTTAAAAACTACTATTAAAACAGCTGCGAGTCGTCTTGTATTAATGCAGGCGTTTAATTCTCTCGGAGCTTTTCTGGCGCCTATTTTAGCGTCTCCCATTTTATGGTTTATGATTGATCTTCCTACAGATTCCAAAGCCCTGATCTCAAGCGCCGACCGTTTTTTGATTGAAGCTCCTTATGTGCATTATCCTTATTTGTTTGTGGCGATTGCCATGACCATTTATGCGGTGTATCTGTTTTTTGTGGAAATCCCCCAAATCGATACTTCCGGAATTGAGCCGGCGAATAAGATGCCGCAAATCAGAAGACCTCACGTGATGCACTTTCCTCAGCTTCGCCTGGGCGCATTTGCGATCTTTGCCTATGTTGGGGCTGAAGTAGCATTGGGAAATTATCTTACTGATTTTGCAAAAGATTCAGTAAGTTATTATTGGGGAGCTGCTATGGTAGGCCGGTTTGTGGGTAGTTATCTGGTGCTTCAGACAAGCTTGAGAAAATCTGTGGGAATCTGTGCCGGAATGGCTATTTTACTGGTGGTGTTATCAGTGATTACCGGAGGTACCCTGTCGTTCTGGATGATTGTGGCAGTCGGATTCTTTAATTCAATACTGTTCCCTGCAATCTTCACACTTGGGGTAAACGGGTTGGGAAAATTTTCGGAAGACGGTTCGTCTGTCCTCATTATGTCTATAGTGGGAGGGGCCATTATTCCATTCAATGTAATTAACTTCTCGTATGTTAGTTACAAAATAGCTTTCCTTATTGTAATCGTTTGCTATTTTTATATTGCCTTGTATGGACTAAAGCTTTCGAAGTTCGTCAGGGTAGGAGAGAAGGAAGAGCTTCAACCGCAAAAACTTTAAAATTTTTACGGGTTAGTTATAATCTGAGTAAGCTTTATGCAATTGACCTGTATAGGCGGTCAATTGCATAAAGCGTTAATTTTTGAGTGCAGTTTTTTAGATCATTCATACCTGATAAGGGCCTTGTTATGTATAACAGAAAATTGGTAAAGAGGCAGCTTGGCGCGAACTTCTTTGGGGTCTTTGCTGAAGACGATATTGAGCAGGGGGAAATTATTTTCTGTAACTGGAACGACAGTTGTGTCCGCTTGTCCAGGAAAGAAGTGGAGGGGCTTCCGGAACCCTATAAAACAATCTTCGAAAAGTATTCTACTGAAATTGAAGAGCTGCTCTATGTCGGCCCTTTTGAATTCGAAGATTTGAGCAATCAATTGGAATACTTTATAAACCACAGTTGTAATCCCAATACCTGGATGGTAAACGACGATGATGTCGCTGCCAGAAGGTTTATCAGGAAAGGCGAGCAGGTCACCATTGATTATGCTACCCTTATAGTAAATGAATTTGCCAGTTCAAAAATAAAAAAATGCCTTTGCGGGAGCAGCTCCTGCCGCGGAAAGTTAGGAAAGGATGACTGGTGGTTAATGAAGGATGTTTACCGGGGACATTTCTTAAGCTGGATTGAGGAAAAAATACCCGCCCGAGAGAATGCGGACAGGATGAAAAGCATCCTTTAGGGTTGTAATAAAATTCTTTTATCTGCTTTATTCATAAGTCTTTAGTTCAGGAATAGGGCATTTTTAGTTGTCCAGATTATTGGCAGTAGCTTTTCAGTGGCCCATTTCTTACTGGTAGGATATCCGTTTTCTGCAATTCAGCCCCTTTGTTGTAGTTGTTTGATATACAATATTTTTAGTTTGGTTATATCTCTATTTAATAGGTAGGGTAAGTATTTTTTGTGGTATGAAACCCTGAAACAGAGGACCTCTCTTTTTTTGCCCCTTAAAAGTCTATTAACTTTGTATAGTATTCTTTATCGTGGATATAAGAATAGTGTATACAGTTTAAATTTAATTTATTGAAGATGGTTGATTTTACGAATGTGAAGCTATGGAAAACGTTATTTATTACCTTGATTATTCTGGGGCTGCACACTGCTGCCAGTGCTCAGGATGTTGTGCGGGGTCGGGTTGCCGATGAAAAAACGGGAGAACCACTTGTAGGAGCTGTTGTAAAAGTGAAAAACGCTGACGAAGGCTCTGTCACCGACATTGATGGAAATTATGAATTTATCACCAGTCAGCCTTACCCTTTTACCCTAATTGTGAAATATGCCGGGTACGAAGATAAAGAAGTAGAAGTTTATGAAGCCTTAGACGAAGATCTGGTTATTAAACTAAAAAATTCTTCTCTGTTGAATGAGGTTGTGGTTGTGGGGTATGGCACCCAGAAACGATCCGATCTTACAGGTTCTGTTGCTACAGTTTCCGAAGAAGCACTGAAGGCTCCGGTGACTTCTGTCGACAAACTTTTACAGGGTTCTGTATCGGGAGTTCAGGTAACGCAGACTTCAGGACAACCTGGTGGCGCAGTAAGTATAAGGATCAGGGGAGGTAACTCTATTACCGGAGGTAACGAGCCGCTTTATGTTATCGATGGGTTTCCTGTATACAATAACAACTCTGATGCGAGTGCCGGAGTTACTTCCGGAGGAAGTATCAACGCATTGGCAAGCTTAAACCCTAGTGACATAGAGTCCATAGATGTGTTAAAAGACGCATCAGCTACTGCCATCTATGGTGCCAGGGGAGCAAACGGTGTGGTGATTATTACCACGAAGAAAGGAAAAGCCGGCCAAAATAATATCTCTTATGATAGTTATTATGGTGTATCAAGTGTCATTAAAACAATAGATGTTCTTACGGATGCTAAGCAATGGGCTTTATTAAAAAATGATGCCAGAGTTAATTCAGGAAAGACTCCTTACTATACACAAGGGCAACTGGACAGCATGTCCGGAGGAACAGACTGGCAGAAGGAAGCTTTCAGAAGGGCCGGATTTCAAAACCATCAGGTGACCTTTCGTGGAGGGGATGAAAAGACGAGATTTTCCATATCAGGAAACTACTATAAACAAAATGGTGTCCTTGATAATACTGACTTTAAAAGGTATTCCGGAAGATTAAATCTTGAACACAATTTTTCTAAACGATTCAGAGTAGGAACCAACCTGACTGGTAGTCAGACAAGTGCGCAGGTTGCGGATGATAACATGGTAAGATACATCTTATTAATGCCTCCTACAGTTCCAGTAAGAGATGCAAATGGTAACTATACCTATCAAAGCGAATTTGAAACTCCTCTGGGTAACCCTATAGCTACTTTGAGAAGCGAAGTAAACAGAACGAATACCTTCCGTTTACTTGGTAACATTTATGGGGATTACACCCTTGCAAAAGGGCTTTCCGCAAGAGTGTCAATCGGATCTGATATCATTAATAACAAACAGAACAGATACGTTCCTTCATCGGTTTATCAGGGTGCCAATACCAATAATACTGGTACGGCAGCTATCGGATCAAAGTTTGTGACGACATGGTTGAATGAAAACACTTTAAATTATTCAACGGTAATTGGCAAAAACCATAGTATCAACGCAGTTGCCGGATTTACTCAGCAATATTATAAGAGTGAGCTGGTTACAGCAGGAGCACAAACGTTTGTATCCGATGATTTAACGTATAACGACCTTTCTTCTGGATCGGTGTATACCAAACCTACTTCCAATACAGCAGAATGGGGGCTTCAGTCATTCCTGGGAAGGGTAAATTATTCTTTTGCTCAAAAGTACTACGTAACGTTCACAGCCAGAGCCGACGGTTCTTCACGTTTCGGTCAAAACAATAAGTGGGGCTTTTTCCCATCAGCTGCAGTAGCATGGAATGTCAACAGAGAAAGCTTCCTGGCGTCTAATGACTATATCAGCACGTTAAAAGTAAGACTTAGTGGTGGGGTAACAGGTAATCAGGAAATAGGATTGTATCAGTCACTTTCCACCCTGTCTACCAATACATATTTCTTCAATGACCAGACAGTAGTTGGTTTCTCTCCTAACAGAATCAGCAATCCTGACCTAAGCTGGGAAAGAACCAGACAGTTCGATGCAGGTTTTGATTTGGGAGTACTAAATAATAGAGTGACCCTTACCTTTGATGCCTACTATAAAAGCACCGGCGACCTGTTGTTAAGTGTTCCTATTCCTTATACTACAGGTCAGTCCACTGCCTTGCAAAACTATGGTGTAGTTTCCAATAAAGGTATAGAGCTTGGCATATCTACTCAGAATGTTAAAAACGAAAAATTTACCTGGACAACCAACTTAGTTTACTCATTAAACAGAAACAAGGTAGAAAGTCTGGGCGATGGCGTGGAGTACATTATCTCAGGTCAAAGTATAGCAAAAGTAGGCTATGCTCTTGGATCTTTTTATGGCTATAAATCTATTGGTATCTACCAGACAGGAGAGTCAACTCCGGGCAGTATAAAATATGCTGATATTAATGGCGATGGACAGGTTACTCAGGACGGAGACAGAGTAGTAATAGGCAATGCCCAGCCTAAGTTTATTGCCGGTCTTACCAATAACTTCTATTACAAAAACTTTGATTTAAGCATATTCTTTTATGCTTCTTATGGAAACAAAGTGTTCAATCAGAACAGACAACAGTTGGAACAGTTGAATGGTGGGCAGAATGCATCTACTGCTGCTCTTGACAGATGGACCCCTACCAATCCAAGCAACACAATGCCAAGACCATTTGAAGATGCAGCTCCCATAATCTCTGACAGATTTGTAGAAGATGCTTCCTTCTTAAGATTAAAAAACATTGTGTTAGGTTATACCTTACCGGCCAAATGGCTTAAAAGAACATATTTCGGCAATGCCAGACTATATGTATCAGCACAGAATATTCTAACTTTAACCAAATACACCGGATTTGATCCTGAAGTTAGCAGAAATGAGCAGTCAACGCTTACACAGGGAGTCGATTATGGTGTATATCCAAACAGTAAATCTTATCAGGTAGGATTGAATATAACATTTTAATTTTTGACTGGAATCAGTTACCGGTTATCAGAAATGTATAATATGAACCACGAAATAGTTAAAGTTAATTTTATGAAGGTTATAAAGTATTTCTATATAGTATTAGTTTTCGGAGCTTTGGTGTCATGCAAGAAGCTAGACGAAAAACCAGCATCTGTTTTTACGACAAATCAGTTTTATAGAACGCAACAAGATGCGATTGCTGCAGTAAACAGTATATATCATGCGGCATTGAACAATGGTGGTGTTACAATGTATAATCGTTTGATACATCAGGCGGTTGAGATTTTGTCTGACGATGCAATCGCTTCGCAGAGGGTAACGAACGCGGATGTACGCGCGATGGCGGCATTAACCTACTCTCCTACCAATGACAGAATTGAGGAGTTATGGAAACAGCATTATATTGCGATTAACCGTGCCAATATTGCAATCGATCGTATTCCAAACATAGATATGGATACCACGCTGAGGACGAGACTGGTTAATGAGGCTAAATTTTTAAGAGGGCTTATGTATTTTAACCTTGTCAGACTTTGGGGAGAAGTTCCTTTAGTGCTCCATGAAGTAAATTCTCTGGATAAATCTACTATTCACATAGCTAAATCTCCGGTAGAGACTGTTTATACTCAAATTATAAACGATCTGACAGATGCAGAAAAACTTCCAACATTTATTGGAGGTGTAGACGCTGGAAGAGCCACGGGAGGTGCAGCGAAAGCCCTTTTGTCCAAAGTGTATCTTACAAGAAGAGAGTGGGATAAAGCAGCTGCAAAGGCGTTGGAGGTGATCAATGGTCCTTACGGTTACGACCTGTTTGAAGATTATGCAGATGTGTTCAGGGCCGAAACCAAGAATGGTAAAGAACATATTTTCTCTGCACAATGTAAATCCTTTGTGAATGGACAGGGAAACAGACTTGCTTCTTCTGCAACTCCTGTCGGAATTCCTGGGATAGCTGCAGCAGGTACTGATGAACCAATGCTTCCGGCTACTTACGAGCTTTTCTCAGAGAATGATAAACGTCGTGATGTTACATTTTTTACACAAATTGTAAGTCCTGTAAATGGCAATGTATATACATTTCCTCCAAGATTCTTTAAGTATTTTGATCCGTCAACAGCAACGAATCCAACAGAATCTCCAAGAAACATTCCTATCATTCGTTTTGCTGAGGTGCTTTTGATTTATGCAGAGGCAGTGAATGAGATCTCAGGACCAGGTAATGCTTATGATGCGATTAACAGAGTAAGAAAAAGAGCAGGATTAGAGCCTCTTTCAGGCCTGGATCAGAACAGCTTTAGAGAAGCAGTGTATCTTGAGCGCAGGCTTGAGTTGATGTTCGAATTCCACCGTTGGTTTGATCTGATCAGAACGAAAAGAATGGTGTCTGCTTTACATGCAGTTGGCAAGACCAATGCATCAGAGAAACATTATCTGCATCCTATACCACAAAGAGAAATAGACCTGAATCCAAAGCTCGTGCAAAACGAAATGTGGAGATAACAGTCGCTAAATAAGAACTTCAATTTAATATGGCATTTACTAAAAGTAAATGCCATATACTAATTCTCCTAACCTTTTATGATGAAAATAAACTACACTATACTACTTGCTTTTGTCCTTTTCTTTAGTATCAATAAAGATGCTGAAGCGCAGAAAAGCCTACCTAATATTCTGTTCATCTACATGGATGACCTTGGATGGACAGACGTGGCTTCCGGAAGCAGGTATTATGAAACACCCAATATTGATCAACTGGCTTCCGAAGGAATAAGGTTTACCCAGGCATACTCCTGCGGACCCAATTGTGCACCAAGCAGGGCTTCATTGATGACAGGCCTCTATACTCCAAGACATGGAATATTTACAGTAGGTACTGCAGAAAGAGGAGACTCTTCGTTAAGAAAACTGATCCCGGTGAAAAATAACACTGTCCTGGCACCATCTTTTGTCACCATTGCAGAAGAACTGAAGAATGCAGGGTATACGACAGGCTTAATAGGAAAATGGCAGTTGGGAGATAAAAGCCAGCAGGCAGATCCCAGAGCTCAGGGCTTTGACTATGTTATCGGTGGAGCAGGCGGGACATCTTCGTATTTTTATCCTTATGGTTTTAAGAAAGACAAGAAACCTATGGAAGGTATTGAAGAGGGTAAAGAGGGCGAATACCTTACAGATCGCCTGACCGATGAGGCAATTAAGTTTATCGGCAACAATAAAGAAAAACCTTTCTTCCTGTACCTGTCTTACTTTGCGGTGCATACACCCATTCAGGCGAAAGACTCATTAATTCAAAAGTATAAAGCAAAGGCCGGAACAGAATATCATAACAATCCCACCTATGCTGCTATGATTGAAAGTGCAGATGAAGGGGTTGGGCGTTTACTTGAGCAGTTAAAACGTCTGAACCTTGAGCAAAATACTCTGGTGATCTTTTATTCCGATAATGGCGGATATGGTGGCGCAACCTATCAGCATCCTTTAAGAGGATCAAAAGGAATGTTGTACGAAGGGGGAGTAAGGGTGCCATTATTTGTACGATGGCCTGGAAAAATTAAAGCAGGAAAAGAATCTGAAATACCAGTTATTGGAGTTGATTTCTATCCAACCCTGATGGAAATCGCCAATATTAAAAAGCCACTTACTACAGCTAAACTTGATGGACAGAGCTTTGCACCGATTTTGTTTGATAAGCCTTATAAAACAAGAGATGCCATTTACTGGCACTTCCCGGCATATCTTGAAGGGTTTTCCGCAGATAAAAGAAATAAAGACCCTTTCAGAACAAGACCGGCAAGCGCTATCAGATCCGGAGATTATAAGCTGTTGGAGTTTTATGAAGATAAAAGAATAGAATTGTACAACATTAAGAAAGATATAGGTGAAACAGAAAATCTGGCTGAAAAAGAACCTGAAACAGCCCGAGCACTATACGAGAAACTAGATAAATGGAAAAAGCAAGTGAATGCTCCGATCCCTGTAACTCTTAATCCCTGGTATGTGCATCATGAATAAACCTGCTAAAGAAATGAATATGAAAATCAATTATATAAGTCTTTTACTGATTGTCCTGATAGGAGCATTCAACAACCTGGCTGCTCAGGGAAAGAAGAGCAGAACGCCTAATATTATCCTTATACTTGCAGATGATATGGGTAAAGAGTGTCTTGGTACCTATGGTGGCACCTACAATACTCCTAACCTCGATAAGCTGGCTGCAGAGGGCTTGAAGTTTAATTATGGTTTTTCCCAGCCATTATGTACTCCTTCAAGAGTACAGATTATGACAGGGAAGTACAATTATAAAAACTATGTCGAATTCGGATACCTGGATCCAAATCAGAAAACCTTTGCACATATAGCCAAGGAAGCAGGATATAAAACCTGTATATCCGGTAAGTGGCAGTTAGGAGCGAATAATAAGCTTCCTGCACATTTTGGTTTTGATCAGTATTGCCTGTGGCAGCTTGTTTATTCAAGAGCACAGGGCGAGCGTTATGCCAATGCCCTGATAGAGCAGGATGGTAAAGTTGTAAGCCGTTCAGATGATACCTATGGTCCTGATATTTTTACCAACTACATTCTTGATTTTATTGAGAAGAATAAGGATAATAAATTCCTCGCGTACTATCCAATGGCATTGGTACATGACCCGTTTGTACCTACTCCTGACAGCAAGAGCTGGAAAGACGGTGCAGAAGCTCGTCATAGAAGAGATACAGCCAATTTCCGTGATATGGTGGCTTATGCCGATAAAAATGTTGGTCGTATTATTCAGAAGTTAAAAGAACTTGGTATTTATGATAATACCATCGTCATCTTTACGGGAGATAATGGTACCGGAAGGTCTGTCATAACTCCTATGAAAGATGGCTCTGTTGTGCATGGAGGTAAAGGCCTTACGCTGGACAGAGGACATCGTGTTCCTTTGATTGTGAATTATGGTGCTGTTAAATATAAAGTTCATGAAACCGATGATTTGGTAGACTTTACAGATATACTGGCAACCATAGCAGATGTTGCGCAGGTAAAGGTTCCTAAAGACTGGGATATAGACGGAAGAAGCATCTATCCTCAGATTAAAGGAGAAAAAGGAAATCCCCGCCAATGGATCTTCTGCCATTACTCACCCTTACATGGTACTGAGATCAATAAGCATTCTGCCCGTTTCTTCAGAGATCACAGATATAAGCTGTATCATGACGGACGTTTCTATGATCTTTTAACCGATAATGAAGAAACGAATCCTATTCCGGAAGGACAGGGAAGTCCGGAGGCAGAAGCCGCAAGAAAAGTATTCAAAGCTGAGTTGGCAAAACTTCCTGCATGGAGTCCTGGAGATCCTGGTAAGCCTAAATATGTACTACCAGGTTTCGAATCTCAAAGAACTTCGGAAATCAAAATAGATTAGTATATCGCGTAAAAAAGCAGTTATTTCAGAATTTATATAACAAAAACCTGCTGATTGCCTGGCAGGTTTTTGTTTTTGTGGTAAGGTTTTCAAATACATAGAGTTACCAATTGTCAATGAGTTATAGTTATGTATTTTTGTATACCTATCCGATAGACTTTATATAATAATCATTGTTAATTTATTAAATTCTATAACTGCCGATGAAAAAACGCTATACCATTTTTGAATTAAAGTATCTCATTTTTGCCTTCTTCTTACTCCTGATAACACAGGGTGTAGCGGTCGCGCAAACTGTAATTAAGGGGAAAGTTGTGGACGATAAAACAGCAGAGCCAGCAGTGGGCGCCATTATTCAGATTAAAGGAACCAAAGAAGGTACGATTACAGATATTGATGGAAATTATGAATTAAGTACAGAACATGCATTTCCGTTTACCCTGGTACTTCAGTATTCAGGCTATGAGCCAAAAGAAGTTGAAATATATGAGGAACCTGAGGAAGAACTTACCATCCAGATAAAGAGCCGTCAGTTACTTAATGAAGTGGTGGTGGTGGGGTATGGAACCCAGAAAAGAAGCGACTTAACTGGTTCGGTAGCAACTGTTCCTGTAGAAAGTCTTAAGCAGCCTGTCAGCTCGGTGGAGCGTCTGTTACAGGGATCTGTTGCCGGTGTGCAGGTGACACAATCTACCGGACAGCCTGGTGGTGGAACTTCTGTGCAGATAAGGGGAAACAACTCCATTACAGCAGGAACAGAACCGCTATATGTAATCGACGGATTCCCAATTTATAATGACAATGCAAGTAATGATGCAGGAGTAACGAGTGGATCAAAGATTAATCCTTTATCTTCCATTAACACTTCTGATATTGAATCTATAGACGTACTTAAAGATGCGTCTGCTACCGCTATTTATGGATCAAGAGGAGCTAACGGTGTTGTAATAGTAACAACTAAAAAAGGAAGTTATAACCATTCTTCCATAAATTATGACGGTTATGCCGGAGTTCAAAGCGTTGTTCGAACCATTCCTCTGTTAAATGCAAAAGAATGGGGAGAACTAAGAAACGATGCATTGGTAAACTCTGGTAAATCTCCTCAGTACACTCCAGAGCAACTGGACAGTTTGGGTGAAGGTACAGACTGGCAGAAAGCTGCATTCAGACAGGCAGCTATACAAAACCATAATCTCTCAGTACTTACAGGAACCGATAAAACGAGAGTAGCCATCTCCGGTAACTATTTCAAACAGGACGGAGTTTTGATTAATACAGACTTCGAAAGATATTCTGGAAGGATAAACCTTGATCATGAATACAACAAAAGATTAAGAATAGGTTCTTATATTACTGCGAGCCAAATATCTTCAAATGTAGCACCACAGGCAGTTGTTCCTGCGCTTTTGTTAATGTCTCCGGCAGTTCCAATCTATAATCCTGATGGTTCATTTGTATTAAGAAACCTTTTTGAAGGTGTATACGGAAACCCTATTAACACACTCAAAAATCAGATCAACGAAACCAAGACAGGACGCTTTTTGGGGAACGTTTCTGCTGAGTACAAAATTATAGAAGGCCTAACCTTTAAAGTACTGGCAGGAGCAGACGTACTGAATAATAAGCAGAACAGATATCTGCCATCTACAGTGTACGAAGGATCTGGTTTTAAAGGTTTAGCTCAGGTTGGGTCAATATTCTCCACAAACTGGTTGAACGAAAATACCT
>JGI12383J13903_1001033_pt1 | contig 15450 bp, 10 predicted proteins | sample Passage237B_FD_13903 | JGI IMG/M metagenome (IMG submission 13903)
CCTTCAGACAGGGCGTACAGACCATGCATACAGGCTAGTATTTACAGTCTCTACCCTGGAGGATCTTAAAAGGCAATTACTTCAGGCATTGCAAAAATCGCTTATCGAAGCTCCCAAGCCGGTAGAAAATGGATCTACTGTATCCAAAGATGCTGAAACAATACTGGTGGAATCGTTTATAAAAACAGGCAATTATCAGGAACTGGCCAACGTTTGGCAACAGGGAAAACCGGTAGACTGGAAGTTACTATATGACCAGCCTGTTCAGAAAGTATCCCTGCCAACCTTTCCACTTAAAAAGACTCCACACTGGATCAGCGTTCCGGAAAGCAGAGAGCACCTGTTGGAAAGTATTGCTTCCTCCCAAAGGGCAAAAGGAACAACCACAGAACCAACTATACCGGTCAACTCTGACATCAAAGAATTCTTAATCCGGGAAGTTGCCGCATTGCTTAAGAAAAAACCGGAAGAAATTAACCATAGCGTATCCCTTATGGAATATGGACTGGATTCCATTCTGGGAATGACCCTGGTAAAAAAAATAGAGCAGAAACTTAACATGCCTATATATGTTAACGAACTCCTGCAACATGACTCCATTGATAAACTTAGTATTTATCTGGAAAAAGAAAGTACCGAAAAAACAACAGCGGCCCGGCCTGATTTAACATTGCCCCTGCCTGCAACTGCAGAAAAAGAAGATGGAGAAAAACTTACCAGTCCTGCAGTATTCCTGCTCTCTACTCCCCGCTCAGGATCTACACTTCTGAGAGCTATGCTGATGGGGAACACTCATTTGTTTGCACCACCGGAGCTGCACCTTCTTAACTTCTCCAACCTGAAAGAACGAAAGCTTCTTTTAGGCAACACTGGTCTGGGAGATGGCTTAATCGAAACCATCAAAACATTAAAAAACATCAGTATAGAAGAGGCCAAAGCCTGGCTGGAGCAGGAAGAATCCAGAAGCCTTCCTGTAAAAGAGTTGTACAGAAAAATTCAGGAGATGACAAATGACATGATGTTGGTAGACAAATCGCCCAGCTATGCCTCCGACATTAATGTATTGCGAAAAGCAGAAAAACAGTTTGCCAATGCCCGATATGTATTTCTCGTAAGACATCCTTATGCGGTTATGGAATCCATTGTGCGAAACAGATTCCATAAATTCATTCCAGGCAACGAAACCGATCCGGACAAAAATGCTGAGAACATCTGGTATACCTTCAATAAAAACATTGTGGATTTTGTAACTGAGCTTCCTGCAGGCAAAGCCATAACCGTGTATTACGAAGATCTGATTGCCAATCCAAAAGCAACGCTTACCGCTATTACCGATTTTCTGCAAATTCCATTTGAAGATTCCATGCTTAACCCTTATGAAGGCAACAAACTTATCAAGGGATTGCATGACAACTCTGTAAGTGTGGGAGATCCTAATTTCCTCAAACATAACACTGTTAAAAAAGAATTTTCTTCTTCCTGGAAATCGGCTTATAAAGTACTTCCGGTATTGAATCCTGCGACGAAGGATTTTGCATCCGCTTTGGGCTACGATATTGCACAGGACCTGGAAGTAAGTCCCGTTCAGAAAGAGTTCCTGCATGCCAGTCCGGCAGACGATAAGTGGATCTTAAACCATGAATTTTCTTTTACGCTTACAGGAGAAAACAAACTGAATTATGAAGCACTTGTAAAAGCTGTTGAACAACTGATCGACCTGCATCCTCTTCTACAGAGGGTTTATAAAAAGGAAGAAGGTGTGTTCAAATGGAACCCGAACCTCCAACAGCAAGCCACCGTTCAGTTCGAAGACCTTAGTGGGCTGGATCCCGGCAATCAGGAAGCTCGTATCCTTGAAACTACCAGGGATATCCCCAACCGCCTTTCGATCTGTGAAGGACCGGTATTGGCCGTCTCGATCTATCAGACTGGAGCCCAAAACTATCGTGGAGTGTTGCAATACCACCATTTGTATGGAGACGGTATTACAAGCAGTACGCTTTTGAAAAACCTGACCGCCCTGCTCAACGGAAGTACTCCCGAGGTGTATACGGTGAACGAGTCGTATATCAACTACCTGCACACCACTAAAAACACCGTGCTCAGTAGCCCATCGTTCCCCCTCCCTGATTTCAGCCTGCCTGCTGACCATGCATCGGGTTCGAATACCTTCGCTGACCAGGCTGAGCTGAAACAAACCTTACAAAACGAACGAATTGGCAACAAACCAACCGACCTGTTTGTTAACCTCGGTGCTGCACTGGCAAGCTCACTGGGGAAATGGACCCATGCCCGTCAGGTTCCGCTGGACATCCGCTACCACGGCAGAAGTATACCCAATCTGAATAAAACGTATATGAACGCATCTGGCTTCTTTGCTTATGATATTCCGCTGACCGTTAACCTGGAAGACGAAAATCCGGCTGAGGCCTTTAATAAGGCTTATTCAGGGGCTAAAAAGGCAGGGTTTATCCCCAGAACACATTTCAACCCTGTACGCCTGAACTTCCAGCCCTATCAACACCTCCTTACGGGGGACACGGAACTTAGATTAATCAACAGTTACGAATACTTTGCGCCCGGTCAGGAAAGGAAAAATCAACTGGACTGCATCGTTCGTACAGGAAGTGACAACCTGTTGCAGTTTATCATTCGATACTCCTCTAACCGGTACAATACATCAACCATAGAAAACTTTCTGCAATTATGGATAGCAGCATTCACCACTTCCATTAATTCCGGTAACTAAATTTTCTTTAGACGTTACAATGCGGAGCCGCAGCTTTTGTTGCCGGCTCCGCTTTTTTTCATCCATACCTATTTTTTATAGACTAAAGAAGCTATTTTTGCCCGACGTAACATTACCAGTTATAAGCAGTTACCCTGTCGCTGTGTATGCACATCACAATCTGCAGCCAGATCAGACATTCGGAAGACATATTACAATGGAAGACTTACTACATAAAGGAGCTTTTGAGCTTGCAAGAATGATTAAGAGGAAAGAAGTTTCTCCAGTTGAAGTCATTGATACGCATATCAGACGAATAGAAGCGGTAAACAGCACAATCAATGCGGTCATTACCAGACGTTTTGAAGAAGCACGGCAGGAAGCGCGCAAAGCAGAAGAAAAGATTTCCAAGGGACAAGCCACCGGACTTTTATGCGGGGTGCCCCTGACAGTAAAGGAAAGCATTTCCATGCAGGGCTATCCGTTGACAGCGGGTTCTGTTTTCCGGAAAAGCAAACTGGCAGAAAAAGACGCACCGGTGGTACACTACCTCAAACAGGAAGGTGCCATAATTCTGGGCCAGACCAATACCCCTGAGTGCAACTTCTGGATGGAAAGCTACAACAAGCTGTATGGTCGTACCAGAAACCCTTATGATCCGAACAGAACGCCTGGAGGAAGTAGCGGCGGAGAAGGGGCTATCGTCGGGGCTGGNGGGGTACCTTTTGGCGTAGGTAGCGATATAGCAGGTTCTATCCGAATGCCGGCAGCTTTTTGCGGAGTATTCGGTCACCGGCCTACCTCACACCTGATATCCATTAAAGGACATGCCTTTTGCAATCGGATTGACCAGGAACATCTGGATGAGAGTGAAATTAAAAACAACCTTGTTATCGGTCCGCTGTGCAGAAAATCCGAAGATCTGTTTCCCCTCATAAAAATCATGTCTGGCGCCAGCGACAAAGCTTTTTACACGGAAGAAGCACAACTTAGCTTTGTAAAAACAGACTGGAGCGATTTCAAAATTTACCTCTGCCCTTCCCCGGATATACACTTTGCCAGTTATGCTGACCAGGAAATCTCAGACACTGTTGAGCTTGCAGGAAAAACGTTCCGGGAACATGGAGCCACCATCGAATACCTTGACCGAAAGCTGTTTTATGACGCATTTGAAATATGGCAATCCGAGCTGACAGATGCTAATCCACACTCATTAAGTGAAGAATTCGGAAATGGCCAGTCGATATCTGTGCTAAAAGAAATAGGTTACAGACTGATCGGGAAAAGTCACCTTACCCTTCCCGGTCTGATGATGTGCCTTGGGGAAAAAGTATTTCACCGTTCAGGGAATCAGGTACGCTCCATCATTCAAAAAGGGATGGATCTTTCGCAGCAGCTTGAAAACATGCTGGGAAAAAATGCTTTAATAGTAATGCCGGTATTTCCCCGTGTTGCTCCTAAAAATAAAACACCATTGTTGCGGCCTCTGGACTGGAACTATACGACCCTTTTCAGTGCACTGGATTTCCCGGCCTCTTCCGTACCCATGGGACTAAACACCCAGCACATCCCCCTCGCTGTTCAGATCATCGGTAACAGAGACCAGGACTACTCCATACTGCTTGCCGCAAAATTACTGGACAAGGTGCATGGAGGATGGAAAATGCCGGCTATTGGTTAAGGAGTAAAGAGGGTTTGGTTAATATTGAGGATTCTATCTACTCCGTGTCCTGTCCCCTGACAGGACACCGTCTGTATGGGCAGTTTTTTGTAAAATTCCCCAAGGGCATAATTAGCCAATAGGTATCTTTTGGTTTCTTATTATATGGAAAATGTTTAGTCGGATTAGAATTGTGGACTGTTCGGGGGACACGCCCAAGATGACAAAGCCTTAAAAATATTGAAAGAAAAAGGCCTTATCGTTTATACTTCTATTGAACTGATAAAAGTAATTAATACCACGAAAGAAAGCAGGAAAGAATAGAGTTTATAGGCATACTCCCATTTGTATATATCTCGTCAGGGAACAAACCTCAAAGTTTTATAAAGTTTTTTACTCCTTTCCACTTACCGGATAACTTCAATCTAACCCTTATAGCTCATTCTTGGTGTAGCTGTTAGCGTTGGGACCGATCAGTATGTCAATATCGAAAAAGAAGCAATGGCAGCTTTTGCAAAGGAATAATTTTCTTTAATCAATAAATAGAACATCCGGAGAAAGCACGTTTTCTCCGGATGTTCTATTTAATCCAGCTGGTGTCTTGTCAGGGAAGCCAAGGAACTGTGTTCTCTGGTGAATTTCGTTTTCAATCCTTTCACGTTCCTATTACCAACCAGCCTGTAACAGTCCCCTTACCGAATGTCCATATCAAGACATTCATAAATGCATTTCCATTTTTATATCTGCCCTTTTGTACTTTCCCGGTTCAATAGGCACATCCACAAATCCCAATGTTTTATAAATACTCAAAGCTGGTTTTAAAGAAGATTCCGTATACAATATCAACCTTTTAACGCCTAACTCTTTTGCTTTCTCAATAGCCGCTTTGCAAAGTGCCTTACCCGCACCAATGCCCTGATAGCCATCCGTTACAGCCATTTTGGTTAACTCCATTGCATCGTCACTGATTTTCTTCAATGCTACTGCTCCTATAACGTTATCTCCATACACTGCAAATAAAATCTTACCTCCATCTTTTAAGATTGCTTCTTCAGGGTTCGATAGCACATACTTATCAATTTCTTCCAACGCAAAATATTTTTCAATCCACGCTTTGTTGTACGCTTCAAAGTAATGTTTCCATTCCGCACGGTAATTCTCTATCTGTATCATATTCACAAGATTATCTCAAATACTCTAACTATACTATTATTGCAAGATTCCGACAATTCGCTTGCTGTCAGTAATTGCTTTTTACCAACAAACACAAGCCCGATTTTCAATAGTTAGACAACGCTCTATTCTGCGCACCAGGTATGCATTCTGATGAATTTCTTCTTTGGTTTCTTTGCTTCTGTCATTGCACCATATACCATTCCATTTGCCATTTTATCAAGGCCTTTGAAAGAAGTTACTAAAAACCAGTCATTTACACCAAATATCCTTATTTGAGCAGGCAATGGACTATTAAGACGTTCTTTCTAACTTCATCCTGCTTTCCTCTGCTGCCACTTTCTGATACCCTCTATTGACACAATACACACCACTCAGCGCTGCCACCAAAGCCAATACCGTAATACCTGTTAGTTTTTCATTTAAGAAAAGAACACCAAGCACAATGGCAATAAANGGATTGATGTAGGCATACAGNGAGGCCACTCCTATGGGCAACTGTTTCAACGCATACACAAAAGCCGAATAAGCCATTATAGAGCCGAAAACGATCANATANCCCAAGGCCCAGACACTTGAAGAGGTAACAGTTTTTAATTCTGAATAATCATCCAGGAAAGCACTGAACACAAGCANGGCGATGCCGCCGGAAAAAAGTTGCAGGGCTGCNTTCTGTAATACATTCTTACTTTCAGGAATTTTATATTTTGCATAAACACTNCCGGATGCCCAGGCCAGACAGGCTGCGAAAGCAATTAACATNCTCGTAAAGTAATCCGNATTNGCAAGGTCTTTTAAATTATCCCTAAANATCAGCATTATACCCAAACATCCTAATATCAGACCTGCAACAATGAGCAGATGTGGCTTTCTTCTTTCAAAACCCAGGAGATAACTGATAACTACCACAAACACCGGAATCAGCGACAATATCAATGCGGCCAGTCCGCTTGAAATAGAACGCTCACACCAGCCAACGACACCGTTTCCAAGGGTCACCATTAAAACTCCCGGAACGGACTGATAGAACATATCCGACTTGGTTATATACAGGTTTCCTGAGAGCTTTAACCCCAACAGTAAAAATGCCCCGGCAAATACCTGCCGAATGGCGGAAAACAAAAAGGGCGGAAATGTTTCCACTCCGATACGAATAGCGAAATAGGTTGTTCCCCAAACCAAACAAACCAGGAAAAGCGCTGCATAAGCAAGGATATTGTTATTACTATCCATAAAGTCTGATAAATTTTACTGCAAATTAAGGGAGGCAAAAACTATAGTTACAGATACAATTTTCATACTTTTATAGGGTACAGTTATAAAAATGAAAGAAGTACTATTTCAAAAGCTTACAGCAACCCTTTCGGGACAAATCAAAAACGGCACTTTGAAAACCGGAGAAAAGATGCCTTCCTTACGCACCCTGCATAAAGAGTACGGTGTTAGTATGAACACCGTCATACGGGCGTACCTGGAATTGGAAGCGAATGGTTTGATCGTTTCCAGACCGCAATCGGGTTACTACGTATGCTATCAGCCATCCTCCCTTTCCGTTCCCTCAGTAAGCAATCCCTCCTCCTCCAATGTCGCGGAGGGGATAGAAACGTTGATCTCCAAGGTCTATTCCACCATAAAAAGTGATGATTTTATCCGGTTTTCATTAGGGGTTCCTGAAAATGAATTACTGCCCATTGCCAGGCTCAATAAAGAACTGGTCCATGCAATGCGAAGCCTGAAAGAAAGCGGAACGGAATACGAAGAAATTCAAGGCAACCGGAAATTGCGCAGAGACATTGCCCGGATGACCTATACCTGGGGCGGTAATCTGAAAGAAGACGACATTGTAACAACCGCCGGAGCAATGGGTGCCTTATCCTTCGGACTTATGGCGCTCACACAAAAAGGAGATACCATTGCCGTCGAAAGTCCTGTGTACTTCGGCATATTGCAGTTAGCTAAAAGTTTAGGGTTAAAAGTTCTTGAACTTCCCACGCATCCGGTTACAGGTGTAGACCCCGATGCCTTAAAGAAAATAATATCCAAAATCAAACTTTGTATCCTTGTTTCAAACTTCAACAACCCATTGGGAAGCTGTATGCCCGATGAACATAAAAAGGAAGTGGTAAGGCTACTTTCGGAACGAAGCATTCCACTTATTGAAGACGATTTGTATGGCGACGTTTATTTCGGGCAAAGTCGTCCTAAGCCTTGTAAAGCATTCGACTCAGAAGGACTGGTTTTATGGAGCGGTTCTGTTTCCAAAACACTGGCGCCCGGTTATCGTGTCGGCTGGATGGCACCTGGCAGATTTAAGGATAAGATTATTCATCAAAAGTTCATTCATTCCGTCTCCTCTACCACGATTACACAGGAAGCCATTGCGAACTTTCTTGAGAAAGGACGTTATGAATTCCATCTTCGTAAGTTGCGAAATGAACTACATGCCAACAGTCTGCACTTTGCAAGAGCAGTAGCCAATTATTTTCCGGAAGGAACAAAAGTCAGCCGTCCGCAGGGTGGCTTTATGCTTTGGATAGAACTGGATAAACGAATAGACACGACAGAATTGTACGAGAGAGCGATGCGTCAAAAAATCAGTATAGCCCCGGGCAGGATATTTTCATTACAAAATCAGTTCAACAACTGCATGCGCCTGAGTTATGGCCAGCGCTGGTCGGAACATATTGATACAAAACTAAAACAGTTGGGAGAGAATGTTAAAAGGTTGTTAATATAAGGTAACTTTCTGTTTAACCTCATCCCTAACCCTTCCCCTTAAGGAGAAGGGAACTGTCGACCAAAAAATTGATGAATGAATGCAATTAAAGTCCCTCTCCTTTAGGAGAGGGATTTAGGGCGAGGTCCTTTTATATAGCAACATATAATAACCTCATCCCTAACCCTTCTCCTTAAGGAGAAGGGAACTGTCGACCAAAAAATTGATGAATGAATCCCTGCATTAAAGTCCCTCTCCTTCAGGAGAGGGATTTAGGGTGAGGTCTTTGACTTAAACTAAAGTACTCTTAATACAAAAGGGAAGGTAAACCTTCCCTTTTGTATTTAATTAAACTTCTGTCTTTGCTACTGCTGGCTCTTGCTTTGACACTTTGGTTTTCTTTGACGATTTCTTTTTGCCCTTCCCTTCTTTNTTCTTCTCTGCTTTTTTTCTGAGTTTGTTAATCCAGATAATGGTACCTGTAACCGGAAGACTTGTGGCTATCAGACAAACGATGAAGTAGATAATTTTGGAGAATGTACCAAATACATCTCCTACATGAAGCGGATAGATCAACGCTGCAATCTGTGCTCCAAGTTTCTTTTCAGAGAATGGTTCTTTCTTCAATATATTGCCTGAATACTGGTCCAGAAACACACGATCCGTTCCGGCCGATGCTATAAAGCCGTTATGTGTCTTGGATGCTGCCACAGCAGCTATGGAATCTTTTGGAAGGATTATGCGGAGATCTCCTTTATAAGGGAATTCTTCATTGGCTCTGGCTATTAATGCATCGAGGGTTAATGGATTCGTTCCTGCATATTCCGACTGCACCTTGGGTGCTTTTCGCTCATCAAAAGGTTTTGCACCCAACACAACACCTGCTCCATCTCTGAACCATTCAAATGAGAAACACAATCCCGTCAACGCCATCAGGGTTACCAGCAGGAAGGTATAAAAACCAAGAGCATTATGCAGATCATGGTTGATGCGCTTCCAGCGGGCATCGGTCTTAATGGTAAATCCGGCTTTCCATGCACTCCACTTCTTCCAGCTTTTAAGTTTTGCAGGAAGCCATAAAATAAGTCCGGTAATTTCCATTAAAAGAAATATAAGAGTAGCAATACCCGTAATGGGACGGCCAATATCACGATCCAGAAGCAGCCATCTGTGCAGTCCCATAACAGTTGTAAAAAATTTGGAAGAGGCTGTTCTGGTATCCCCCAATACCTCTCCTGTATAAGGATTGACAAAATAGGTTTTGATACGCTCACGATCACCTCCGCGAGCTCCGCCTTTTTCATTCGGTTTTGAAACTTTGTCTTTAGAATCTCTTGCTGCCAGAGCCGTTCCCGCTTCAGCTTTATCGCCTCTCTCTACTCTTCCACCTGCCTCATTTCTTTCTTTTCTTTCACCTCTTGCATTTCCTTCACCACGTTCTCTTTTTTCATGTTTCTCACCTCTTTCACCATCCCTGCCTCTTTTTTCTCCCTTTTCTCCTTTATTTCCTCTTTCCTTAGCTTCTCTTTCTTCCTTACCTCGCTTTTCGAGAATATCTTTTGGCGTTAGCGTAAACAACCAGGCACGTTCACTTCCCTCAGGAATCTGAATCCCTGTAACTTTGGAATCCTTTTTTTCCTTCTCCAGCAAAGCAACCAGTTCTGTCACCGAAATCGGCTGCGCATTTTCAGGAACTTTAACAGTAACTTTATCTTTATCAACCCATTCTATGATATCTTTAGAAAATACGTAAATGGTCCCGGTCAGACATATAATAAAAAGAATTATACCGCTTCCTATGCCTAACCATAAGTGGATATCATTTACAAATTTTCTGAATGTGAAATTCTTCATGTTATAAATAGTTAATAATATTTTTCTTCTTCATGCGGGGATATGCTGTCTTTTTTCTGACAGGAAGATTTTCGTGTTGCTGCAATCAATTTAAGAAGGCTGAAGACTACAACTTTCCTACAGGCGACTCAGAGGTGCTCCACTCTCCTTTTTTCGCCACACCTTTAGAATAAAGTACTGTAGCACAATACATTTCTTACAACCTTTCTAAAAAACTCCCCTCTTTATATTGTTTATTTAGACTAATTCCAGCTAAATTAACATCGCAAAGATACTTTTTTTCCATATACAAATACTACGCTAAACGTAGTAAAATTATACAAAAGAGAAATTTATTGGACTTTACTGAAGAACTGAAACAGAGACACTCGCATAACCACAAAACTGTTTTCAGTATTGCAGATGGTAGTGTCAGGATAAAGTTTTTCCTCTCTTAACCTTTGGAATAAATCATCAGTCCGACCGAACATAACACGATACCAGCCTGCTCAGAGAACGAGAGGGTTTCTTTCAAAAAAAGAAAGGCCAGTCCAGCAGTTACCACAGGAACATAGGATAAAAAAACGGACATGGTTCCCGAACCAAGTTTGTTGATACTGTGTGTGATGAGCAACAATGCAAAGATACTCACCACTACACCCTGATATATCATTTGAATGAGTACATCCTGAAGGATAGCATCAGGAATAGCAGATGTAGTAGTAAACCAGAAGGGTAAAAACAACACAAAATTTACCAGGGGGACAAAAGCTATAACATCCTTCTTACCGTATCCCCAACGTTTGGTAGCAGCCATATTAACCGAATAAACCAGAGCCGCACCAAACAGGCATAGAATTCCCGGAAGCGAAGCAGCAGATAACCCGGAAACTATATTGGCTATTAACAAATTGGAGATCAGTAAAACAATAATAGCCAGATACTTCAGAGGACTTACCTTTTCTTTAAACCAGAACAAGGTAAAAAACAATCCTAAAACAGGCAGCATTCCATTAACCAGTACTCCTGCCCCGGCTGCTTTTACCGTTTTTAATCCAATGAAAGACAACATGGTATAAGGGAATCCTGCCCCAAGAGCCACCAGCAAAATCCTGTACCAGTGCACATTTTTCCAGTCGTATCGGAGACTAAAAGGCAGGGTCAGCAAAGCAGCAGTGCCAAACCTCAGAAAGGTAATATCATAAGGGGTAAGACTTGTCTGGACTCCCATTCTGGATAAGGTAATCCAGCCCGACCAGATGAATACTACGATAAAAGCCGACAGGTAGGCGCTAAAGTTACCCGACCTATTTGCCAGACGCTCTGCCAATTCCATAAAACATGCATTGATTTCTGCTTAGTTTACTACCAGCGCTCCTACCTTTTCCCGATGACAGGCCTTATTTATCTGATCATCCATGTAAACATCCGCAGATTCAGAAGAGAGGTAAACTAATCTGGTATAAAGATACAAAAAATCTACAGCGACCCGGGCAACTTTCTCCCTGTACATTCAGCAAAAAATAGCATAATTCCGGAGGCCACCTGACTGTTTATGCTTAAGAAGCTAACACTCAGGACCTATAAAATTCATCTATAAAAAAATAAGATTCTCTGCTATCTGTAAATGAAAAAAGGCCAGTCGTAACCGGCCTTTTTATTTCCCAAATAGACACTGCCTTTTATTTATTTTATTAACGCCTTACTACCAAGTATAGTATTCTTTCCGTAAAAAACCACCCGATAATATCCCTCTGTTAACGAACCCGGATCCAGTGAACCTTTAAAAGCATTTACCTTAAAATCTTTAATTGTTCTTCCCAACACATCAACCAGATGTATGGACGTCACCATTTCATCCAGCTCCCACAACACCTGATAATTATCGTTGGCCCCGCCTACATAAAAGAACCTGTCCTGATATGCATCATTTACGGAAGTTACTACCGGATCATACGTCTGATAACTTGCTTTGGTAGCTGGCACAGGGCATCTGCCTCCACAGGAAGCAGGTAAAGAAAAGATGTATTCTCTTCCATTATTAATAAGCTTATCGTCTGCATCCCACACCCGTATCCGGTAGGGTTGTTCAGAAGGATCCAAAAGATAGGCCTGGCCCATATCGCTGTTCGTTTTTAACTTCACCCATTCGCCGCCAACTTTTTGTTCCACATCATGTATCCCGTTTTCAAGGTGGCCAATAAGAACACTGGCCCAGTATTGCTGTGAATTCTGCATGAAGTAAATATCAATGTCTCCCGTATAATTAGGAGCTTTGATGTATTCCCATTCAATTTTTCTGTTATTAAAATGAGCAGGAAGCATATCGGCTACTTTTTGTCCGTCTTTCTCAAAATTATTCAGGGAAGAAGTATGAAGATCCAGGTGGTACCTGCTGTCTCTGCACCAGCCATTGTTATCGCCACAGGCATCTGTCACAATCATATTAAGCACTGCATAGGAATACTTATCATGCGTCCATTGCGCATTGCCCCCCCGGCAAAACTCCTGTCCCAGGGCTCCATCGTTGGTGCCGCCGATGCAGTCTTCCATAATTGAAACCCTTACCCAGCGGCCGCAGTTACGACCATTCTTAAACTCTCCCATATAAACCGTATCTGCCCCTGTTAATGGACGTGGCCAGGAAGTACCAACTCCGGGAGAATGGTAAACATTCAAAGCTACAAAGTACTCCGTTTCTACCAGATCCGGAGGTACGCCGCACCCGCCATAAGGAGTACCCAGAGCCTCAAAGTGCGTAGCCACACCTGTATACTTTTCCTGACCATAGGCCCATTGTGTTAAAAACAGAAAACCCAGTAATAACTTTTTCATGAACGTGTTGATAGATGTATTGCTTCTTTAAAATTATCGCTGCAAATAACTATAAAATTGTAAAAGAAACCATACTATAAAAAACAATCTGCATAAGGACCTGTTGGCGTTATTCCCTGTTATTAACTTTTGGACAAGCCTGAAGTTCTTTAAAGAGGGATGTCATTACAAGGAAGGATTTCCCGGAAAAGTTAACGGACGATAAAATTAGATTATGCTTGCAATGAATTATCGCGGCCCGGGAAGGGTCCGTGCAGACGAAAAACCAATGCCTGAGATCCTGCACCCGGAGGACAGTATCGTAAAAGTATTACGCTCCTGTATCTGCGGATCTGACCTGCACTTATACCATGGTAATGTTCCCGACACGCGGGTAGGCACTACCTTTGGTCATGAGTTCGTGGGAGAAGTGGTGGAAACAGGATCCGCTGTTACCAAAATAAAACCAGGCGACAAGGTACTGGTTCCGTTCAATATTGCCTGTGGCAAATGTTCTTTCTGCAAACAGGGATTGTATGGCAACTGTCATGAATCGAACCCGGAAGCCACGGCTGTTGGCGGTATCTTCGGATACTCGCATACAGCGGGAGGCTACGACGGAGGACAGGCCGAATACGTGCGGGTACCCTATTCGAATTTCGGTCCGACCATCCTACCGGAAGGAATGGACCTGGACGATGCGGTCATGCTTACCGACGTAGTACCCACCGGATATCAGGCTGCTGAAATGGGCGGCATACAACCGGGAGATACGGTAGTAGTCTTTGGCGCCGGTCCGATCGGCATTATGGCCGCCAGGTGCTCCTGGCTGTTCGGAGCCGGAAGGGTCATAGTCATCGACCACAATGAATTCCGGCTGGAATTTGCTCAAAACTACGCGAAGTGTGAAGCCTATAATTTCAAATCGCTCGAAGACCCTGTACAATTTATTAAGCAAACCACAGACTGGCTGGGGGCAGATGTATGCATTGATGCCGTGGGTGCGGAAGCGGCAGGAAATGCACTACAAACGATTACAGGAAGAAAAACACTGATGCAGGCAGGTTCTGCAACAGCTCTGTTCTGGGCGATCAATGCGGTTAAAAAAGGGGGGATCGTTTCCATTGTGGGCGTTTACGGGCCTACCGGAAATCTTGTACCTATCGGCAATGTCCTGAATAAAGGTATCACCATACGTGCCAATCAGGCTTCGGTAAAGCGACTACTGCCAAAACTGATCGACCATGTTCAGAAAGGAACGATACAACCTAAAAAGCTTATTACACACCGAATGCCGTTAAGAAATATATCCGATGCCTACAGAATCTTTTCGGACAAACTCGACAACTGTATTAAGCCTGTTTTAATTCCACCAACTGTAACAGAATAAAAGATCATATATGGGAAGAATAACTAAAGAACTGCCGGATATCAGGGACTGGGGTATAGACGCGGATCCGGAAAATGATCCCACCTACCCGATGAAACCCAACCGTACCGATGAAGAACAAAACGGATATACCTGGCAACGACCGGTACAACAGGCCGAAACAGTGGAGATACTAAAATCCACCGAAAGGCCTAATTTGAGTGCAGTATTTGGCACATCAGCACCACCAAGGGGGCTGAGCGGTAAAATTCGCCGCTATGCCTATAAGCGTAGTGAAGGTGCATTCAGCCACTGGCTGCCCCTGCTCATTGCAGATCGAGTGGACATGGTGGAAGGAATCGTTGAAGATATAAAGCAGGGTAAACTTCCAAACTTCTATGAAGAGATAGGATTTAATGCCTTGTGGAAATACAACAGAAAAGCTGCCATAGGTATCATAGCAACTAACCTCGCTGCTGTCTCTGCGATAGGACTGTTTTTGTTCAGAGGAAAACTCTTTGGAAGAAATCAATCCATTAAGAAGGCAGTTGAGGCGTATAATATTTAAAGAAATCCCGGAAGACTGGTCGTTCCGGGATTTTACTTTGATCCATTGATTTTTTTGATTGGTTAAAAGGTATGTTTATCCTCTTGCCTTAAAAAACTGGCTCTTTAAATAACTATTCCCAACCTATCGCATTTCAAACGACGCAAATCTGGCCACAACAGGAGCTGGTTGTTCTTGCACTTCAAATTTAAGGCATCAACAACCAATTTTAGAAGATTTAAATAAACCTTATTGTTGTTCTTACCCATCAAATATAAGGCTTCAACAACTACATTGAGTATAATTTAGGATTAGAATTAGTTGTTCTTACCCATCAAATATAAGGCTTCAACAACAATCTTCAAATACATATAACATTCAGTCAAGTTGTTCTTACCCATCAAATATAAGGCTTCAACAACAATATGGAAGATAAAGAACTAGTAGAAAAGGTTGTTCTTACCCATCAAATATAAGGCTTCAACAACAAACTTATTTAAATACTGTAGAAGTGGCTAGTTGTTCTTACCCATCAAATATAAGGCTTCAACAACCAACCAGCTAAAATTAACATGATAACTGCAGTTGTTCTTACCCATCAAATATAAGG
>JGI12383J13903_1001034_pt1 | contig 15445 bp, 13 predicted proteins | sample Passage237B_FD_13903 | JGI IMG/M metagenome (IMG submission 13903)
CCGCAAGGCACGGCCGCGCGCGTGTTTCAAGACATCGCCGAAGGCTTGCTCGACAGCCTCAATCGCAAGCCAGCGGCGCAAACATAACGCTTCGGCGGCATCGTCGGCATTGACAGAGCGCGCTGCGTCACTGTGATGAAAGTCCGACTAGCTTAGGAATGACTTTACCTGCCCAAGAACCCGACTCCTCACGCGAGTTCGTCAAGCAATCCAACCTGTATCAGGAGTTCCTCGCCGAGCGGGAGGAAATTTTGAAGCACAAGTGGCTCGAATCCGAGCGCTTGGGCTACGATATTGGATTTGAACGCGCGTTGCTCGATTGGATTCGCAAACACCGCGAAGGTTGGCGTGCGGCTCGTCGTCTGCAGGGCGTAGGTTCTGGCAAGCATCCCAAATCGTCGAATTGATTGCCACGTCAGTCGGCTGCGATTCAGAAACGCGGGCACAAAAAAACCGGACCGAAGTCCGGTTTCGCAAAGGATGGGTAACCCTTATTTGATTTCCTTGTGCACCGTGTGGCGCTTCAGGTGCGGGTTATACTTCTTCTTCTCGATACGCTCCGTCACGGTCTTCTTGTTGCGCGTGCTGAGGTAGCGGGAGACCGGTTTGCCCTCTTTACGGGCTTCGGTGCATTCGAGGATAATGTTTTCTTGCATGGTTTGAAAATGTGAAGGGTCAGAGCAAAGCCCGCGGCCACCACAGAGCAACCCCAAAGTTCGAGGTGCGCTTATTGGCGCTTTTCCATCAACGGCAGCATGACGCCGCGCCGGAACAGGGTTACCTGACCGCTACTGGATGAAACGACGATCGCGATGCACTGCGCTTGCAAGCTGATCGCCGCCGCAGCGGCATGACGGCTGCCCAATCCGCTAGGGAGCGAATGCTCAGTATCGACCGCCTGAATAAGCGTGCCGGCTGATTCCACCACCCCGTCGCCGCTGATGAGAAATGCCCCATCAATCGAGGAAAACTCCTTCACCGTCTCATCCATGAACGGATTGAGGATGTTTCGATCCTCCTCTTTGTAACCATAAAATGGGTTGAGCACCAAAGGCTTGGCGAATTTCTGCACCGTTTCGATATCGCCGACGACGAAGAGACAGCCCACCGGTTTGCCTTCGCGGCCTTCCACCGCGAGTTCGGTGGCCACGGCAATGACGCGCTCCAAAACCTCCGGCTTCACATCCTCCGGCACTAAATCGTGGCGGCCCGTGAGCAAGGTTTGGAATTCGCGGTCGATTTCTACGACAGTCAGCGTGTCGAATTGATTGCTGCCCGCCACGCCGCCGACGCAGCAAATCCGGTCGTTAAACGTCAGCACACCATGCGTCAGGGCCATCAGAATCGCGCTGCGGAGCTGTGCCATGCGTTGGTTCGAGAACGAACGCACTTGGAGCGTCACATTAAAATCCTGCTGGTCTTCACTCGGCTCAACCGGGTTGCGCGTGACCAGAATGGTCTTCATGCGCGAACGCAGCGTGCCGGGTTGAATGCCGCCGACAAACGTGTCGCCAAAAACCATGATCGCCTGGCAGGACGCGCCGCGCGCTACGCGTTGCGCTTCCTGAAACATCAGGCGGTTGACCCGGTTTTGCTGCACCTGCACCGGGCGGATGCTGCCGAAGCCGCCGATCAACCGCTCGTAAAGCGCATCGAGATCCGGCGCGCTGGTCAGCTTTTCCACCAGTTCGGGCTCGCGCACCTGCCGCGCAATCGACGCCAAAACCTGCAGATAATCGCGGGCCTTTTCGCCAGCGAGCAGCATGAAAATGAGATGAACCCTCTCGTCGTCCTTTGTCCCCTCGTGACGCACGCCAGCGCGGCTGCGCCCAATCGCGAGCACGTAAGGCCGCTTCATTTTCAACCGCACGTGCGGCAACGAAACGCCCGAGCCTAGATAAGTGGTCATCGTGCTTTCGCGCGCCAGCAAGCCGCGCAAAAGCGGTTCGGGTTTCAGATCGGAAAAACGCTCGGCGCAAACCGCGAGCAGCTCTTCCAAGGCGCCGCGCAGCGTGACACTGTGCAGGTCAACGATACGGCTGCGGGCGATGATTTTTTCGAGCCGCATGGATTAATCCAGTCGCCGCACCGGCCTTAGTTGCTCACTTCTCCCACGCGAGAGCGCCTTTTTTGATTTCGTAAAACAGACCAAGCACGAGGACGCCGATGAAGAACATCGCCGGGCCGAAAATCGTGATGTTGTTCGCGAGAAAATCGCGATACACGAAGCAGAGCGGGATCAGGAACACGACTTCGATGTCGAACAGGATGAAGAGCATCACCGTGACGTAAAATTTTACCGAGAAGCGCGTGCGCACGATGCCTTCGGACGGCACACCGCACTCGTAAGCCGAGTCCTTAATCTTGTTTTTCGCCGCGCGCTGCCCGAACAGGTGCGTCGCAATGATAATCGCGGCGGCAATGCCACCAGCCAGCACGGCTTGGATGAAAAATGGCAGATACGGTGAGGTCATCGGGACAGAATTTCGCGACCGGGCGCGCGCCTGACAAGCGGTTTATTCCGTGACTTCGATAATCTTCGCTTGCTTGGTGTCGTCGGAGCCCACCCCCAGCAACTGCGCAAACTCGAGCGTGCGGATTTCTTCCGACACAGGGTTAAAGCCCGAAAGTTTGCGCCACTGGTTGATGCGTTCGAGCATCAGCGCGTCCAACATGACCGGGTCGCGGCTGAGCCAAAGCTTGGGTTCCGAAACCGAATAGAGCGAATTGAAGAACGGTCCGCCGATGTATTGGTAGTGCTGCAAGCTGACCAAGGTAAAAGCCCAGGTCTGCCGCAGTTCGGGAATCGCGCTCATTTCCGCCACCGCCGCCGGAGCATTGGCCGGACTGCGGAAGAAACGCGCCGTATTCGAGGCGTTCCACAGCGTGGCGTTCACGAGTGAGCCGTTGACGCCGAGCGTCGGGTGATCGGTGTAAACCGGCAGATTGATCCAGAAATCAGCCTCAAGAAAAAGCGGCGTGGCGAGGAAGCTCTTGCGGTCTTCGTCCTTGGACGTGTCGGTGGGCACGCCCTTGGTCTGATTTTCCACAAAGATCGGGTCGAAACGCTGCGGCAATGGGCTGTCGTAAAACCACACCGGATCGAAATAACGGCCTGATTCGAGGACGAAAATCGGATGTCCGGGGAATGCTGATTCAGCGCTCGCCATCGATGGCAGATAACCAGTCATGCGCAGGCGAAGTTGATTCAGCCCGACCAAGAAGATGTTTTCCTTGGCAAAACCACGACGCTCAAGGGCACTAATGACGGCGCGCACCAGCGGCATCGGCGTCGCCATGCCCGGACCGGAATCGGCGTAGATTTTGAGTCCGACCTTGCCCTTTTCGCCGGGCACCATCTGGCGGCCAGTTTGCCCTTCGAAGTCCGCGATCAACCGTTCGACGGCTTGGTCATATTCTCTTTGGCCGAAATCTGCCAAAGTGATCTCCCACACGGGCATCGGCTCGGCGGGCGCAGGAACATCCTGCGCGAGCGCGGTGGTGAAGTTGGCCAGCAGCAAAGCGGCTAAAAGATAAAGTCGCATAACCATAAGTAGCCTAGAAACGGGCGATGTTTCCTAAACCGGGCGGGAAACTTGACAGCAGCTCCCCCCGCTTGAAAGTGCATTCTTCGCGCCAGCCAGCGCGCCGTCGTTCAATGCCTGTCATCAAACCCACCTGCGTCCGTGATCTCAAGTTGCGTGTCAACCTGGCCGACGTGGTTTCGCGTGTAGTGACCTTGCGCAAGGCGGGCGGCTCGCGATTGAAGGGTCTCTGCCCGTTTCACAACGAAAAGACGCCATCCTTTCACGTCGATTCCGACAAAGGCTTCTACAAGTGCTTCGGCTGCGGCAAGGCCGGCGACATCATCAGTTTCGTGCGTGAGACCGAGCAGCTTGGGTTTACCGAAGCGGTCGAAGCCATCGGTCAGCGGTTCAACATCGAGATCGAATACGAGCAAGGCTCCGGTCCGAGTCGTGAAGAGCGTTCGCTGCGCCAGGAAATTTTCGAAATCCACGAACTCGCCACCGAACACTACCATCAGGTTTTCCGCGGGCAAAATCCCACCGGCGATTACATGCGCCGCTACTGGGTCGAGCAGCGCAAGTTCACGCTCGAACTCGCCCAAGAATTCAAAATCGGCGCCGCTCCCGCCGGCGAGGACACGCTCGGCGCGTTACTGCTGAAGCACCGATTCAGCGAGGACGCGCTGCGCCAGTGCGGGCTGTTTTTTATTCGCGAACACAGCGTGCTCACACTGGGCGCACTGCGACCGCGGTTTCGTGGGCGATTGATGATTCCCATTCGCGATCACCAAGGCCGTGTCGTCGCCTTCACTGCGCGCCAGACCGAGCTCACGCCGGAGGACGATCCGGCGCGCGAGGCTAAATACGTCAACTCACCCGAAACGCCCATTTTCACCAAGGGCAACCTGCTGTTTAACCTTGACCGCGCGCGCACCGCCGTCGGCGACGGCAAACCGTTCGTGTTGGTCGAGGGCCAGCTTGACGCGCTGCGTTGTTGGAGCGTGGGACTCAAGACTGCGATCGCGCCACAGGGCACTTCGATCACCGACACGCAGCTCGTGCTGTTGCGCCGCTATCATTCGCAGGTGGAATGCTTTTTCGACAGCGACAACGCCGGCCAAAAAGCCGCGTTGCGCTTTCTGCCGATGGCGTTGAAGGCCGGCATCGAGGCTCGCTTTTTGCGCCAAGCTGGTGCAGCCAAAGTCGATCCCGACGTGCTGTTTCTCGAACGCGGCCTCGCCGCTTACGATGAGCTCAAGCAATCTTCGCTTTCGGCCATGACCTACGCCTGCCAATCGTTGCTCCCTGATCCCGTGTCGGCCACGTCCGAACAGAAATCACGCGCAGCGCGCGGAATCATGGAGTTGATCGTCGCGACGGAATCCGAAGTCGCGCAAAGCGAATTCCTGAACGAGGCCGCCTCGCAACTGCGCATCGCCTCGGGCGCCATGGCCCGCGATTTTCAGAATTTCAAAACCAATCGGGGCCGGCCCGCCGCGGCAGAAGCCCCACCGGCACCGGTCGTAAAAAAGTCCGATTCGCCCACTCCCGAACAGCATTTGCTGCTGGTTTGCCTGCATTTTGAGCAGATGGGCCGCCCACTTTCGACGGTTTTGCCCCACGATTGGATTGATACCAGCCACACGGCAGGGGTGCTGTTAAACCGTTTTCTAGCAGAGTTTGAACATGCCAGCTGGCCAGGGCGCGATCACCTCGACGAATTGCTGGAAACCCCTGAGGAAAAAGCGCTTGTCGCATCCCTGCTTTTCGATACGCCTGCTTTCGATGATCCGCATAAAGTGGCGAATGAAGGATTACGCCTGTTGAGAGCCCGTGCGCTTGAACCGAGGCTTCAACAAATAGAACTTGCTTTAGCCAACCACCATGCGGACAGTAAAATTGATCCGATTTCACTCTTAAAAGAACGTTCAGAACTACAACGTCAGCTCCGCCAGCCCCTCGGGGTTCCGCTGGTGGTCTGACTTTTTTCGCCTCCCGTTACTTTCATGCCGCGCAAAGCCAAATCCACTCACGCCAGTTCCACTCACGCCGACGCCGTTGAGGATGTTCTCCACAAAGCCGGCGACAGCAGCTCAGCAGACCTCGCCGCCAGCGGAATCAACGAAAAGATCCGCCAGCTCATCCGCCAGTCCAAGGAGCAAGGCTACCTGACGTTCGACGATATCAACGAGGCGCTGCCCGAATCCGTCGAAAACCAAGAGGAAATCGATAACATCCTCTCCATCCTGCAAAACCTCGAGATCGAGATTCTCGAGCCGGACCAAGTGCAGGAATACAAGCAGCGCATGGAGGAGGCCGAGGAAGAAGAAACCCGTTCCTCGCAGCACGACATTCTGGATGACCCGGTGCGCATGTATCTCAAGCAGATGGGCCAAGTGCCGCTGCTGACCCGCGAACAAGAAGTTGAAATTTCCAAGCGCATCGAAACCGCCGAGCTCAAGGCTCAGGAAGCGCTCTTCCAAGCCACCGCCGTCGGCGCTTACATCTGCCACCTCGGTCAGCGTCTGCTCAATCGCGAGGAACGCTTCGACCGCATCGTCATCGACAAGAAAATCGACAGCCGCGAAGCCTATTTCAAGGCGCTGCCGAAACTCGTCGAGACCACCCAAAAAGGCGAAGACGGTGTGGCCGCCGCGTGGGAAGAATACCTGAAGGCTCGCTCCGATGCCGACCGCAAGAAGATCCTGGCCAAGATGCGCAAGCGCGAGAACCTGCTGCGCCCCAATTTTAGCAAGTTCTATTTCAAGCTGAAGGTTTACGAAGAATACCTCGAGCAGCTGCGTCCTGTCATTGAAAAGATCGGTTTGCTGACCGCTCAACTCGAGCGCGCCAAGCACCCGAAGACCAAGCGCGACGCCGCCATCGACACGAAGGAAATCAAGGCGCAGCTCAAAAACATCGAAGCCGCCCAGCGCATCGAACCCGAGCGCCTGTTGGAGATCGTCAATCAGACCAACGTCCACATCCGCGAAGCCCACAAGGCCAAGACCGAGATGGTGGAAGCCAATCTCCGCCTCGTGATTTCCATCGCGAAGAAATACACAAACCGCGGTCTCTCCTTCCTCGACCTCATCCAAGAGGGCAACATGGGCCTCATGAAGGCGGTCGAGAAATTCGAATACCGCCGCGGCTACAAGTTCTCCACTTACGCCACGTGGTGGATTCGTCAGGCCATTACCCGCTCGATCGCCGATCAGGCGCGCACCATCCGCATCCCGGTCCACATGATCGAGACCTTGAACAAGGTCATGCAGGTGCAAAAGCAGCTCCTCCAAGAATTCGGCCACGAGCCGACGCCGGAAGAAGTTGCTGACGAGATGAATCTCCCGGTCGAGCGCGTGCAGCAAATCATGAAGATGGCGCAACAGCCCATCTCGCTGCAATCGCCCGTCGGCGATGGCGACGACACGAGCTTCGGTGACTTCATCGAAGACAAGTCCGCCGAGAATCCTTACGACATGACCGCCTTCTCACTGCTGCGCGAAAAGATCATCGACGTGCTCGATTCGCTCACCGAGCGCGAGCGTCGCGTGCTCTCGCTCCGCTTCGGCTTGGTGGATGGTTACAGCCGCACGCTCGAAGAGGTTGGCAAGCAGTTCAAAGTCACCCGCGAACGTATCCGCCAGATCGAGGCCAAGGCGCTCCGCAAGATGCGCCACCCGACGCGTATCCGTCAGCTCCACGGCTTCTTCGACGCCGAGCAGATCGACAACGCGCAGAACCTCATGAAAGTCGCCGCCGGCAACAATCCCGCGTCCGGTCTCAATCCGGGCGGCATTGGCGCCCTCGGTTCCGCCCTGCTGCCGCCGCGCTCCTGACCCGTTTCCCGCTTTACAGCTCAGCACACTGGTTTAGCTTCCCACCATGGACTCTTTTCCCGCCGTATTCTTCGGCATCTTCGGCCTCGGCACCACCGAGCTGATTGTCATCTTGGTGATCTTGCTCGTGCTGTTTGGCGGCGCCAAGCTGCCTTCGCTCGCCAAGGGTCTTGGTCAGTCCATCAAGGAATTTAAAAAGGCCAGCAAGGAAGAGGACGAGACCAAGTCCGACGCGTCCAAAAAGACGACTGACGACGACAAAGCCTGATCAGGCTGCCGGCGCATAAATGCGCCTAGCTTTGCGGAGGTTCATTCAACCAGCGTTCAAACGCTTGGATTTGAGTGGCCGTGCCCAAAAGCAGCACTTCGTCTGCAGCAAACAGCTTCTCCTCGCCGCTCAAATTCAAGAGCTGTGTGCCGGCGCGTTTGATTCCGGCAACTTGCACGCCCACTCGTTCAGTCGGCGCCAACTCGGCCAGCGAGCGACCGATCAAGGCGCTCTCCAACGGCACGTCGACCGTTTCCATAATCACATCGTCCAGCTCCTCGGCCGCCTGCCCACTGGAGGCACTGAGCAAAAAGGCTTTGCCTGCCACAGTTTGCTCCCGCGTTCCCAACAACAAAACGCGGTCGCGAGGATAAAGGGCGAAGCTCGCCGGCGGTGTTTCGATCAGCACGCCTTGGCGTTCCACGCGTGCCACATTACATCCGGTTTTAGCCCGCAGCCCGAGCTCGCCCAAGGTGCGGCCACTAACATCAGCCCGATCCGGAATCTGGCATTCCACCAACGTGAGCTGCCAGTCGCTATGTCCCGCCAAAATCGGCGGCGGCATGCCGTCCGCGCTTCCATCAGTCTCCAACAAACGCTCCTGCAATTCGACCTCGAGCACGCTGTTCCAGTAGATGAGTTGTCTGCGCAACAATCCCACCGCAACGACGGCGATCACCAACGCAACCAGCGACATCCACTCGCCCATTCCGCCAATCGGCACAATCGCGCTCAACCATGCGAACATGAGCACTGCGGCCAATATCTTAAAGCCGGCTTCAAAATAGCGCCGCAATCCCTTCCAACTCGGATTCCCTCTCGTGCTTAACTCCGAGTAGATCATCGCGAGTGCGGACGCATTGCGCCAAATCGCCAGCAGGGGCAGCAAAACAATCACCGTCAGCGTGCTCCAGAAAATCAGCCGCGGCGCACCGCTGAACAGCGTCTCTCCGGGGATAAGATGCTCCACTAGACTAAACATCGGCTCCGCAAACAGCAGCAGCCCGGTAACAAGAAGCGCCTGCAGACTGATTTGAATCACACGCTTACGACTCATCTGCCAGAGAATGCTTTTCTCCTGCTGCAAGCGCATGCGCTCAAGCAGGTCGGCGTAATATCCCAGCCAAGATTGAAACCACGAGGGCTGCTTGGACGCCGCCCAATCGCTGATTTGCGTGGAACGCTTGGTCAGAATCGTCGCCGCCAGTGCGGTGACCAGCGACAACCCGACCGCCACGGCTTGAAACCGTTGGGGCACCACACCGGAAGTGACGCCAAGTTGCACGATGATGAATGAAAACTCGCCGATCGGCGTCACGATCAATCCCACGCGCAACGCATCGCGTAGTTGCACGCCGGTGACCAGCATGCCGCACGCTCCACCAAAAATGCGCGCACCCAAAGCCAACGCTGATGCGCCCAGCACCAGCAGCCATGAATCCGCAAGCATGCGCATGTCGATTTGCATACCGATGGAAACGAAGAACACCGCGCTAAACATATCGCGGGTGCCTTCAAAAACACGTTCCACTTGAGCGCGATAAGGCGTCTCCGCCACGATGGAACCAAGAATAAACGCGCCCATCGCCAAGGAATATCCCGCGCGTTGAGCCGTCAGCGCCAGACCAAGCATGAGTCCGGCCACGACTAAGGTCTGCAATTCCTCGCTCGCTGTCTCAGACAACCGTCGCAACAGCCATGGCACCGCCAACAATCCGACTACCAAGGCCAGCACCACGAATGCACTCAACGAGCCCAGCGTCTCACCCACTTTCGATTCGGCACCCATGCCGCCGATCAGCACGACCGAATTCAGCAGCGCCAAACTGACCACCGCCACCACGTCTTCGAGCACAGTCACGCCCATCGCCATCTGCCCCGCCTTATCGTGGTTCAATCCCGCCTCTTGCAGCACCTTGCTGATGATCGCCGATGACGAAACGATGAGCATCGCCGCAAAAAATGCCGCCGACACACCGGTCATCCCAAACCACGGCGCCGCGAGTCGCGAAAGATTATAGACCACCAGCGCGGTCACAAACGTCGCCACGATCAGCGCCCAGCCCAGTCGGCGCAATTTGCGCAAACTCAGCTTCATGCCGATGGAGAACATCAAGAACACGAGGCCGAACTGCGCGAGCGTCTCGATGCGCACCTCGTCGGTCACCAGCGAAAACGGCGGCGTATACGGACCGATCATCATTCCTGCCGCCAAAAAGCCCACGATCACGGATAGCCCGATCCGATGGCAAACCCACCCCACCAAGCCGGCCACCAACATGACCACTGCCAAATCTTGAATGAATTCGATTCCTTGCATGGGTTACGCCAACAGCACGCCTGCCGTAACCGCACGGGTCAAGAGCAACTCAGCCGCCACGCGTAGTTGCTGCCTCGCGCATCTCTTCGAACTCGTCCGTCAGCATGATGAAGGCATCAATTTTACCGCGTAAGTTTCAGCTATTCCCCGGATTTACCGCGTTGACACCCCCTCCCTAGGCCGATTCGTTCCCGTTGGCGGAACAGCGCCACCTTATCCCGCAATCATGGCAGCTAACTTCCTCGGATATTTCTCCAACGACATCGGCATCGACTTGGGCACCGCCAACACCCTCGTCTATCTGAAAGACAAAGGAATTGTCCTGCGCGAGCCCTCCGTCGTGGCCCTCGACACGAACACCCGCAAGGTGCGCGCCGTCGGCGATGAAGCCAAACGCATGCTTGGCCGCACCCCCGGCAACATCACCGCCATTCGTCCGATGAAGGACGGCGTCATCGCCGACTTCGATGTGACCGAGGCGATGCTGCGCTATTTCATCCGCAAAGTTTCCAGCTCTTCGTTCCGCGCACCGCCGCGCGTCGTGATCGCGATTCCTTCGGGCATCACTGAAGTCGAAAAGCGCGCCGTCAAAGACTCCGCGCTGCACGCCGGAGCGCGTGACGTCATCACCATTCCCGAACCTATGGCCGCAGCCATCGGCGTGGGCCTGCCGATTGATGAGCCCGCCGCGAACATGATCGTGGATATCGGCGGTGGCACCACCGAGATCGCCATCATTTCGCTCAACGGTATTGTTTTCTCCAAGTCCATCCGGGTCGCTGGCGACGAATTGGACAGCGCGATCACCAACTACATGAAGCGCGCCTACAACTTGCTGATCGGTGAGCGCACCGCAGAAGAAATCAAAGTCCGCGTCGGTTCCGCCTATCCGCTCGAAGAAGAGCTGACCATGGAGGTCAAGGGCCGCGATTCCGTCGCCGGCTTGCCGAAGACCATTCACATCACTTCGCAAGAAATCCGCGAGGCGCTGAGCGATACCATCGCCGCGATCGTGGACGCCGTGCGCGTTACGCTCGAACGCTGCCCGCCTGAACTCTCCGCCGACCTTGTGGATCGCGGATTCGTCATGGCCGGCGGCGGCGCGCTCATTCGCGGCATCGATCGTTTGCTCAGCGACAAAACCGGCCTGCCTGTCACGATTGCGGACGATCCGCTTTCCGCGGTGGCCAATGGCACGGGCGAAGTGCTCAACGACCTCGCTTGGCTGATGCAGCACGTCTGAGGCGGGCATTCCGTCCGTTGCCTTGTTTTTCTGATGGCCTTGGAGTGACCGGAGATTAGGTTGCGCGCGAAGTCGTGCCCTCAAACCGTTTTGATCAAGCCAAACCCTTCCTGACGCTGGCCATCGTGGTGATCGTATGGCTTGTGCTTCCCGTGGGGGTCAAATCCTTCATGCGGGCATCGTTCTTCGAATTGCAGGCGCCCATCTCCGTCAGTGTTTCCCACATTCGCGACCTGCAAGAATACTGGGCGCTGCGCACTCAATCGAAACACGACCTGATCGAAGCCGGCCGCGATCTCGCCCGCGTCAATGCCTCCTACGAGCTCGCCGTGCAGGAAAACTCCACGCTGCGCGCCGAGCTCGACCGCATGCAAAACTTGCTGCGCATTCCGCCCCAACCCACGCACCGCTTCGAACACGCGCGCGTCGTGCAACGCGATTTTTCTGCGTGGTGGCAGCATCTCATTATCCGCAAAGGCCGTAACTACGGCATCACCGTCGGAGCGCCGGTCGTGTTTTCCGGCGGCGTAGTCGGCCGCATCAGCAAGGTTCACGCTTACACGTCCGAGGTCGAACTCATCAGCAGCCCCGGCGTGCGTCTCGCCGCAGTCGTTGAAGGCGACGACCGTCCGATGAGTTTTCAAGGCGGCCTCAATCCCACGTTCGGCCCGGCCAAAGGCGTGATCGAATTCGTGCCCCTCGATATTTTCGCCAGCCCCACTTCGACCAAGCGTCTCGTCACTTCCGGTCTGGGTGGTGTTTTCCCGGCAGGTTTGACGCTTGGACGCGTGATCAAACTCGAACCCAGCACCGACGGGCTTTTCAAAACCGGCGAGGTCGAACTCGATCTCCGCCTCGGCGAACTCACCGAGGTCACCGTGCTCGTGCCCGTAAGCACGAACTGACGCCATGCGCCGACAATGGTTGCTGATGTTTGGCGCGTTGCTGCTCCTGTGGACACTCACAGCGCAAGTGAATCATTACTTGTCGGGACTCGGCGTGCATCTGTTTGTCGGCGCGCTCTACGTCACATTCACCGCCCTGCAATTTCCCGTCCGCCGCGGAATAGTGCTCTCAGCCCTCGCCGGACTGCTGTGCGATACCATTTCTCCAATCCTACCCGGCACGCACCTGCTGTTATTCGCCATCGCTCACGCGCTCATCAGCAAATCGCGCCATCGTCTGCCCACGGACGACAGCACTTCTCAAGTCATCATCGCGTTGGTCACGAACGCCGCGCTTTATCTCGCCTTGAGCATCATTCTGATCTCCCGCCAACCCATCATCGCGCAGCTCTGGCCGCGATTGCTGTGGGATTTGCTGCTGTCGGAAACATTCATTGTGGTGATCGGTCCATGGTTCTTCGCCCTGCAAGGCCGTATCCTTGATCTTAACCGCTTCGCGCTGCGGGGCCGCTTGTAACGCTCATGGCCGATCTCTCCTCCCAGTCCGGCAATCTGGTCGAATCTCACAAAGGTTACGATCCGCGCGTGATATTGTTTTATTTCGTCATCGCGCTGTTGCTGCTCACGCTCGCTGGTGGAATCGCCTATCAGCAACTTTTCCGCACGGACGAACATCACGAACGTGAGCGGATGCAAAGCCAGCGCCGCATTCTTGTGCCCGGCCCGCGCGGAAATATCTACGACCGCGACGGTCGCCTTATCGTCGGCAACCGCCCGCGTTTTTCCGTCGTGCTTTACCTCGACGAGTTGCGCCGCGAATTCCGCCGCGAATACATCCGCATCCGCAAAAACTATCGCGAAACCGGCGACAAAGATCTCCCTTCATCCTACCAACTGGAGCAAATCGCCCGCGCCAGCGTAGTGCAGCGCTATCTCGATCAAGTAAACGCCATCCTCGGTCGCGATGAAAAGGTCGATGGCCGCGATCTTACTCGGCATTTCGTCCGCGAACTCCTGCTGCCTTACACGCTGCTTGATGACCTTGAGCCCAAGGAATACGCGCGATTGCTCGAGAGTCTGCCCGTCAGTTCTCCGCTCCAAGTTTACACCTCCAGCACGCGTTACTATCCCTACGGTCCGGCGGCGGCACACACGCTCGGTTACGTCGGCATCAATCCAGACATCGAAGCCGAGGATTTTCCAGGCGAAGATCTGCGCACCTTCAAACTCAAGGGCAGCATCGGTCGCGATGGCTTGGAGAAAACGTATGATGACCGACTCCAAGGCGAAGCCGGCGGCACCATCTTCCGCGTCGATCCAGCTGGTTATCGCATCAACCCCCCGTTGGACAAAAAATCCCCCGTGCAGGGCGAGAACATCATCACCTCGCTCGATATGGATTTGCAGCAAGCCGCCGAATCCAAGTTGCGCGAATTCGACACGCCAGGCGCAGCCGTCGCGATGGATGTAAACACCGGCGAGGTGCTCGTGCTCGCCAGCATTCCCGATTACAATCTCAGCATATTTTCTCCGCGGCTTTCTCACGCCAATAGTCAGGATATTGAAAAGCGACAGGCTTGGGCCAACCGCGCCATCAGCAGCGCCTATCCCCCGGGTTCCACTTTCAAGATCCTCACCAGTATCGCCGCGATGCGGATCGGCAACGTCGCGCCGAATGAACCTATCATCACTTGCGCAGGCTCCTTCGTGCGCGGAGGGCGACGCTACGTCTGCTACAACGGACGCGGTCATCACGGCGACGTGTTACTCCCCGATGCCATCTCCCACAGTTGCGACATCTATTTTTACGAAGCCGGTTGGCGCACCACCGCCGAACAAGTCGCTGCGGAAGCACGTCGTTTCCACATGGGTCGGCGCACCGGCATTGATCTACCGAATGAAACCGGTCGCATGGTCATCCCCGACAATGCGTGGAAGGTTGAGAACACCGGCCAGAAATGGTTTCCCGGCGACACCGCCAACATGGCGATCGGCCAAGGTTATGTGCTAGTGACGCCACTCGAAATGGCCTGTTTCGCCGCCTCGGTCGCGCGGAATGAAGTCTGGACCCAACCCACGCTGCTTCACCAACCCAACGCGCCGAAGCAACGTCACGAATCCATCGGCCTCACCGCTGAACAGCGCGCCGCGTTGCTCGAAGGCATGATCGGCTGCACCACCACCGGCACCGCCAAGGTGCTGACGAATCTCCCCGCTCTCCGCGTGCCCGGCGTCACCATCGCGGGCAAAACCGGCACAGCCCAAATTCCCGGCAACAAAAACGCCGCGTGGTTCATTTGCTTCGCCCCGGCCGAAAAACCCGAGATCGCGATCGCTGTCGTAATTGAAGGCGACACCGCGGGCGAAGAATTCGGCGGCGGTCTCTACGCCGCTCCCGTCGCCAGCCGCATCATGCAGGAATACTTCCGCAAGAAGAACGCGACTCAACCTACCGCACAACGCGTGGCATCAAACTAAGTCGTTCCAGCGCGACGGCTTCGTTTCACACGCCGCCATTCGCGGCGAGCGCGCGCGAAAGTTCGTGTGGGCTCCGGCCATTTTTCCTGCGGACCATAGCGCAGTTTTTCCAAGTCACGGCGCAGTTCCATATCCTCGGTTCTATTCGCAAGCCGAACCAACCAACGCCCCGCCTCGACCCGCACAGGATGCGTCTGGTGTTTACGCCAAGTCATCAGTCGTAGTCGGCGCACTGCGATCAGCAACAGCCAGCCTCCACTCAAGAATGCAATCAGCACACCAATCACGCCCGCACCGCGACTCCAATCCCACGGCGTCTTCAACCACGCTTTGAGCTGCGCACCTGTGCCCTGCAGCCATTCGCTAATGCGTCGCCCTGTTTCCTGCGTGGCCGACTTCACCGCCTTGAGCGTTTCGACCTGCGTGCTCTGATCGAAGTTGACGATCCGGCGATACCAAAAGATTCGCAGACTATCCAAACGCGCCGACCAACTGCGATCCACCTCCCGCGTTTGCACGCCAGTGAGCTGCGGATCGTCTTGCCCCACGCTGGCCGCACCCGGCGTGGGATCGGCACGCAGCCATGATTGCAAGTCGCGATCAAACACTTCGCACCACGCATGCGCATCGGAATTGCGCAGCGTATAATTGTTGCTGAATCCATTCCAACTCCCTCCGCGGAATCCCGTCACCACTCGCGCTGGAAATCCCGCGCTGCGCGCCAGCATGACAAGCGACCCGGCAAACAATTCGCAATGCCCCGGCGCCTCGGACAACAGCCAGCGCGCCAGTGGATCGCCCTCGCCCGCTGGCGTCTGCGATTGCAGACCGTAACGGTGTTTGCGTTGCAGCCACTGGCTCCCCC
>JGI12383J13903_1001040_pt1 | contig 15351 bp, 14 predicted proteins | sample Passage237B_FD_13903 | JGI IMG/M metagenome (IMG submission 13903)
GCTCGTACCCGCCGATGGCCAGAGCGTTGGCACCCGACGCCGGTCCGGCACCCGCGCGCGGCCCGGCCCCCGATGCGGCCCCGGCATCGGCCGGAAGCGCGCGGGACGCGTCCCGGACCCCGGCATCGGCCCCTGGCGCGGGCTCCGCAGCCATCAGAGCACCGCCGGCTCGACGAAGTGCGTGCGCTCGGCGTGCTCGCCCTTCTTGCCGATGTTGAAGCTCGCCACCGGCCGGTGGTAGCCCATGACGCGAGTCCACACTTCGCACTCGACCTCACGGCCCTCGGCTGCGCACAGGGGACACGTGGGCTGCTCGCCCTCCACGTAGCCGTGCGACGGGCAGATGGAGAACGTGGGCGTCACCGTGATGTAGGGCAGCGGCGACGTCTCCAGGACGCGGCGCACGAGCGCGCGGCAGGCATCGGCCGAGGAGATGCGCTCGCCCATGTAGAGGTGCAGCACCGTGCCGCCGGTGTACTTCGCCTGCAGCGCGCCCTGTCGGCGGACGGCCTCGAACGGGTCGCGCGTGAAGCCCACGGGCAGCTGCGAGGAGTTCGTGTAGTACGGGTTCGTGTCCGTCCCGGCCTGGAGGATGCCCGGGTAGCGGCGACGGTCCTCCTTGGCGAAGCGGTACGTGGCGCCCTCCGCGGGCGTGGCCTCGAGGTTGTACAGGTGGCCCGTCTCCTCCTGGAACTCGACCATGCGCGCACGGACGTGGTCAAGCAGGTCGAGCGCGATCTGCTCGCCCACCTCGGTGGTGATGTCGTGCTCGTCCGCGGTGAGGTTGCGGATCATCTCGTTCATCCCGTTGACCCCGATGGTGCTGAAGTGGTTGCGCAGCGTCCTGAGGTAGCGGCGGGTGTACGGGAAGAGGCCGTCGTCGATGGACTGCTGGATGACAGTGCGCTTGACCTCGAGCGAGTCGCGGGCGATCTCCAGCAGGCGGTCGAGCTCCCGGTACAGGCCCGGCAGGTCGGCCAGGTCGAGCCCGGAGCGGCCCGATGCCCGGGCATCGGCCCTCGCCGCCACCGACTGCGCGCCGAAGCGGTAGCCCAGTCGAGCGAGGTTGATGGTGACGACGCCCACGGAGCCCGTCTGCTCGGCCGAGCCGAAGAGCCCGTTGCCCCGCTTGAGGAGCTCGCGCAGGTCCAGCTGCAGGCGGCAGCACATGGACCGGACCATGTGCGGCTCGAGGTCGGAGGAGATGAAGTTCTGGAAGTACGGGAGGCCGTACTTGGCGGTCATCTCGAACAGGGCGGGCACGTTGGGGCCGTCCCAGTCGAAGTCCTTGGTGATGTTGTACGTGGGGATGGGGAAGGTGAAGACGCGGCCCGCGGCGTCGCCCGTGGTCATGACATCGATGTACGCGCGGTTGATCATGTCCATCTCCGCCTGGAGCTCGCCGTAGGTGAAGTCCATCTCCTTGCCGGCGATGACGGGATAGTCGCCGCGGAGGTCCTCGGGGCAGGTCCAGTCGAAGGTCAGGTTGGTGAAGGGGGTCTGAGTGCCCCATCGCGACGGGACGTTGAGGTTGTAGATCAGCTCCTGGATTCCCTGACGGACCTGCTTGTAGGTGAGGCCCTCGTAGCGGATGAAGGGCGCCATGTAGGTGTCGAAGGAGCTGAAGGCCTGCGCTCCCGCCCACTCGTTCTGCAGGGTGCCCAGGAAGTTCACGATCTGCCCGATCGCCGAGCTGAAGTGCTTTGCCGGGCTCGCCTCGACCTTGCCGGGCACGCCGTTGAAGCCCTCCGCGAGCAGGGTGCGCAGCGACCAGCCGGCGCAGTAGCCGGAGAACATGTCGAGGTCGTGGATGTGGATGTCGCCCGCGCGGTGGGCCTCGCCGGCCTCGGGTGCGTAGACGTGGCTGAGCCAGTAGTTCGCGATGACTTTGCCGGCGGTGTTGAGGATGAGGCCGCCCAGGCTGTAGCCCTGGTTGGCGTTGGCGTTGACGCGCCAGTCGCTGCGGTCCAGGTACTCCTCGATGGAGCTCTCGACGGAGATCAGCGGAGTGCCGTTGCTCGGCGTGACGACGTCGATGCCTGCGGTGACGGGGGCCGGCTCGGTGACAGTCATGGGTTCGCTCCCTTGCGATCACAATATCTAGTGGCTGGTCGGCGCTGAGCGCACTAGATCTTGTGTAGTCCGGTATGCGAACGCGCGGACGGGACCATGGTCCCTGGCAAGGTGAGTCACGCCGCGGGCCAGCCACGGCATCGGGCAGGTGCCTGCGCGGGCTGCGCGTGCCAGCCACGGCATCGGGCAGGTGCCTGCGCGGGCGCCGCGCCCCGACCCGCTGCCGCCGGCGCCGCACCCACGCCGCGCCCCGCCACTGCCGCCGCGCGGCTCACGCCCGCTCGAGCATCCCGTCGAGCACGAGCTCGCGCACGGCCGGCACGATGCCCTCGAGCATCCGGCCCGGAGTCACGTCGAGCAGCGCGGCCAGCGCGTGGGCGATCTGGCCCACCGTCAGCTCGCCGTCGCACGCGCCGATGAAGCCCGACAGCGCAGTGTCCGCCGTGACCGCGCGGCCGAAGCCTCCGCCCTGGCGGATGAGGATGTGCTCGGGGTCGGCGAGCCCGGGGCGGCCGTAGGTCTCCACGGTGACGTCCGATGCCGCACGCAGCCGAGTGTCGAGCAGCGCCTCGTCGTCGGTCGCATCGAGCCAGTCGCGCGCCGCGAGCGATGCGGCCAGATGCGGACCGATCGGCTCCTGCATCGGGCCCTCGAGCTCCTCGAGCCTGCGCCACGCCACGCGCCCCTCGCCCGCTCGCCGCAGCACCACCAGGCCGAAGCCCACGGCCTCCACCCCGCGCCGGTCGAAGTCCTCGAGGTAGGCCTCGTAGGCGTGCTCGTAGCGGGCGCGCGTGCGCTCGGGGATCGTGCCCGCGTCCCGCAGCCAGGTCTCCGCGTACTGCGCGGCGTCGAGGCTGTCTCGCTGGATGATCCACGCGTCCACGGGGTGGCCCGCGGCGGCCGACGCATCGAGCCAGGCCTCGAGCCGCGCGGACCACGGGTCGCCGCGCCGGATCTCCCAATTGCCGAGCATCTGTGCAATGGCTCCGGGAGCCAGCGCGGCGCCCAGGCCGGACACGAGCGTCCGCATCACCTCATCGCCGCCCAGGCCGGTGTCGCGGTACTCGAAGCTCGGCGCGCCGGGAGGCGTGATGACGAACGGCGGGTTGGACACGATCATGTCGAAGGTCTCGCCCGTGACGGGCTCGAGCATCGAGCCCTCGCGCAGGTCCACCTCCGCCGCGCGCTGGCCTGGCGCGCCCAGCGCATCGGCGTTGAGCTCGAGGTTGAAGCGCGCGAAGGCGAGCGCCCGCGCCGAGATGTCCGTCGCCACCACGCGCTCCGCGTGGCCCGCGACGTGCAGCGCCTGGATGCCGCAGCCCGTGCCCAGGTCGAGCGCCGTGCCCACGCGAGCGCGCATCGTCGCCGATGCCAGGGTGAGCGACGCCCCGCCCACGCCGAGCACGTGATCCTCGCGCAGCTCGCGGTGGGTGACGGCCTCGCCCAGGTCCGATGCGAGCCACCACGTCCGCGTCTGGCCCGCCACGTCGGTCTGGTACGGGCGCAGGTCGACGGCCGCGCGCACGACGTCGTCGTCCCCGCCGCCCGACGCCTCGACGATGCCGGAGCGCAACGCGGCCTGGAGCGCGTCGTCGCCCGCGAAGGCCTCACGGGCATCGGCGCGCGTGAGGTGCTCGCCCAGGCTCATGAGGCGCGTCAGGAGCGCCACGGGGTCGCGGCCGGCCGCGCGCGCGGCGAGCCGTGCGGGGACGAGCTGCTCGCGGTCGAGCGCCCGGGCAGCCCTGTCCCCCACGAGGTCCGCGACCGCCGGGACGGTCCACGGCTCGAGCGCGCGCCTCAGCACAGACGCGTCGGCGCCCGTGAGCTCCACGGGCGCCGAGCGGTGTGAGGTCATGCGGTAAGGCTAGGCCCCAGCCTTCGCCTTGGTCTTGGCCGCGGCCTTGGTGCCGGACGACTTCGCCGAAGTCTTGGCGGCCGTCGACTTCGCGCCCGACTTCGCGGCCGTCTTGGCCGACGACGAGGCCGAGGTCGTCTCCGCCGGAGCTGCGGCGGCGGCGCCGGTCGAGCCGCTGTCGCCCGACGGTGGGCCCGCAGCCGTGTCGGCCTCGGACTCGACGCCGCCGGCGTGCGTGCGGCGCGAGGCGAACACGACCGCCGTGACGGCGAGCGCCGCGGCGATGCCGGCGATGACCCAGCGCAGCCAGCCGAAGCCGGTGTCGCCATAGGTCAGGAGCACGACGGCCGGGGCGATGAGCAGCGCCACCAGGTTCATGACCTTGATGAGCGGGTTGATCGCCGGGCCGGCGGTGTCCTTGAACGGGTCGCCGACGGTGTCGCCGATGACGGTCGCGTCGTGAGCCGGCGAGTGCTTGCCGCCGTGGTGGCCGTCCTCGACGATCTTCTTGGCGTTGTCCCACGAGCCGCCGGAGTTCGCGAGGAACACGGCCATGAGGACACCGGTGCCGATCGCGCCGGCGAGGAAGCCCGCCAGAGCGCCCACGCCGAGCGCGAAGCCCACGAAGATGGGCGCCATCGCGGCGAGGAGGCCGGGGGTGGCGAGCTCACGCAGCGAGTCGCGCGTGCAGATGTCCACGACGCGGCCGTACTCCGGACGCTGCTTGCCGGTCATGATGCCCGGCATCTCGCGGAACTGGCGGCGCACCTCGAAGACGATCGCACCGGCCGCGCGGGTGACCGCGTCGATGGCGAGACCGGAGAAGAGGAACACCGTGGCGCCGCCGGCGATCACGCCCACGAGCGTCAGCGGGTGGATGATCTCGTAGCTGAAGCTCTGGGCGACCGTGGTGCCGGCCTCCTCGATCGCGGTGAGGACCGTGTCCGAGTACGAGCCGAACAGCGCGGTGGCGGCGAGGACAGCCGTCGCGATCGCGATGCCCTTGGTGATGGCCTTGGTGGTGTTGCCCACGGCGTCGAGGTCCGTGAGGATCTGCGCGCCCTCCTCGTCGACGTCGCCGGACATCTCCGCGATGCCCTGCGCGTTGTCGGAGACCGGGCCGAAGGTGTCCATCGCGACGATGACGCCCACCGTGGTCAGCAGGCCGCAGCCCGCGAGCGCCACGAGGAACAGGGTCAGGGCGACGGAGCCGCCCGCCACGAAGTACAGGGCCACGATCGCGCCGGCGATGACCGTCGCGGTGTAGACGGCCGACTCGAGGCCCACGCCGATGCCGGACAGGACCACGGTCGCCGGACCGGTGAGGGCCGTGCGGGCGACGCGCAGCGTCGGCTTGCTGCGGGTGTCGGTGAAGTAGCCGGTGAGCCACAGGATGAGGCCCGCGAGCGCGATGCCGACCACGACCGCCACGGAGGCGACGATGCGCGGGTCGGAGTCGAGGTCGCCCAGGCGACCGCCGTTGAAGTCCGCGAAGGTGTTCGGCAGGTAGACGAACGCGGCGATGATCGACGCCACCGCGCCGATGAGCGCGGAGATGTAGAAGCCGCGGTTGATGGCGGCCAGGCCGTTCTCGTTGCCCCGCACGCGGGTGATGTAGATGCCGATCGCGGCGGTGACCGCGCCGATCGCGGTGATGATCAGCGGGAAGATCAGACCGTGCTCGCCGAAGGCGACCTTGCCCAGGATGAGCGCGGCCACCAGGGTCACGGCGTAGGACTCGAAGAGGTCCGCGGCCATGCCCGCGCAGTCGCCCACGTTGTCGCCGACGTTGTCCGCGATGGTCGCGGCGTTGCGCGGATCGTCCTCGGGGATGTGGTTCTCGACCTTGCCCACGAGGTCAGCGCCGACGTCGGCCGCCTTGGTGAAGATGCCGCCTCCCACACGCATGAACATGGCGAGGAGCGCGGCGCCGAAGCCGAAGCCCTCGAGCACCGCGGGGGCGTTGGACTTGAAGAGGAACACGACGGCGACGGCGCCCAGGAGACCCTGGCCGACCACGCCCATGCCCACGGCGCCACCGGTGCGGAACGCGATCTTGGCGCCGTTCGCGCGACCGTTCGCCTCGCGGGCGGCGGCGGCGACGCGCACGTTCGCGCGCACGGCCAGCCACATGCCCATGTAGCCGATCGACGCCGAGCAGAACGCGCCGATCAGGAAGAACACGGAGCGCCCCAGGCGGACGCCGGTGTCTCCCGGCAGCAGGAACAGCAGCGCGAACACCACGACCACGAACAGGGCGAGGGTGCGGAACTGTCGGTTGAGGTAGGCGCTCGCGCCTTCCTGAACGGCGCTCGCGATCTCGCGCATCTTGTCCGTGCCGTCGCTCTTCTTCAGGACCCCCTGACGCAGGGTCCACGAAAGCAGGAGCGCGGCGGCGGCGATGACGCCGATCACGACCACGATGGTGATGCTCGAATCACTGAGCTCGAGGGCTTCGCCCACGGCCTGACGCATTCGTCCTCCTTGACGACTGCGCGCGTGACCTCCGTGTCACGCGCGGCTTAGGTGAGCGATTGTATGGGAGGAATCGTGCACGCATCGCACCGAACGTCCGCAACCCCAACGTTCTGGTCACGGTGAGCGTCGATACTGCAGGCAACGCCCGCACGGGCATACGACGGCGCCGCGAGGCGCATCCACCAAGGAGGGCCGATGGCCAGCTGGCAGGAGACCATGGAGCGTCTCGTTCGCGACCGCGAGCGCGCGCTCCTTGGCTACGCCTATGTGGTCTGCGGCGATCCGGTCCAGGCGCAGGACCTGGTCCAGGACGCCCTGGTCAAGACGTTCACCCGCGGGCGCGACATCGCCCCTGGCAAAGCTGAGGCCTACGTGCGCCGCACCATCGCGACGCTCTACGTCGACAACTACCGCAGGCAGCAGCGCTGGTCCCGCGTGCAGCACCTGTTCCGCGAGCGCGAGGAGCAGGCGTCGCCCACGCCGTTCGAGGACCTCAGCGCCGATGTCGCGGTCGCGCTCAACGCCCTGCCGCCCCGCGTACGCGCATGCGTCGTGTTGCGCTACTTCGACGACCTGACCGTTCCCGACATCGCTCGCCAGCTCGGCCTCGCCCCGGGCTCGGTGAAGCGCTATCTGTCCGATGGGCTCCGCGCCCTCGAGCTGCGCCTGGGCGCGCTCGACGACGCGGATCTCGCCACGATCGACATCGCCGCGGTCGGCGATCGCAAGGAAAGGAGGAGGTCATGAGCCCCAAGCTCTCGGACTCCCTGCGCGCCATGGCTGACCGCGCGCCCGTGGACGACGCCTCCATCTCGGCCGCCGCGGCCATCAGGAGCGTCAAGACCCGTCGCGCGCTGCGCGTCACCGCGAACTCCGTGGTCGGCGCGGGCGCTGCCGCGGCTCTGACGTTCGCGATCGTCGTGCCGACGCTCAACGCGAGCGACGGCTACACCGCCGGCGCCGTCGTCCCGGAGATCGCCGCCAACGGCGGCTACGTGAACGACCTGGGCGGACCTGGCGACGCCCGCCTCGCCTTCGGCGTATGCGGCGCTCCCGTGGGCTTCCCGGCCGAGCAGCCCGGCACTCTCGTCATCGTGAACCCCCCGGCCGATGCCGTGGCCGGCGGTGCAAGCACGACGCTCGACGTCACGCTCACCGCGTCGGAGGACCTCACGGGCCAGTTCGGCGTCCCGTCGGTGCTGGTCGTGTGGAACGGCATCGTCGTCGGCACGTCCTCGCCCGCGATCACCCAGGTGCAGGACCTGAGCCTCGCGGCCGGAGAGTCGACCACGGGCTCCGTCGAGCTCGAGCTCGTGAACTGCTGGGACGACACCGCGCTGCCCGGCGGCGTGTATCAGCTCGTCGCGGCGCAGGACGTCTTCACCGCCGCGTCGGAGCCCGCGGAGGTCCCGCCGGCGTCGGAAGGCGAGGCCACGGCTGAGGCCGGCGTCATCGAGCCCGATGCCACGGTCTCCTTCGACGCGGGCTACACCTTCCTGTCCGACCCGGTGGANATCACCGTGGACGGCAANCAGGTGGACGACCCGTTCGGCCAGTACCTCGACCCCGCTCAGCCTGAGCTGCCGAGCGACTTCCTCACGCCGCAGATCGCCCGCGAGATGTATCAGAAGGCCCTCGTGACGGGGACGTGGGACATGGCCAAGGGCACCCAGCGCGTCGTCGTCACGAGCGACTCCGCCTCCACCAACCAGCTGCTGTGGGAGCAGAACTACTTCGGCTGCGCGTGGGACGGCGGCGCCGCACGCCCGTTCCCCACGGCATCGGCGGACCTGCGCCTGCTGGACGTCAAGGGGACCCTGCCTGCCCAGGTCTCGCTGAGCTACGGCTGGATCGTGGACGGCAACCCGCTCGTCGACCTGGCGGTGACGAACGTGTCCGACCACTCGATGCCGCAGATGTACGAGCCCAACACGACGCTCGTGTTCGTCAAGAACGGCCGCGTCGTGGGCGAGGCGTACCTGACGAACGTCAACCGCAACGCGCAGTACGCCGAGGCGCCGTTCTTCGCGGCCGGCGCGCAGGTGGGCGGCCAGTACGTGTGGCGCGACGTCAACGGCTGCTGGTCCAACACGGGCGAGCTGCCGCTCGAGCCCGGCACCTACACCGTGCTGAACTCGCAGTACCTGTACCTGACCTCCGACTCGTACGGCGTGGTGCCGTTCAGCGACGCGGCCTCGTCGTACTACCCCGGCACCGTGCTCCGCGAGGGCGCTGCGTCCCTGGGCGGCGACACGGCGGTGATCGTCGACGGCGATGGCGACCGCGTCGCGATCGACGTGCTGCCGGAGCCCCAGGGCCAGTGGCTGGAGATGCAGATCTGGACCTCCCTCGGCACGGTCACCATCACCTCGTAACCTCCCCTGCAACCCGAACGGGGCCGGCTCCACGCGGAGTCGGCCCCGTTTGGCGTGTGAGATAGGTCACACGGCACAATTCCCCCCAATGGTTTCCGGGCCTGGTGCGTATTTACTCGCAGGAACGGACATGAGGAGGGGACCGTGTCGAACTGGGGCGAAGTGCTCGAGCGCCTGGTGCGCGAGCGCGGCTCTGCCTTGGTGTCCTACGGCTATCTGCTGACCGGCAACGCCCGCGACGCCGAGGATCTGTTCCACGACGCGGTGGTCCGCACGTTCTCCCGGGGGAAGGCCTCGGTCTCCCTGGGCGAGGCGGAGGCGTACGTGCGCCGGGCCATGTTCTCCGCGCACATGGACGCGGGCCGCAAGGAGTCCTCGTGGCGGCGCGTGTTCCACCTGCTGCGCGAGGACTCGAGCCAGGCATCGGCGTCGGCCACTGTGGACTTCCGCACCGACCTGCAGGAGGCGCTGCGCCGCCTGACGCCGCGGGAGCGCGCGTGCACCGTGCTCCGCTTCTACGACGACCTGACCGCCGAGGCGATCGGTCGCGAGCTGGGGATCTCTGCGGGGGCGGTCCGGAGGTACCTGTCCGATGCCGCGATCAAGTTGAGGGCATCGCTCGGGCACATCGACGACGACCCGTCGGTGGGCGCCGAGTACGCGACCATCAAGGAGACGACTCGAGAGGGGAGGGCGACGTGGCTGTGAACATCAACCAGGAGATGGAGTACCTGGGCCACGTGGGCGCTCGTTCCTACACCCCCAGCGATGAGCTGATCGACCAGCTCATCAGCCGGACCAAGCGCGCCAGGGCGGTGCGTCAGGGCGCGGTGAGCGTGATGAGCGTGGTGGGCACGCTCGCGCTCGGCGCCGCCGCCGTCCAGGCGGTCAACGCGGCCAAGGACGACCCGGCCTTCCGCGACCGCAACCTCATCAACGACCGCTCGCAGCTGACGCCCATCGAGAAGTTCCGGGCGCAGTACGGCAACGACCTGCCCAGCCGCACGCTCGAGTCCACCGTGGACATCGACAAGATCTACCAGGAGCTCAAGGCGGCGGCTCAGGCCAATGCGGAGCTCAAGGACCTCGAGGGCCAGGGCGACGAGACCGCCGGATCGGCCGCGGACTGCACCGCGAAGGACCACCCGAGCAAGGCGTACAAGGTGTGGGACTGCGCCAAGGGCGACTGGGTCGTGAAGTCCGGCTGGTACTACGACAAGCACGCCGGCGACTACTACCAGTGCAGCTCGCCGTACAGCCACCCCTTCGGCTACTACGACTGCAAGAAGGGCAAGTGGCGCATCAACAACGGCTGGTTCGAGTTCGGTGACAGGGTCTTCCAGATCATCACCTGGAAGGACAAGGCCACCGGCCAGACGTCCACGGGCAACTACATCCCGGACTACGACAAGATGGCCTTCGCCGCCCCCGGCACCAACTGGGCGGACGGGTACCGGCACCTCGAGGGCAACGCGACGTGGAACGCCGCGGCCCAGGAGTGTGTGGGCGTCACCAAGACCATCAAGAACGCGCCGTTCCAGTTCTCCTGCCTCAAGGACGAGCAGATCACGCACGACAACGGCTCGGGCGGCAAGGTCGCCAAGAACTGGATCCTCAAGGACAACCGCTACATGTGGCACTCCGGCCACCAGAAGTACTACTGCATCGACGCCCCGCCGTCCGGCTGGACGTGGGACGGCTCGCAGTGGGTGGAGACGCCCCCGCCGTCTCCCGCGCCGTAACGGCGGCCCCTCACGCTTCCCAAGGTCGCGTTGTTCCCTCAGCCGTCGCGATCTTGGGATCACCGCCCGGCGGTGGCTCGGTTTCCCTCAGCCCGAGTCCCCGCCGGGCACCTCTCTTTCCCGGCTTGAGTCCCCGCAGAACGCGAGCGCTTGCCCGCGCCAGCCGTTGCACGCTTGCCCTTGCCGCCGCTCGCCGGGCGCGTGCATGTGCCCGCGCCCGGCGCTGCGCGCCGCGGCTGGCGCTCGCCGGACCGGCTGCGGCTCTCCGGGTCACCGGCGGCGCTCCCGGGAGGCTCCCCGCCGATGCCTTCACCTCCACCTCGACGACGCCCCTCGCCGTGACGTGGCACGCGATGAGCTCGGCGCTGTGGCGCGCGGCCACCGCCGCCGCTGTCTCGCAGGGAAGCGCGGCGCCGATGCGGCCCAGGGCGCGTTCGTCCCGGGCGACGTGAGCGGCCGCGACCGCGGCGAGGTCCGCTCCCGCTTGGGCCCGCGCTGCGGCGTCCGCGAGAGCGGCCCCGGTGACGGCAGCCGTGCCCACGAGGACGACGAGCGCAAGCGCGCCGATGACGGCCACCGTCGCCGAGCCCGCGTTCCCGGGACGCCCGGCACACACGGCGCCATGACGGCGTCGGCCGCGCTCAGCCTCGCGGTCGCGCGCGGGAGCGCGCCCGACTCGTGACGGAGCGAGGCTCACGGGGCGTCGTAGGCGGTCGCGCATCGGACTCCACCAGGCACGGGTGAAACGGGCGCCACGGGGACGCAGACGGTCACCCAGTCGCCGTCGCGGGTGATCGAGACGACGCTGGGGTCCGCCCCCGCCAGGGTCGCGGCGACCTGGCGCGCCCGGGCGTCGGGCTCGACGACAGCGGCCCTCGCTCCATGCGCCGCGGCCGCCTGCGCCTGCGCCGCCCCGAGCGCCCACCGCGCACCGGCGAGCGCGACGGCGAGGACGAGCACGAGCACGGGCAGGGCAAGCGCGAGCTCGACGGTCACCGAGCCGCGCTCGCCTGCCACGTGCCCGCGCGAGGCGCTGCCGCGTTCGCGGTCCCCGCGTGCGCCGCGCTCGCCTGCCGCGTGCCCGCGTGCGCCGCCTCTGGGGCGGCTCACGCTCCGGAGAGCGCGCTCGTGACGATGCCGAGGATGGCCTCGCGCACCTCCGGCGAGCGGATGATCGCGATGAGCACGGCGGCGAAGGCCGCCGCTGCGATGGTCACCATCGCGTACTCGACCGTGGCCATGCCGCGGTCCTCGGGGTGGCGCGCGAGGCGCTGCAGTCGGTTCATGTCTCCTCCTTGTCGTCGGGTCTCGATGCTCGCGCCGCGCCCGGCCGGATGCCGGGTCTGCCGGGCTGACCGGCGGACGCGGACACCACGTGCGGCCTGGGGACGACGCCGGGCCTGGCCGTTCCTGCCTCCGCCCGACCTGCGCTCGGCCGGAACCCGCAGGTGCCCCTGCGCCTCACGCCCGCACCTGCCCCACCACGGACGCCGCGATGCTCAGCAGCAGGGGGACCACGCCCACGAGGACGAAGGCGGGGAGCAGGCACATGGCGAGCGGCAGGGTGAGCTGGACGGCGAGGCGGGCAGCCGCGGCATCGGCGGCGGCCCGGGCACGATGCGCCTCGGCCTGACGCGCCGCCCGCAGGGCGAGGACGGGCGAGGACCCGGTGCGCCAGGAGCTCGCGAGCGCGCGCCGGAGCACGCCGAGCCTGTCGCCGGCATCGGCCCACGCCTCCTCCCACGCGAGCCCCACACCCAGCCGTTGCGCGATGAGCGCGAGCGCCGCGGCGTCGGGATCCGTGGGAGCGAGCGCCCGGGCCACGCCCGCCAGCGCGGAGCGCACGTCGAGTCCGCTCGCGACCGCCGCCTCGACGAGCGCGAGCAGCACGGCCAGAGGAGGCCCGGAAGCCGCCTGAACACCCTCATCGACCCGCCGCGCGCCTCGGTTCGAGTCCTCACCCGCTTCGTCCGCGCGGTCCCTCCCCAGAGCGGTCACCTCGGCGTCCCCGCCGCGACCGCGCGCTCCACGAGCGACGCCGTCCATCGCCGCCCTGCCCACCACAGCCCGGCCGCCAGGACGAGCAGCGCCCAGCCCAGCGCCGTCGCGAGCAGCAGCCTCACGCTTCCCGGCTCGAGGAGCGCGCCCAAGCCCGCGCCCGCGAGAGGGAGCCACGTGAGGATCCGCGCCGATGCTCGGGGTCCGGCGAGCGCAGCCGCGCGCCGGGCGTGAGCCTCGGCATCGTCCGCGACGACCGCGGCCACCGACTCCAGCACCGCGGCGAGCGGCGCTCCTGTGGTACGCGCAAGTCGCGTCGCCGCGCTGACAGACGCGCTGAGCCTGGGCGCGCCCGCGACCTCAACCGTCCCGTCCTCCGCGAGCGACACGCCCGGCCACTCCTCCCATGCGAGCTCGGGCGGGGCACCGGCGCGCAGCGCCGCGATGACCCCAGGAAGGGACACGAGCGCCTCGGCCACGACGCCCGGAGCGTCGGCCGATCGCGCCTTCACGCCGCCTCCGCGCGCCCGCCTGGCCGATCGCGCGCGAGCGGCTCCGCTCGCAGCCCGGCGTCGTCCAGGACCAGGGCGCCCCACCCCGTCAGGCGCCTCACCCCTCCGCTGCGTTCCACGTGCAAGACCACGTCGAACGCGGCAGCCGCGTGCATCGCCGCGGCCTCGGCGTTCAGTCCTGCGAGCGCGGCGAGCCCGAGCAGCCGGGCGGGGACCTCCTCCAAGCCGTTGGCGTGCAGCGTCGCGAAGCCGCCGCGATGCCCGGTATTGAGGGCGAGCAGCACCTCGCGCACCTCCGGCCCGCGGCACTCCCCCAGGACGATGCGATCCGGACGCATCCTCAGCGCCTCCTTCACGAGCCGGTCCAGGCCCACGGACCCTGCACCGTCCACGTTCGCTCGCCGCTCGACGAGCCGCACCACATGCGGGTGATCGGGAGCGAGCTCGCCCGCCTCCTCGATCACCACGATCCGCTCGCGCGCGTCCACGAGCGACAGCAGACTCGCCAGCAGGGTGGTCTTGCCCGAGCCGGTCGCGCCCGTGATGAGCACCGATGCCCGCTCCCTCACGAGACCCTCCAGCGCGGGCGCTTCGCTCGACGCGATCATCCCGGTGAGCGCCAGGTCCTCCAGCGTGAAGGCCCGGGAGCGCACCGCGCGCAGCGAGATTGCGGTCCCCCTCTCAGCGACAGGAGGCAGGACCGCGTGGAGCCGCGATCCGTCGGGGAGACGGGCGTCGGTGACGGGCGACGCGTCGTCGAGCCGGCGCCCCGCGAGCGAGGCGAGTCGCACGGCCGCCTCTCTGACCTGCGCCTCGGTGACGTCGCGCGCGGCCTCCCATCGCTCCAGCCCGCGGCCCCGATCGATCCACACCTCTCCCGGCCCGTTGACCAAGACGTCGGTGACTCCCGGCACCTCCCATGGGCCTTGGAGCCACGGTGGGAGCCATGCAGTGCCGGGAGTCATGGCGCCAGCATCGGCGTCCGATGCCGATCGCGCCCAGGGCCTCGCGCCGCCCGGGGAGAGACCAAGTCCACACGACCTGGGGACGACGCCGTCACCCCCGCCGACTACCCTGGTAGGCGGAACAGAGATGAGCACCCGCACCGCCGCATTCTTCGACCTCGACAAGACGATCATCGCGACGTCCTCGTCGACGGCTTTCGGGCGCTCGTTCTACAACGAGGGCCTGCTCACCCGCGCCGACGCCCTGCGCACCGCGTACTCCAAGTTCCTGTTCGAGATCGGCGGCGCCGACGAGCGCCAGACCAACCGTCTGCGCGACGCGATGAGCCAGCTCGTGCGCGGCTGGGACGTGGAGAAGGTCAAGGAGATCGTCGCCGAGACCATCCACGAGCACATCGACCCCGTGGTCTACGAGGAGGCGATCGCCCTCATCCGCCGCCACCAGGCCAACGGCCGCGATGTGGTCATCGTGAGCGCCTCCGGCGCGGAGGTCGTCGCGCCCATCGCGGACCTGCTGGGCGCGGAGCACTGGATCGCCACCGAGCTCGAGGTCAAGGACGGCGTCTACACCGGCGAGATCACCTTCTACGCGTACGGCCAGGCCAAGGCCGATGCCATCAAGGAGCTCGCGCGGCAGCGCGGCTACGACCTCGCCAACAGCTACGCGTACAGCGACTCCGTGACGGACGCTCCCATGCTCAACGCCGTGGGCCACGGCTTCGCGATCAACCCCGACCGCGCCATGCGCCGCGCCGCCTACGAGAACGGATGGGGCATCCTGCACTTCCGCCGCCCCGTGGGCCTGCGTGCGGCGACCAAGGCCGGCCCGACCATCGCGGTGGTCGCCACCGTCGCCGTCGCCGTCATCGTCGGCGTGGTCATCTACAAGAGGCTGCAGCGCCGCCGGTACGGCGCGGCGTAGCCGACGCCCCGCGCGTCCTGCGCCCGACGGCGGCCTCTGCGCCCTTCGCCCCGCGTCCGCCCGGGCGCCCTTCGCCCCACACCCAAGCCCGCACCCACGCCCGTGCCCAGCAACCTGCGGCTCCTCCCGCACTCGCCACAACCCCCGCGCGCTCCCAGTTCGTAGTAGGCATGAAGGTGGCCCGCGACATCGGGCCGTGGAGGGAGCGATGTGGCGCGCTGGCAAGGCTTCTACGAGGAGCTCGCGACGACGCGCTACGCCGCGATCCTCGCCTACGCCATCGCCCTGACGGGGCAGCGGGCCACCGCCGAGGACCTGGTCCAGGAGGCGCTCGTGAAGGTGTTCAGCTCGCCGCGTCGGCTCGCGTCGGCCGCGCACGCGGAGTCGTACGTGCGCCGCACGGTCGCGAGCCTGTACGTGGACGATGCCCG
>JGI12383J13903_1001043_pt1 | contig 15314 bp, 10 predicted proteins | sample Passage237B_FD_13903 | JGI IMG/M metagenome (IMG submission 13903)
ACANCAAAACTCTCGACAAAAACAAACCTCGCTTAAAACGGCTTAAACGAGGTCGGGTATTTTTGTTTTCACTGAAATTTTAGAGTTGTGCAACAGTTACCGCTGTTGGCGGTAGTGCTTCTATTTTAGTCCACATTGTCATCTTTTAAAGCATTACTTTTTGTTACGCAACTCAAACAAACACCACATTCAATTTCTCCATTTGGTTGATAACAAGTGATTGTATCATTCAAATCAACATTTAATTGTCGTGCTAATTTTACAATTGCGGTTTTTGACAAATTGATGAAGGGCGTTTTAATTTGAATTGATGTGTTTGAATTTGCTATTGCATTCATTTTCTCAACGAAGTCGGTTCTACAATCCCAAAAATTGGCGTTATCATCACTATTAAACGCTAAATAAACTTCGTTTATCTTCATTGTTTCAGCCAAACTCAAAGCTGTACTTATGAAAAGTAAATTTCTAAACGGAACGTAAGCATTTACTTGGCCTTCGGGCAATTCGTTGTTTTCATAAGTTGCAATATCAATTTCCCGATTTACAAGTGCAGAAGACTTGAAAAGTGTTTTATCCAACTCAATGATGTAATGTTTTTTTACTCCATATTTTTCAGCGTTCTTCTTTGCATAGTTTAATTCAATTCCGTGTTTTTGTCCGTAATGAAAACTCACGGCTACAACTTCATAATTTTCATTTGAAAGTTTCGCAAGTAGAGTAGTAGAATCAATACCACCGCTTAAAAGTAAAATCACTTGTTTATTTCTCATTGTAACTTTTGTATGCTTTTCTCCACGTTTCCGAAATGATTGGCTTTGTTAATACTGATTTTTCATTTCTTGGTATAAAGTTTCCTGCGTTACTTTCATAATCCGAAAAATTGCCACAAAAACGACAAAATGTGTCCAAATATTTAGCAATGCTTTCATCTACATTTTTTAAAGACTGAACGCCTAAATTCAATTTGAAAACTCTGTCAATTCCCCCTGCAACACCACACGGATAGTAACCCATTTGATTTAAACCAATTCCGCAATATGAAGTTACCCAGCAACCTTTGTGATATTCTTTTTCGTTTCCGTTTGGTTTGTCAATAGGTGCGTCATTGAATGGCGAAAAATATGGAACAATCCGTTCGTCTTTAAACGAAGCGTAATCAATAATTAGTTTTTCGTGCTTTGGAAGTTTTGATAATCGTTCTTGCACAAATTCGCCAAAACCGTTACTTGTAACTTGCAAAATTGTTTCAGGCGAATGTTTAACGATGTATTCGTTCAAAATCAGATTTACGATTTCCAAAAAGTATTTGTGAATAGTTGGTTCGCCACCAAGTAAGTTTATTAACTTCCATTTTTTATTGAGTTCAATACTTTCACTAATAAAGTTTTCAATTTGTTCAATGCTCATTCCTTCTTTAATTGGTGCTTGCGTTGATGAACGATTGCAGTTGATACATTTCAAATTACATTCGTAAGTAATATCAATTTCAATTTGATTGAGATTAGGCAAGAATGTTTTTCTGCCTTTAATTACATCTTGTTTTGATTTGCTCGGCTTTGCAAGTATTTCAAAAATAATTTCTTCTTTCCGTTGTTTGATTTCCGTTGTGTTCGTTGTTGTTCTGTCGTGAAAAACATTGAAATGGTTTATACACATTGGATTTTCAGACATTTCTACAATCGGTATCATATAGGTAAAATCCCAACAATGTTCTGGAAAAACCATTTTTTGACTGAAACGCTTAGCTAATAAAATATCATCTGTTTGCTGCTGTTTGTTTGCAATTTTCAAATCGTCAAAACTCAAACTGTCAAAAAGATATTTTTTGAAAGTTCTAATGTGTTGCCAAACATTTCCACCGTACAATCTTGGATTGATAAAATTCGGTGTGTATTTGTAATGTGCTTGAAGTTTATCGGTTCGGTACATTTTGCCAACAACCACGTCAGCACCGAAAAAACTATATTTTTCAAAGATGTTTTTCAGAGCATTTTTTCCAATTATTGAATCGTCAGCATCAACAACACAAACAATACTTTCTTGATTTTCTAAAAAGTAATGAATTGCCTTATATGTGTTTTGTGCAACGCCAATACGAAAACGATTTTGAATAAAAGTAATTCGGTTTTGAAATGGCTTGATAAGTTCTTTAATAAAATGACTAATTCCGTTGTCCGAAGCATCATCAATCAAAACAAGTCCCCAATCTTGATTTGTTTGGCTTATCAATGAATACCAATAACGCAAAAAGCGTGAAAGCGGAATATTCCTAAAACAAGAAATGATAACCAGTTTTTCATTGCGTTTTGAAATTGCCCAATCATAATACGAACCCGCTAAATCAAATTCATTGATTTGACTTTCGGGAATTTCAACTTGTTCAACTCTGTCAAGCGTTGTAAACCAAACATCTTTATCCGTTTTTTTAAAGTTGTGTGGGTGAATAAAAAAAGAACGACTATCGCCACCGCGTATTGAACAAGTTTTTGTTTCTTTTTGGCGTTGTTCTAATGCTCTGTACCAACTCAATTTAAAAGAGTTTTCAACGATTTCATTTTTCAATGGTAAAATATTTTCTATTCTGCTTTTTTTCAGCAAGCAAAAACGAACTTCGGGAACAAATCCACCATTTTCAAAACCGAAATATGAAGTAAAAGAAGTTTCTTTTCCTTTGTAGATATTGAAACCAACAGACAAAACATTTTCGTTTTTATCAATTTCAGAAATCATATCATCAAGAAACGAATGTTCTTTTGACAATCTGCCAATCATTGCATCACAATCAACTTGTAAAACAAAATCGTTTTTTGCTTTTTCAAATGCGTAGAGTTGTGCGGTTACGGGAACTTTTTTAATCGTGTGTGTGGCATTGGTTTCAAGTCCAAACCATTTTTGATTGATGTTTGGAAAATCGTTTTCTGTCGGATAAATAAATTTGTTAACAACGAAATCATCAACCAATTTTTGAGATTGTTCAATCAGTTTTTCCCAAGTGTTTTTTGCGTTGTATTCACGCAAAAAATCAGTTTGGCGAATGTCTAACGCTAAAATCTTTTCATCAAAAACGTTCGGAAATGAAAGTTGTCGGACAATATGTTTTACTGCTTCATAAATAATTTCCGCATCTTGAACACACGCTTTAATAACTAATGAAACTTTCTGCTTTGGTTCAATAATTTCTTGCGTTTTCAGAATTATGTATTCGGGCGAAAAATAATTTTGACTGTCAATTTTAAGATTTTCAAAACTTGTTTCATCAAGATAAATGTTTCGTTTTATCAATTGCCAAAATGCCTGTTCTGCATTGAAATCATTGTGATACGGAAATTTGTAAATTCCTTTGTTTATAATTTCTGAAACATCATTAACTAATTTGCAATTATGTATTTTTGGAGTTTCAATTTTGCTTTCTTGGAAAATAATTTTTGCAAACAACTTATTTGCAAATTCTTGCAAGCCTTCTAACTCGGGTAAATCAAAATTGTTGATTGCACTGCGACAAAGTTTGTTTAAAAATGATGGGGTTTCGTTTGGATATTTTGCGTAGATAAAACTACGAGCAACCATATTCAAAAACAAATTATCTGTGTACTTGACGGGTTCGTAGTCAATCCATTTTAGTTTTCCATTAACACGAACAAAGTTTTTGGGTTTTATATCTTGAAAAATGATACGTTTTTGCCAGCATTCAACTAAGAAATCTTGAATTTCGGTTTGCTCAAAACACGTGCAAGGTTTGCTTTTTTCGTATGAATATATGAGTATGTAACAATCTTTATTTACTTCAATGATTTGTTGAATAGGATAAAAGAAATTTGAATTTTCAAACTTGCTTCTGTTTGCTTGAATTGTGTTTAATATGTTTCGTTTGTAGCTAAGTGCTTCATAGTTTTCAAAAAGAAATACTTTGTAAACCGCAGTTTCATCAGTAAAAACAACAGACGATTTTCCTTCACCCAAAAAACGAAATGTTTTTTGAGGAAAATTTTTATTCAAAATCGCTATTCCATTGTTTTGTCTACTCATTTATTCTCTTGATAGAATTTATATAATTCGTTTCTGCTTTTAACATAGTCGTTCGTTTTCTTATTGCTATGCGTTGAAAAGCCGTCCAAAGAATAAAAACAATAAATTAAATTTTCGTCAATTAAAATCTTTAGTTTTTCTTTTTGCAAGAGCAATAAAACCGTAAACCAATGGTCTTCCGCACTTGCTTTGTTGGGATATTCTGTTTTTATCGTAGGCTTTATGAACGTGTTACAAGAGGGCAGTTCAGCTTTCAGATTCCCTTGTGTCATTTCATAAAGTTGGTTCAGTAGAAAGTCATCTTGCAATAATTTTTTGCTTGGTTTGTTTTCCCACTCTAAAACAACTCCATTTCTTACTTGCTTATTACCGCAAATTAAAACATCAAAATTGTTATCGTCAAACAACTTTTCAATTTCGCTAATTGTATTTTCATTGTAAATCGCATCATCAGCATCAAGTCTGCCAATTAAAACGCAATTCGGGTAATTTGTTCGGGCGTATTCGTTCAAATAGTTTCTGTTCAAATACGCATTTCCAAAATTTACATTCAACACAACGACATTCGGATTTTGCAAAGCAATTTCTTTTAAAATCGTTTCGGAATTGTCTGTTGAATTATCGTTTCCAATTAGCAACACAATTTCACGTTTGGTATTTGTCTGTTGCAATACGGAAAAAATGGCATTTTTTGCCGTTTTTTCCGCATTCTTCAACGGCATACAAATTACAATCTGTTCTGTTGGATTGTAATTGAAAAATGCTTTTGCCCTTGCAAGTGATTTTTGATAGGCTTCTTCTGAAAAATGAGCTTTGTATTTTTTGTAAAACAAATCCAAACCCTGTTTTTTTCTTAGAATGTCATTGTTTACTTTTTTTCTTTTGTGATTGTAGTGATTTACGCCAATGGTTTCAATTACTACTATGTTGTTCAAGTCGTTTTTCCAAAGGAAACGAATTAGCAAATCTCTGTCGGTTGTATTTGGCAAGGTTTCGTCAAAACCACCAATATCAATAAGGCTTTGCGTTTTGAAAAACATATTACTGCCTTGTACGCCTGGATTTCCGATAAAGAAATTTTCAGCCGTTAATTTGTCTTTTGTCAAATCAACATTCATAGTAGAATCATCGTCATTTTGCCAAATTAATCGCTGAAAAACAGCAACAGTGTTTTCGCTGATTGCGGTTACGCAATCAGTTAAATGATTTGGCAAATATTCGTCATCATCGTCTAAAATGCTTACAAAGCCGTGAGGAAATTGTCTGTACGCTTCAAAAATTCCAGTATTCCAAGCACCTGTTCCCGACATAAATTGAGTTCGATTATTTTTTAAAACTGTCGTTGGAAAGTCACTTGATTTTAGGTTTAGGGCGTTTCGTAGAAGTTCTATTTGTTTTTTAATTTCAGAAAACTCGCTCTCCTTTTCGTTGTCGTCAACAACGAAAACGTTAAAGTCAGATTTGTCAATTCCAATTTGTCTGTAAACAGATGTCAAACTTCGATTAATGAGCCAATCTGTTCGGTTTTGAGATGTTGCTATGATAACAAAGAACTTCATTTTTAATATTCATCGAATTAGCCTATTTACTACTTTGTTTTCTGTGTCGTGTCTGTCTTTTTAGCATTACCGCCAACGTTTTGCGGCTTTGCGAAGGTGGCGTTTTTCACCACTAAACTTCATTCGAAGCACTAAATTTTGATAAACCACTTCACTGTCATACGAAGCATTAAACCGCCACTTTTGAAAAACCGCTGTTGGCAGCTGGTGTTCTGTCGTCCGTCCTTGTAAACCACTGTCAGTGTTGGGTTTGAGTGTCATTTGTCTATTTGCTTTTTTGTCTGTCTGTATCGGGTTGTGCGTTGCGTTTTTTATTTTTTTGAAGGGTTGGGAAATTTTTTAAAAACAATTTTTACTCACTTCATTATTTATTTTCAAAGGTGTTCGTGAATGCTTCGCATTTCTTGCGTTGGCTTTGCAAGCTCTTTGTTCACGACATAATTATTTTTTATTGGTGTTCACGAATTCCGCTTCGCTCCATTTGACAAAGCTTTGGTCTGAGCGTGGGCTTGCGGGGCTTTGGCAATGTGCTTGCAAAATGCGTGGGCTATATGAAGTATCTAAAATCATAGGCTTTATTTCCAAGTTCTTCTAATTGTTTACCCATTACCGAAAGTCTTTTTGAAAAGTCAATCGTTACTGGCATTGTCTTGTATAGTTCTGCTCCGTTCCAATTCATTTTTGTCAGTTTTAAAATGTCATTGGCAACTGTTTCTATCGGGTCTGTTCCTCTGAATCTTTTTATCAGTAAAGGTGTCGGAATACCTCTTTTTCCTTGATAATATGGCTTTGTCAATTCGTTACTTTGAACCAAACCGTGTGTCCATAACAAGAAACTAAATTCGTCTAACTGAATGATTGTTCCTCTGTCTATTGGAAAACCGTCAAATTCGTGTCCGCTACCGTCTTGCTTTTTCCTTAGTTTAATAGCTCGCCAATTACTGAATTGTTGAATCTGCAAAAGTTCAATGTTGTCAATACCTTCGAGTGCATTACAAATGCCGTCCATTTCGTCTCGTGTGAAATGAGTTGTCTTATGAAGTACCAATTTTTTCAACCCGATAACAGGGTCAATTTTATGATAGGTGTTTCTAATGTTGGTTACCAATCGAAAAGCATCCTCTTTACTCATAAAAGGATTCTTATTGTAGATAACAGGCTTTTCAATAGGTTGAAGCAAAAAACGCAAACCATTTCCGTTTCCATCAAATATCTGACTACTTCCTAAAACAACTTTGTTTCTTACATTTTGTCTTACAGCATATCCCAAACCTACGAATGCCGTTTCGGTATTATCTGTTTTTACCTTCCAAGGCGTTCCGTTTGATTTTACATAAATGCCTAAAGACAGCCACCATTTGACTTTTGCCTGGTCACTGTAGGTAATGGATTTGTCCTCAATAAATTGAAGTCGTAAACCTTTCTTCACGGCATATAATTTCAAAGAATCGTGAAGGTCGAAATAGGTATTTTCATTTTTGAGCTCCCTGAAATGCCTCCAATAGTCAGGTATGTAAATTACCACACAATCAATGCTATCATTTTTCAACGCAAACTTGTCAATCTTACTTTTAATCAACTCATAAAACTGAATAGCTGAATAATTTCTGATTTCCTGACTATTGATAGTAATTACAAACTCGCTTTCGGTAGAATTTGGAATAATTAAATGTTTTTTAAAAACAGCATCAAATCCCGGATAGTCTTTTAAATATTCCTTTTCAGTTGTTGGACTTGAAGGGTTTAGCAAAGATTCCAAATGTGATTTTACTTTGTCAAAACCTGTGTCGGGTGCAATGATGGCTAATTGAATTTTCGGAACTATTCCATTTGCTCCAAAACTTTCTTCCAACGGACCTAAAAGCTTTAAGCCGTTTATTGGATGAATAGATTGTTTTGATTCGTCTTGATGGTGAAAGTAGATTAAAGGTTCTTTGGCTTTGGCATAGCTGTCAAAACAGAAAAAGTTGCCTACTTTTTGGGCTGCCGTGGCGTAATAGTCTGTAAGTTTTATTTCAAAGTCGCCCAAACGGAAGGATAAATCGGCATTTCTACGCTTTAATTCTTTGAACCAAAAGCTAAGTTTCTCACCATATTTTTTATTCCAACGGTTTGAAATGATTGTATTAGAAAGGTTCTGAACTATCAGCTTGTCAGGTTCTGCACCTGTTGTTGTTTGTATGTGAATGGTTGGGCAAATCAGTAAAAACAAATCTTTGTTTACAAACTCCACTTTAAACTCAATGGCTTCGAAAACCTGATAGCCTTGAGGAATTTTAAAGTTTCTATTGAATTTTTGAATGTCTTGCATTTCTTGCTGACTGATTTGGTGTTGTGTAGAATAAATTTTACGTTCACGACCTTTGCGATAAAGGGTTAACTGGTAATCATTTATCAAAGACTTTTCAATCAGCTCATACAGCATCATTACATAAAATGAATCGGGTCTGTGGAATAAAAAATCCGGAATATCTTTCAATTCCAATTCATCAACCAGGTAATCTTTTAAAACTTGTTTGATTTCCGATTCCTCACCAAAAATGGATAATGTGTTTTCTTTTCCAATAGCAGCAATGATGTTAGCATTTCCAATTACTTCCCGCAATTTTTTCCACCTGCCTTCTCCCGTAATATTTGTTTTTGATGTGAATACTGTTTTGGGGAAGTGTTTTGCCTTGATGGCATTGAGCAGAATAGGAGTAGTGTTGGATTGATTTTGAGTAAGCCTGAATGCTTGCCTTTGTTTAAATCGTTCGGCTGCAATAGAATCAATTTGCTCGTTTTCCAATTCGCAAACGGTGTAAAGCTCGTGCAGGAAATAGTCAAAGCTATCAATTACCATAAAGCCCGAACGCTGATTTTGTGAATATGCTTTTTCAATCAGATTGGTAAGCCGTTCACTTGGCGTTACATCTTTTGGAATGCACCAAATCAAACCTTTTGGAAATGCGTTTGGCTTTTCCAATGCTTTTTCAAGCGTTTGTAAAACTGATTCATCACCGCCAGAATAACCGACTACCAATAAGCCTCTTTGTGTTGATGCCTGTATAAAATAGTTGTGTAAGTTTTCTTCTAATTGCTGCAATTCTGCATCTGTATTTTGCAAAGCATCATAACGGAAATCACCGTGAAGTTTTACAACGGTGGGAATATCGTTTCGGAAATTTTTAACCTTTTCAGCATTATCAGGAGAAACTATTTGACAGCTGATATCCATTTTGTTAATGGCTCTTTCAATCAAATCATCAAAATTGGTTGTCCAAACGGTATTTACTTTTTTGCCTTCTACCAAAGCGGAAAGGCACATAAAACCAATGGACGGCTTTTTATCCCTTACCAATTTGCTCAGGAACTCTTGCCTTACTAATGGGTCGGGATAGCATTTTTCAAAATAGTAGGAATAAGCATTTGAGACCTTTGCATCTTCTTCGGCAAAATAGCTTTGAATAATCTTCTTATTGGATTCAATTTTTAAGTCCTGAAACTTTTTACCGTTTATTTTACCACTTACACTTAGTAACTCTCTTTTGAACTGCCAAACCAAATCGCCTCCAGAAGGAATGCCTGAAGAAATAGACGCACCTGCTCCAAGGAACAAATCAAAGGATTGATTTGAAAGCACTTTGAAGCCCCGTAAAAAGGTGTCTTTTTCTATTCTTCTCATTTTATCTGTTAGCTTATTTTATCCCACCTGTTTTTAAAATCATTATTGTTGAGTGTAGATAAATCTATTATTCCTCTTGTGGTGTATTGTTTTACTTTTTGTTTCGCTTCAATGCCTGTTGCAATGAAGTAGTCAGGCTCTGTCATTTTATCTCCGTTCAGATTAACGAACACATAAAAAATGCTTTCATTCACTTTGTCTGCCATCATTGGCCAACCCACGTTTTTCTTTTTGAAAATGGCTTTAACCTGAATGATAAACTGGTTTCCGTCTTTCTCTGCCAAAATATCAATGGCTTTTGCATTTCCCATTGTAATACCTACGCTGTAACCTCTCCTTAAAAGTTCTGCGGCTACAAAATACTCGCCTGATAAACCTGTGCTACTTCTTTGAATTTCTGCCATACTTATACTGTTTCCACCTCCTTCACCTCAAACGCCTGATGCAGCAATGCTTTAAGCAGTTGCTCGGTGGCTTGTTGGTTGGAGATGATGTGCTCTTTTAATTGTTTGGTTTTAGCTAATTGCTTTTCTATTTCCGCTACTATGCGTTTTTGCTCGGATAGTGGGGGAAGGGGGATTAAAGTGTTATAGAAATATTCAGTAGGCACTCTCTGCTGTCCTGCAACACCTTTCATTATCCTTTCACCATTTTTTAAAAAATCTATCCGTTTAACAAATGCATAGATATACTCTGGCAAAACATATTGATTCCCTCGCAAAACATTTAATTCAGTTGATCCTGCTCCAATACCATTAGGTAAATCTGAAATTATTCCTGCTTTTGAATTTTCAAAACAAGGGGTAATTTTTGCCACTACTACATCATTATTAGCAAAATGAGTATACCCAGTTTTTATTGCTCCCCACTTTCTTACTTCATAAGTAGGCTTGATACCAAATAATTGGCTTACCATTGGCATAGGTATAAATCCTGCATCAAGTTCATCATCTACCTTATTTCTTGGATTTATTTCACAAACATCCCCCAACCTACACCACACCCAATTTTCAGGAATTTCAAACGGAATTTCTTCGGGTTTGATGGGTGGTAAGGGTTTTTCTTTCTTGCCCTTGCCCTGAGCCTGACGAAGGGTTGCTTTCTCGGCTTTGATGCGTTTGAGCAATTCGCTGGCGGGTTCGTCTTTCGGGTCTTGTGGCACCAACTTGCCCTGCACCGCCTCTTGTAATATGGCTTGGTTTAGGTTTTCGAGTTGGGTGAGTTGGTCTGCAAAAAGGCTATCGGCTTTTAATTCTTTCTCAACCAATTGCTTTTCAAGCTCAATAATTTCTCTCTGCTTGTCAATGCTTGGCACTGTAACCATTACATCAGCAATTCTATTCATTGGCAAACTCACGTTTGCCATTCCCTTCATTTGTGAAACCAACAATTCTTCTCTGTTCCAATGCAGATAAATGTGTAAATACTTGGCTAACACAAAACTTTCATCATTTGGAATAACGGCACATAAGATGTTTCCTAAGGCAAATTTTCCCTCATAATATTTAACACGCTTCATACTTGCGTGTCCGTGACCTGTGGATGAAACCAAAGGAATAATAACTGCTTTTGTGTCAAACTGATATTCTATATGTGTTTTATCGGTTTCACCTAATGCAATCATTGTATAAGGGCCTGGAATAGCTTTCATTATCCCTGTTGCACCTTTTGTAATCGTGCATATGTCGCCTAATCTATACTTCATTTATGCTAACGATTTTAACTCTTCCAAAATCTTGGAAATTTGCGATTGGTTGCTTTCAATTTTATTGATGATTGCCTTTCTATCATACACCACTTCCTCCACTTTCTTATTCGGATTCTTAATATCCAAATCGTAATTGCGGTCTATAATGGTTTGTATCGGCACTTTCCAAGCTACTTCGCTTTCTTCACGGTTTTTCCACCATTGTTTAATGGGTTCAAATTCTTCTAAACGTATGGGCTTGGTTTTGCTGTATGCTTTTTGACCTTCGGGCAAAGTGTGTTCGTAGTACCAAATCTCTTTTGTAGGCTTTCCTTTTTCAAAGAAAATCAGGTTGGTGTTTACGGTGGCATACGGAGCAAATACCGATTGGGGCAAACGCACAATGGTATGCACATTGCAATCTTCCAGAAGTTTTTGCCTTATCCGTTGTTTTACTCCATCGCCTGTTAAGCTGCCATCGGGCAAAACAATGCCTGCTCTACCACCGTCTTTCAGCAATTGGATAAACAGTATCAAAAACAAATCGGCACTTTCCTTGGTGCGATAATTCAAAGGGAAATTGGTTTCCATACCATCGCCCACCACACCACCAAAAGGCGGATTGGCAACAATGATGTCCACACGGTCTTTTTGTTTGATGGAGTTGTATTCACGGCTTAGCGAATCACCGTTTTCAATTTGTGGAACTTCAATGTCGTGGGTAATCAGGTTTACCACACTCAACATAAATGGCAATGGTTTTATCTCTGTTCCTGTAATGGTTTCTTGTAAGGTCTTGCGGTCTTCAATGTTTTTTACCTGCTTTTTCAGATGTTCAATGGCACACACCAAAAAGCCCGCAGTTCCGCAAGCAGGGTCAGTAATTTTCTCGCCCAATTTGGGGTTTACCATATCCACAATAAACTGAGTTATGGCTCTTGGCGTGTAAAATTCGCCTGTGTCTTTTTTGGCAGCCAATCCCTGCAAAATCTCCTCATAAATCACATTGAAAACGTGATGTTCTTTGCTGCTGTTAAAATCAATTTCGTTCAGTTTGTTAATGGCTTGGCGGAAGGTGGTTCCGCTTTTCATATAGTTGTTGGTTCCGTCAAAAATTTGGCGAATGGTAATGCCCAATCTATCATCAGCCGAAACCGTAAGATTTTTGAGTGTAGGGAAAAGTTTGTTGTTCACAAAATTGATGAGTTCATCGCCCGTGATGCCTTCATCATTTTCTGCCCAATTACGCCACTGCAATTCAGCCGGAATGGGTGATTTGTATTTGGGGTTAAGGATTTCTTTTTCTTTGTCTTTATCGTCAAAGAGTTTCAGAAATATCATCCAACCCAATTGTTCAATGCGTTGGGCATCGCCACTCAAGCCGGGATCTTTGCGGAAAATGTCTCTGATTGATTTTATTACGCCTGCTATGTTGGTCATTTGTCTATGCTACTTTATATAATTCGTTTTCTAACTCTTTGATGGCTTTTTCGTATTCCTCACGGCTGCCAAATGCTTTGATGATTTCAGTTACCGAACCAAATTCGTTGATGGGTGGAACCGTGAGAATTTGAATGTTCTCAATGTTTTCAATACCTTGGTCAGCGTATTTGTCGAGCAAGGCTTCCAAAACTTTTCGGGCTTGTTCGCCATACTTGGTAAAGTAGTTGCGTTTCTTCACATTGTTTGCTCGTTCTTTTCGTGTCATTGGCGGTTGGTCATACGCTACGTGGCAGATTAAATCAAACAAATCCAGTTCTTTGTTAACAGCTTCATACAAGGCTTCCACCATTACGCCTTGTTCCACCAATTCGGCAATAATGGCTGCTTTGCGGTCTGAATCATTCCACTTGTTCAGAAAATCATCTAAGGAAGCAAATTGCTGCTTGATGATTTCTTTGGTGTGGTCTTTCAAACTGGTAGTAATAGGTTTGCCATGTTGGTCGAAATGCAATTCACGGCTAATTAAAATTGATACATCCACTCCGTTGACATATACTTTTTCTCTAGGTTGTGGTGGTTCGGGCGGAATTGGCGGTTGGGGCTGTGGTATTGGTGGTGTGATGTCAATTTCTTCGCCCGATTCAATGTCGATAATCGGTTCTGTGTTGGTTTCTTCTTCTGCCACAATGCCTCCTAAATCAGTGTCTTCTGCAACTGGTTTAACCCTGATGGGGTCACCGTCAAATTGTGGGTCTGCAAAAAGGTCTGTTGCATTTCTGAAATCCAAAATGGTGAAATACAGTTTGCCGTATTCTTCATTGATTCGTGTTCCTCTACCAATGATTTGCTTGAACTTGGTCATTGAATTGATGTTGCTGTCCAACACAATCACTTTGCAAGTTTGAGCATCCACACCTGTGGTCATCAATTCTGAAGTGGTGGCAATGACAGGATATTTTTCTTCGGGATTGATAAAGTTGTCCAACTCTCGTTTGCCTTCGTCATTGTCGCCTGTAATCTGCATTATGTATTTGTAGTTCTCGGCAACTAAATCAGGATTGTGTTTGGCTAATGCGGTTCGCATTCGTTCAGCGTGTTCTATGTCCACACAAAACACAATGGTTTTGGCAAAGCGGTCGTAACCTTTTAAAAACTCGGTTACTTTTTTGGCAACTGTATCAGTTCTTTCTTCAATTACCAAATTTTTATCAAAGTCCTTTCGGTTATAAATGCGGTCATCAATTTCGTTTCCGTCTTTATCGGTTTTGCCTTGTTCGGGTCGCCAACCTTCAGCATCAATATTAAGAGCAACTCTCACTACACGATAAGGGGCAAGGAAACCATCATCAATTCCTTGTCGCAATGAATAAGTATAAACAGGGTCGCCAAAATATTCGGTATTGCTTGCTTCATTGGTTTCTTTTGGAGTTGCCGTTAAACCGATATGCGTAGCATTTTGGAAATATTCTAAAATTTCTCTCCACTTACTGTCTTCATTAACACTGCCTCTGTGGCACTCGTCAATTACAATCAGGTCGAAAAAATCTCTTGAAAACTGTTTGTAAACATTGGCTGCTTCGTCTGTTCCTGAAAGTCCTTGATAAAGTGCCAAGTAAATTTCAAAGCTTTTGTCAATTTGCCTGTGTTTAACCACAGTCATTTTATCCTTGAAATGTTTGAAGTCTCCTCTGCGTGTCTGGTCAATTAAAGCGTTTCGGTCAGCTAAAAACAAAATGCGTTTTTTTGCCCCGCTTTTCCAAAGGCGGTGAATGATTTGAAAAGCGGTGTAAGTTTTTCCTGTGCCTGTTGCCATTACAAGCAGAATTCTGTTCTGTCCGTTGGCAATGGCTTCAACAGTTCTGTTTACTGCAATTTGTTGGTAGTATCTCGGTTTGCGGTTGGTTCCGTCAAAATAATAGTCCTGCGAAACAATTCGTTCCGCTTCGGGTGTTTCAATACCTTTATACTTTTTATACTTCTCCCAAAGCTTTTGGGGTGTGGGAAAATCGTCTAAACTGATTTCTGTTTCAATATTTTCATCTTTTGCTGTACGATCGTGGAATAGAAAGCCGTCACCGTTGCTGCTAAATACACAAGGAATATCTAATATTTTAGCATAGTTCAATGCCTGTTGAATGCCAGCCCTCACCGAATGATTATTATCTTTAACTTCAATAATTGCGACAGGGATATTAGGCTTGTAATACAGAATATAATCGGCTCGTTTTCTTGCTCCTCTTGCTGTGAGTTTCCCTCTCACATAAATTTTACCATCAGTAAAAGAAACTTCCTCCAATATCTGCAACTGCTTATCCCATCCGGCCTTTTCCAAAGCTGGAGTGATAAACTTGGTGCAAATATCTCTTTCAGAAAGGGTCTTTTTATTCATTCTTTAATTTTCAAAATATAGTTGTTACAAAAATACATTTTTATGAGATGCGTAGGCAAAAAGTGGCTCTTTTGGCTTTGCGAAGGGTCGGCTTGTGGGTGGGATAAAGCCAAATGTGCCACTTGCGGGCTGGCTAAAATTGTTTTTAAAAAATGTGCAATGGGAAAAAAATAAAAAATATAGGGTCGGTCAGCATGTCGGTTAAGATGCTGTCCGTTTGTAATATCGTTTCTATGTCTTTGGTCACCTGTCAAAATGGTTTACTTTTTCTTGTTCTTAGTCGTCTGTTTATTGTTGTCGGTTCGTCCTTTACACTTGCTGCCAACGTTGGACGGCTTTGCGATGTGGCGGCAATAGCATTCCGTCAGTTTGATTAAAGATATGCAGCCCAATTGAAAAACAAATGACGACTGACTTCCGTCAGCCGCCATATTGCAAAACCGATGTGCCTGTTGCACAACTCAAATCAAATATAATTTTTTTTGTAACTTGCTATATGCAAGGACGAAAAGATTTTACACCCAAATTGTTTTACGAGCTGAGCTT
>JGI12383J13903_1001044_pt1 | contig 15309 bp, 11 predicted proteins | sample Passage237B_FD_13903 | JGI IMG/M metagenome (IMG submission 13903)
AGCTCAGCACCGTCACCGGCGCGAGCGACAGCAGCACCCAGCTGAAGACGTGTCCGCTCCACCCGAGCCACCGCAGCGAGGGACCGGTCGCCCACCACACGAGGACGACCGACAGCGCGATCGCCGATCCGGAGGCGACGTAGGCGTCGTGCAGCCCGAGCGTCTCGCGCAGCGCGTCGACTCCTCGGTAGAAGGGGGAGCCGTTGAGCGCCTCAGCCCATGCGGGCGCGTCGCCCCACTCGACGAGCTGCGGGGGAAGCAGGAACAGCGCCCACACCCCGGCGAGGGCGGCGCTGGCGACCGACCAGCGTCGGCCAGGGTGATGTGCCAGGAAGTTCACCAGAGAAAGGTACTGCCAGACAGGCGGCCGCGGAACCACCCCGATGCGGGTGCGAGCCACGGCTCCCCCGGCGCGTTACGTTGTCGCTATGGCTGAGGAGACGTCCGCGAGGCAGGACCGTGCCGACGACGTGAAGTGGTGGCACACCGCCGTGATCTACCAGGTCTACCCCCGCTCCTTCGCCGATGCGAACGGCGACGGCATCGGCGACCTGCCCGGGATCACGTCGCGGCTGGACCACGTCGCCGCGCTGGGCGCCGATGCCGTGTGGCTGTCCCCCTTCTATCGCTCGCCACAGCGCGACGCGGGCTACGACGTGAGCGACCACTGCGACGTTGACCCGCTGTTCGGCACGCTCGCCGACTTCGACGCCCTGGTCGCCCGCGCCCACGAGCTGGGCCTGAGGGTCATCGTCGACGTCGTGCCCAATCATTCCTCGAGCGAGCACCGATGGTTCCAGGAGGCGCTAGCCGCCGGCCCGGGCTCGCCGGAGCGCGCCCGCTACATCTTCCGCGAGGGCCGCGGCGACGGCAGCCTGCCGCCCAACAACTGGGAGTCCGTCTTCGGCGGTCCCGCATGGACGCGGGTGACCGAGGCGGACGGCCGGCCGGGCCAGTGGTACCTGCACCTGTTCGACTCGTCCCAGCCGGACTTCGACTGGACGAACCCCGAGGTGGAGGCCCACTTCGAGGACGTCCTGCGCTTCTGGCTGGAGCGCGGTGCGGACGGATTCCGCATCGACGTGGCGCATGGCCTGGTCAAGGCGGACGGGCTGCCCGACTGGCACCCCGCCGGAGTTGCCGCGACCGCGGCCTCGGCACCCGAGGACGACGGCATCGTCCACGTGGAAGCCTCCATGAGCAGCATGGGCCCGATGTGGGCGCAGGAGGGCGTGCACGACATCTGGCGCCGGTGGCGCTCGCTCGTGTCCTCCTACGGCGAGGACCGCGTCCTCGTCGCCGAGGCCTGGGTCGAGCCGCTCGCCGACACGGCCAAGTGGGTCCGGCCCGACGAGCTGCACCAGGCCTTCAACTTCCCCTTCCTCATGACGCGCTGGGACGCCGACGCCCTGCGCGCCGTCATCGACGAGTCGCTCGCCGTCTTCGGCGCGGTGGGAGCGCCGGCCACGTGGGTGCTGTCCAATCACGACGTCATCCGCCACCCCATGCGCCTGGCCCTGCCCGTGCCGATCCCTCATGGCGACGGCATCGGGCCCACGACGCCCCAGCGCCCGGATCCGGCGGTGGCGTGGCGCCGCGGCCGCGCCGCCACGCTCCTCATGCTCGCGCTGCCGGGCTCGGCCTATCTGTACCAGGGTGAGGAGCTCGGCCTGCCCGAGGTGATCGAGCTTCCCGACGAGGCGCGCCAGGACCCCACGTTCCGGCGCACGCACGGCGAGAAGTACGGACGCGACGGCTGCCGGGTTCCGCTGCCCTGGGACAGCGATGCCCCGGCATTCGGGTTCTCTCCCACCGGAGCGTCGTGGCTGCCGCAGCCCGCCGAGTGGGGCGCCCACGCTGCGTCGGCCCAGGACGGGGTGCCAGGATCCTCGCTCGAGCTCTACCGGGCCGCTCTGCGACTGCGCCGCGAGCTGCGGATCGCGCACGGCGAGCTCACGTGGCTCGAGGCGCCGCCTGGGGTGCTGCGCTTCCGCGTCGGCGCGGTCGAGGTGGTGGCCAACGTGGCGGGCGAGGCGGTCTCGGTCGAGGGCCGCGAGGTGCTGCTGAGATCCGTCGGAAGTGGACCGGTTCTGGAGCGCGACGCGGCGGCGTGGCTCACGGCAGAATGAAGTGCCTGGTAACACGCGTGTGAATCGGTTCGCGACAGGGCTTGCGAGAACCGGTTCAATGTGCTATTGTTGCTGGTGGCAACAAGCGCGGGGCATCCCTACCCCGGGTGCAAGGGCCACCGATGCTGGGCGAGGTGAGAGCCGTTCAGGATCGGCATAGGTCGGCTCGACCGACGCGCCATCTCGTGGCGGCGCGGCGAACGAGTCAGACCAACCCCACGGTGAGAGGGGGGCGGGGCCGACGGGCCTCGCCCTCCCCCGTCCGTGTGTTTGGGCCCATGTCCGTGTCCGGCGCCCCTCAGGACCCGCGCTCGGGGCTCCAGCCGAAGAAGACCCGCTCCGTGACCGCGCGCGCACGCCTGGCAGCCCGCGCGTATCTCTCGTCGAGCTCCTGCCCGGTCTCGTGGGTGCCCATGATCTCCGCCAACACTCGCAGCTCGCGCATGTCCCGAGGCAGGACGTTCACGTCATGCGCCGCGCCGCGCAGCGCGATGGCGCCGCGCACGTCCGTCGCGAGCACCCACGCCCCCTCCAGGTCCGCGGCGTCCTGAGCGCTCAGCAGCCCGGCCCCGGCCGCGGCGCGCAGCGCCTCGAGGGTCTGCGTCGTGCGCAGCGACTCCTCGGTGCGTCCGTGCTCGAGCTGCAGCAGCTGCACGGTCCACTCGACATCGGACAGCCCTCCTGGGCCGAGCTTCACGTGGCGACGCGGGTCCACGCCGCGCGGCAGGCGCTCCGACTCCATGCGCGCCTTGAGCGTGCGCATCTGCTTGAGCGCCGCCGGCGTCACCTCCTCCGGGTAGCGCACCGCATCGATGAGCTCGGTGAAGCGCGCGCACAGGTCGGGATCGCCCGCGACGGGACGCGCCCGCAGCAGCGCCTGCGCCTCCCACGGGTCGNACCAGCGGCGGTAGTACNCGGCGAAGGACTCGAGCGAGCGCGCGAGCGGCCCGTTCTTGCCTTCCGGCCGCAGATCCGCGTCCACGGCGAGCGGCGGCTGCGGATTGGGGCGCTGCAGCAGATCGCGCAGCTTGGCCGCGATCGCGACCGCATGCTCGTGCGCGCCCTCCGCGTCGCCCACGGGCTCGTAGACGAACTGGACGTCGGCATCGGACGTGTAGCCCATCTCCCTGCCGCCATAGCGGCCCATGGCGATGACCGCCATGGTCACGGGAGTCGACTCCCGTCCGGACTCCTCCAGCACGATCGCCTCGGCAAGGCGCAGGGCGCCGTGGACGAGCACGTCGGCGGCGGTGGTGACGGACGATGCCGCGTCGACCGAGTCGATGAGGCCCAGCACGTCCGCCGCTGCCGTGCGGACCACCTCCCGGCGGCGCAGCCCGCGCAGCGCCGTGATGCACTGCTCCTCGTCGTCGGCGCGGGAGATGATCGCGTCCGCCTCCTGGAGCAGGCGCTCGCGCGACTGCGGCGCGAGGTCCTCGTCGTTGTCGAGCCACGTGATGTCCTGCGCGGAGGCGAGCAGGGCGCGCGCCACGTAGGCGGACGTCGACAGCAGGCGCGCAAGGCGCTCGGCGGCCGTGCCGGAGTCGCGCAGCAGCTTGAGGTACCAATGCGCGCTCTCGAGCTGCTCGGACAGCTGGCGGAAGGCCAGGAGGCCGGCGTCGGGGTCCGGGCCCGTCGCAAACCAGCCGATCATGGCCGGGAGCAGCTGGCGCTGGATCGCCGCGCGCCGGGAGATGCCGGCGGTGAGCGCGGCGATGTGCCGCTGCGCTCCCTCGGGATCCCGGAAGCCCACGGCGGCCAGACGCGCGCGGGCGGCCTCGTCGTCCAGGGACGCCTCGTCCGCGCTGAGCCGCGCCACCGCCCCCAGGATGGGCCGGTAGAACATCTCGAGGTGCATGGCCCGCACGTCGCGGCGGATGTCGCTCCACACCTCGTCCATGTACTCGACCGTGGCGAAGCCGGATGCGCGGGCCAGGCGGCGCAGGTCCTCCTCGGTGGCGGGCATGAGGTGGGTGCGGCTGAGCCGACGCAGCTGGAGGCGGTGCTCCCACACGCGCAGCTGGCGGTAGCAGCGATCGAGCACGGCCGCCTGCGTGCGCCCCACATAGCCGCCGGCGCGCAGCGCGGACAGGGCGTCGAGCGTGCCGCGCACGCGCAGGGACTCGTCGGAGCGGCCATGGACCAGCTGCAGCAGCTGGATGGTGAACTCGACGTCGCGCAGGCCGCCGGGCCCGAGCTTGATCTCGCGGTCGGCCTCGTTCGCGGGGATGTGCTGCTCCACGCGGCGCCGCATGGCCTGCGCGGACTCCACGAAGCCCTCGCGCTCCACCGCCGTCCACACGAACGGCCACATGGCCGCCATGTACTCCTCGCCCAGCGCCGTGTCACCTGCGACGGGCCGCGCCTTGAGCAGCGCCTGGAACTCCCAGGACTCCGCCCAGCGCTCGTAGTACGCCTTGTGGGACGCGATGGTGCGCACGAGCGGGCCGTCCTTGCCCTCCGGGCGCAGGTTCGGGTCCACCTGCCACAGCGGCAGCTCGGTCGACGGCGCCGAGCACACGGCCGCGGCCCGCGTCACGAGCGCCGAGGCGACCTTGAGCGCCTCCTGCTCGTCCGCGCCCGCGCCGGGCTCGGCGGCGTAGACGACGTCCACGTCGGACACGTAGTTGAGCTCCCGCGCGCCGCACTTGCCCATCGCGATGATCGCGACGCGCGCGATCGCGTGATCGGGGCGCTCGGCGCGCGCGATCGCCAGCCCTGCCTCGAGCGCGGCTCCCGCGAGGTCGGCGAGCAGCTGACCCACGGCGGGCATGACGGCGGTGGCCGAGTCGGCGAAGAGGTCCGCGGCTGCGATGCGGGCGAGCATCCGACGGTACGCGATGCGCATGGCGTCCACGGCGTCGGCGCCGGTGAGGGAGGCCACGGGCAGGTCCGATGCCGGATCGGCGCCCACGGCCCGCAGCAGCTCGGCGCGGGCATCGGTCTCGCTGAACGGATCGCGATCCGCCCACTCCGCGAAGTCGCTCACGACATCCGGGTGGCGGACGAGGAAGTCCCCCAGCGCGCTCGAGGCTCCCACGAGCACGGCCAGCTGGGCGCCCGCACGGGTGCCCGCAAGCGCCGCAAGGCGGTCAAGGCAGCCCTGGTCGCGTGCGGACTCGGCCAGGCGCACCAGGGTGAGGAGCGCGGCATCGGGGTCCGCAAGGTACGACAGCGCACGCGGGACGTCGTCGATGGTCGCCCCGGTGAGCTCGGTGAGCTCGGCGATGAGCCTCTCGGCGCGGTCGGTGTCGGCGACGCCCGCTCGGCGCAGCAAGGTGGCCTGCGAGACCTCCCTGCCTCCCGTCGCGCCGATGCTCACGAGACCAGCCTAGGCGCGTCCTGACGCGTGCTCGACGGCCGTCCTAGAGGACCGCGAGGTAGCGGTCGAGCTCGAACGGCGTGACCTGGGCGCGGTACGCCTCCCACTCGGCGCGCTTGTTGCGCAGCACGAAGTCGAAGACCCGCTCCCCCAGCGTCTCGGCGACGAGCTCGGAGCGCTCCATGGCGGTGATGGCGTCCGCGAGCGACGCCGGCAGCGGCTCGTAGCCCATCGCCTTGCGTTCCGCGGGCGAGAGCTCCCACACGTCGTCCTCGGCGCCGTCGGGCAGCTCGTAGCCGCCCTCGATGCCCTTGAGGCCCGCGGCCAGCAGCACCGCGAAGGCGAGGTAGGGGTTCGCCGCCGAGTCCATCGCGCGGTACTCGACGCGCGTCGACTGCCCCTTGCCGGGCTTGTGGATCGGCACGCGCACCAGCGCAGAGCGGTTGTTCGAGCCCCAGCACACGTAGGAGGGCGCCTCCGCTCCGCCCCACAGGCGCTTGTACGAGTTGACGTACTGGTTGGTGATCGCGGTGATCTCCGGCGCGTGCACGAGCAGGCCCGCCATGAACTGGCGCGCGACCGTGGACAGTTGGAACGGGGCGCCCGCGTCGTAGAACGCGTTGCGGTCGCCCTCGAACAGGCTCATGTGGGTGTGCATGCCCGAGCCCGGCGCGCCCGCGAGCGGCTTGGGCATGAAGGACGCGAACAGTCCCTGCTCGAGCGCGACCTCCTTGATGGCCGTGCGGAAGGTCATGATGTTGTCGGCCGTCGTCAGCGCGTCGGCGTAGCGCAGGTCGATCTCGTTCTGGCCGGGGCCCGCCTCGTGGTGCGAGAACTCCACGGAGATGCCCATGTTCTCGAGCGTCGTGATCGCGGTGCGACGGAACTCGTGCGCCGTGCCGCGGGGGACGTTGTCGAAGTAGCCGGCGTGGTCGGACGGCTTGGGCGGCTGGCCCTCCTCGAGCGGCTTGAACAGGTAGAACTCGATCTCGGGGTGCGTGTAGAACGTGAAGCCCTGCGCCGAGGCCTTGTCGAGCGTGCGCTTGAGCACCTGGCGCGGGTCGGACATCGCGGGCTCGCCGTCGGGCGTGTAGATGTCGCAGAACATGCGAGCGGCACCCTGGCGGTCGCCGCGCCACGGCAGGATCTGGAACGTCGAGGGGTCGGGCTTGGCGACCATGTCCGCCTCGTACACGCGGGTGAGGCCCTCGACCGCGGAGCCGTCGAAGCCGATGCCCTCCGCGAAGGCGTTCTCGAGCTCTGCCGGCGCGATGGCCACCGACTTGAGGATGCCGAGCACGTCCGTGAACCACAGGCGGATGAAGCGGATGTCGCGCTCCTCGACGCTGCGAAGCACATACTCCTGCTGCTTGTCCATGGCCCCTATCCTGCCTTACGCATGTTGCCTTTGTGTTGCATGCGCCACGGGGCTCGCCGCGTAGGCTGACGCCATGCCGGGACTGCGCATCGCACTCGCCCAGGTCAACCCGTGTGTGGGCGACATCGCTGGCAACGCGGCGCTCGTGCGCGAGTGGTCGCGCCGGGCGGCCGACGCCGGAGCCGACCTCGTGGCCTTCCCCGAGATGGTCATCGTCGGCTACCCCGTCGAGGACCTCGCGCTGCGGGCCTCCTTCCAGCGCGCGGCGGCTCGCGCGGTGGACCAGCTCGCCGCCGATCTGGCCGCAGACGGGCTCGGCGACCTCACCGTCGTGCTCGGCGTGCTGGGCACGAGCGCCGAGGGCAGGCCGACCAACGACGCCGTCGTCATCCAGCACGGGCAGGTCACCGCGCGCTACTCGAAGCACCACCTTCCCAACTACGGGGTCTTCGACGAGCGCCGCATCTTCTCCCCCGGAACCCAGCGGTGCGTCGTCGAGGTGGAGGGCACGCGCATCGGCATCGTCATCTGCGAGGACATCTGGCAGGACGGCGGGCCCGTCGCGCGCATGGCCGATGCCGACATCCAGCTCCTGCTCGTGCTCAACGGCTCCCCGTTCGAGGAGGGCAAGGGCCGCATCCGCACCGAGCTGGCGCGTCGACGCGCCGCCGAGGTGCGCGCTCCCCTCGCCTACGTGAACATGTGGGGCGGCCAGGACGACCTGGTCTTCGACGGCCACTCGTTCATCGTCGCCGCCGACGGCGCGTGGATGGCGAACGCGCCCGGATTCGCGGACGCGCTCCTGCTGTGGGACCTGCCTCCCGACGACGACGCCCCCGCCGTGCAGGGCGACGTCGTGGACTTCGCCTCCGACGACGAGCAGGTGTACACCGCGATCGTCACCGGCATGCGCGACTACGCCCTCAAGAACGGCTTCCGCTCCGTGGTGCTCGGCGTGTCCGGCGGCATCGACTCCGCCCTCACCGCGGCCATCGCGGCCGACGCCCTGGGCGGCGCGAACGTCGTGGGCGTGTCGATGCCCTCGGCCTACTCCTCCGAGCACTCCCGCGACGACGCCGCAGAGCTGTGCAAGCGCATCGGCGCGGACTACCGCGTGGAGCCCATCTCCGCGATCGTCGACGCCTTCCAGGCCCAGCTCACGCTGGCCGGCGTCGCCGATGAGAACCTCCAGGCGCGCGTGCGCGGCGTCATCCTCATGGCCATCAGCAACCGTGAGGGCCACCTGGTCATCGCGCCGGGCAACAAGTCGGAGCTCGCCACCGGCTACTCGACCATCTACGACGCCGGCAGCATCGGCGGCTTCGCCCCGCTCAAGGACGTCGACAAGACCCGCGTGTGGCAGCTCGCCCGCTGGCGCAACGCCCAGGCCGAGGCGCGCGGCGAGGTTCCGCCCATCCCCGAGAGCTCGATCACCAAGCCGCCGAGCGCCGAGCTGCGGCCCGGCCAAGTGGACCAGGACTCGCTGCCGCCCTACGACCTGCTCGACGAGGTGCTCGACGCCTACGTGGAGCACGCGGAGGGCCGTGCCGAGCTGCTTGCGCGGGGCTTCGACGCCGATGTCGTGGACAGGGTCCTCTCGCTCGTCGACCGCGCCGAGTGGAAGCGGCGTCAGTATCCGCTCGGCCCCAAGGTGACCGCCCTGGCATTCGGGCGCGACCGCCGGCTTCCGGTGACGTCGCGCTGGCGTGAGAAAGTGGAGCCATGAGCGACAAGCCCAAGAAGGTGCGCATCCACCACTTCAAGGAGATGAAGGAGCGCGGCGAGAAGATCACCATGCTCACCGCGTACGACTACCCCACGGCGCGGATCTTCGACGCGGCGGGCGTGGACGTGCTGCTCGTGGGCGACTCGCTGGGCGACAACATCCTGGGCCATAACAACACCGGGGCCGTGACCCTGGACGAGATGATCCCCTTCGCGCGCGCCGTCTCGCGCGGCGCCCAGCGCGCCTTCGTGGTGGCGGACCTGCCGTTCGGCACCTACGAGGTCTCGCCGGAGCAGGCCGTCGAGTCTGCGATCCGGATGATGAAGCTCGGCCAGCCCAACGCCGTCAAGTTCGAGGGCGGCCGCCGCGTGGCTCGCCAGGTCAAGGCGGTCGTGGACGCAGGCATCCCCTTCGTGGGCCACCTGGGCTTCACGCCGCAGTCCGAGAACGCGCTCGGCGGCCGCCGCATCCAGGGCCGCGGCGACGGCGCCTACGACGAGCTGCTCGCCGACGCGGTCGCGCTGCAGGAGGCGGGAGCGTGCATGATCGTGCTCGAGATGGTGCTCGAGCCCGTCGCGACCAAGCTCACCGCCGCGCTCGACATCCCCACCATCGGCATCGGCGCCGGGCCGCACACCGACGGCCAGGTGCTCGTGTGGCTCGACGCGCTCGGCATGGGCGAGTGGAGCCCGTCGTTCGCCAAGCACTTCGGCGAGGTGGGCAAGGCGATGGCCGGTGCCGCCGGCGCCTACGTGTCCGAGGTCAAGGCGGGCACGTTCCCCGCGCCGGGGCAGTACTTCGAGGAGTAGCGGCTAGTCGTCGCCCTTCCAGCCGCGATCGTCGTCGTCCCAGGCCTCGTTGCGCTCGCGCGCGATGTCGAGCGCTCGCGCCGCCTCCTCGCGCGTCGCGTAGGGCCCCATGACCTGGTCCCACGGGCTCTGCTGCCCCTCCTCCACCTGCCCGGTGGTCAGGTTGAACCAGAACTTCCGCTCTCCGACACCGCTGTCCGTCATCGTCATCGCCTCCGCCTCTAGACTGCCAGGCATGGGACCCGTGCGCGAAAGGATCGTCAAGGGCGAGGTCTCACCGCAGCGCCTGGTGCCTGCGGCGATCAAGCGCCCGCCGTACGTCGGCAAGAAGCGGGCAGACCCCTGGACCGGCGGCGACATCCACTCCGAGGAGACGATCGAGCGCATCCGCGACGCGGCGAGGATCGCCGCTCAGGCCCTCGCCGAGGTGGGCAGCCACGTCAGGCCCGGCGTCACGACCGACGAGCTCGACCGCATCGGGCACGAGTTCCTCCTGGACCACGGCGCATATCCGTCCACGCTCGGCTATCCCGGCGCCGCGGGGCGACCGCCGTTCCCCAAGTCGCTGTGCACCTCGATCAACGAGGTCATCTGCCACGGCATCCCCGACTCGACGGTCATCGAGGACGGCGACATCGTCAAGGTCGACATCACGGCGTACAAGCACGGCGTCCACGGCGACAACTGCGGCAGCTTCATCGCGGGCGCCGGCTCGGAGCAGGCGAAGAAGCTCGTGGAGGTGACGCAGGCGGCCATGCTGCGGGGCATCGCCGCCGCCCAGCCGGGGCGCGAGGTCAACGTCATCGGCCGCGTCATCGAGAAGTACGCGGCGCGCCACGGCTACGAGTCGGTTCGCGACTACACCGGCCATGGCGTGGGCCCGGCGTTCCACACCGGCCTGATCATCCCCCACTACGACGCGGCGCCGCGGCACAACGACGTCATCCAGCCGGGCATGGTCTTCACCGTGGAGCCGATGCTCGTGGACGGCTCGCAGGAAAACCACGAGTGGGACGACGGCTGGACGGTCGTGACGAACGACGGCTCGTGGGTGGCGCAGTTCGAGCACACGATCGTCATCACGGACACCGGCCCGGAGGTGCTGACGCTCCCATGAGCAAGAAGCGCGGATTCGGCGTCGACATCGGCGGCTCCGGCATCAAGGGAGCCCCGGTCGACCTCAAGAAGGGCGCCCTGCGCAAGCCGCGCCACCGCATCCCGACGCCCAAGCCGGCCACGCCCGAGGCGGTGGTGCCCGCCGTCGCGGACGTCATCGGGCACTTCGAGCCCGAGCCGGGAACGCCCGTCGGCGTGACGTTCCCGGGCGTGGTGCGCCAGGGCGTGGTGCTCACGGCCGCGAACGTGGACGACTCCTGGGTGGGCGTGGACCTGCAGTCCCTTCTGCGCGAGGAGACCGGATACCCCGTCTACGTCCTCAACGACGCCGACGCCGCGGGCTACGGCGAGTTCATGTACGGGGGCGCGCACGGTCGCGACGGCGTCATCCTGCTGGCCACCCTTGGCACGGGCATCGGCACGGCGCTCATCGTGGACGGCGTGATCGTGCCCAACACCGAGTTCGGGCACCTGCAGATCGACGGCCACGATGCGGAGCACTACGCCGCGGAGTCCGCGCGCGAGCGCCACGGCCTGACCGATGCCGAGTGGATCGCCCACCTGCAGCGCTACTTCTCCGAGATGGAGAACCTCCTGTGGCCCGACCTCATCATCGTGGGCGGCGGCGTGTCCAAGGATCACGAGACCTTCCTGCCGCACCTGAGGCTGCGCGCGCCGATCATTCCCGCGGAGCTGTTCAACGAGGCGGGCATCGTGGGCGCGGCGGCCTTCGCGCACCGCGCGGCGCGCGCGGAGGCCAAGGCGGCGCAGCGTGCGGCCGAGGCCCTCGCCGACAGCGCTGACGACGAGGACTGAGGTCCGCGCCCTCGCCTCGCCGGGTGATACTGGCCCCATGAGCCGCCCCTCCCCCGTGACGCGACTGCGGGCCCGCGTGGGCCACGTTCTCTTCACGCGTATCGCGGGCGAGGGCGGGTACGACGCCGCGGCCCGCATCCACCTCACCGAAGGCCCGCGCTGGTTCCCCGAGGGCGCGCCCATCCGCCGCGTCCACGGCGACGCGTCGAGCTTCGTAGGCGGCCTGCGTGCGCTCCTGCTGCAGTCGCTCCACCCGCTCGCGATGGCGGGCGTGGCAGGCCACTCCGGATACCGGGGCGATCCCTGGGGGCGCCTGGCGCGCACCTCGACGTACATCGCGTACACGACCTTCGCCACCGTCGAGCACGCCCACGAGGTCATCGAGCGCGTGCGGCAGATCCACGAGCGCGTGCGCGGCAAGGCCCCCGACGGACGGCCCTACCGTGCGAGCGATCCGCACCTGCTGCTGTGGGTCCACGTGGCCGAGGCGGACTCGTTCCTGCGCGCCTACCAGCGCTATGGCGCGCAGCCGCTGTCGGACGACGACGCCGACGAGTATGTGCGCCAGGCCGGCTTCGTCGCGCAGCAGCTGGGCACCGAGGACGTCCCGCAGTCCGTCGCGGAGCTCGAGGCCGCGCTCGAGGCCTTCCGGCCGGAGCTCGCCGCGGGCGAGCAGGCGCTCGACACGGCGCAGTTCCTCCTGCGCGAGCCTCCTCTGCCGCGGGGCATGCGCTTCGCCTACGGGCCGCTCGCGTCGGGCGCCGTCGCGCTCCTGCCCCCGTGGGCGCGCGAGGAGCTGCGCGTCGACACGTGGCGCCACCGCACCTTCGGGCCGCTTGCCGGCGCGGTTGCGACGCGCGCTGTGCGGTGGGGCCTGGGCAACGCGGAGAGCCGCGAGATCCAGGGACGCGCATCGTCCCGGTTGTGACGCCCCGATGAGGCGTGCTCAGCCGATGCCGCCGACCACCGAGCCGGGCTCGACGTCGCCGTCGGCGATCGCCCTCCAGAACGCGGGGCTCCTGTCCGGATCGAGCAGCACGGCCGAGCCGATCTTGCCGGGGCGGTAGTCGAGGCTCGCGATGGGCGGGGTGCCGGTGACGCCCTCGGGCCCGGTTGCGGCGCGGAACGCGCGCACGGCCATGAACATGTCGAATCCGTTCGTGCCCTCGCTCACCGCCACGGCATCGAGCCCGGCCTTGGCGACCGGGAACGCCTTGAAGGGGTTGAGCAGGATGTCGCGGCTCGTCGCCTTGTCCGCGACCGCGCCCACGACCTGACGCTGACGCTGGGCGCGGCCGATGTCGCCGAGCGGGTCCTCGTAGCGCATGCGGGAGAAGGCGAGCGCCGTGGGGCCGTCGACCTCATGGCAGCCGGCCGTCCAGTACATGCCGCTGTAGTCGTCGCTGACGTCGCGGTCGTAGCACAGCTCCACACCGCCCACGGCGTCGACGATCGACTCGACGCCGCCGAAGCCCACCTCGATGTAGTGGTCGACGGTCAGTCCGCTCAGCTGCTCCAGGGTCTGGACCAGCAGCGGCGCGCCGCCGAAGGCGAAGGCCGCGTTGATCTTGTTGCCTCCGTGGCCCGGGATCTCCGCGTAGGAGTCGCGCGGGATGGAGATGAGCGCCACGGGACCGTTCACGGGCCTGTGGAGCACCAGGATCGTGTCCGTGCGGGCTCCCTCGGTGCCGTCGTCGCCCCAGCCGTCGCGCGAGTCCGATCCGACGATGAGGTACGTCGTGCCGGGCGTGTCCGCCGCGCCGCTGAGGGCATCGACCCTCTGCGTGTTCCTCTCGACCCACATCCAGGTGCCCGCGAGCCCCAGCGCCAGCACCGCCGCCACGGCGCCCAGCAGCTGCCCGACGCGCCGGGCGGCGCTGCGCGGCCCACGCGTGCGCACGGTGTCCGAGGAGCTCGGGAGCGAGCGCTGGCGCGGCGCAGGCGCGAGCGGCGGCACCGAGCGAGGCGCGCCCGTACGGGACTGGCCCGACGTCGGCGTGCGGCGCACGGGCCCCTGCCCCGACGGCGGAAGGGGACGCTGGCGCGGCGCGGGGGCCTGCGGTGGAAGGCGGCGCGGCTGCTGAGAGCCGCCTGGCGCATCGGCGCGACGACGCGGCTCGACGGACGGCGGCATGGGCTTCGCGGCCTTGCCCGAGGACGACGGCCTGATGGTGGGCGGCCGCCGGGGGACGTTGCCCTGATCACCTGGTGTGGTCACCACACGACCCTAAGCGAGCCTGCGGCCGATGCCGCGTGCGACACGATCAGGGTCGTTCGCGCTCCGCTGAAGGGGACGTCTCGCTCCCATGCGTGCAGGAGAAGCCGCTCGGCGCCGGGCGGGTCATCCGCCGCTCGCGGCGCGCTTAGGGTAGACGCCGTGCTGATCCTCCTGCCCCCGTCCGAAGGCAAGACGGCACCGGCATCGGGGTCCCCGGTGGACCTCGACTCCCTCACGCATCCCGAGCTCGCCGGCGCACGTCGCCGGGTCGGCGACGAGCTCGCCAGGGTCAGCGGCCAGCGGCGTGCGCTCACGGCGCTCGGCGTGGGAGCGAGCCTCGCTCACGAGGTCGCGCGCAACACGACGGTGTGGGCGAACCCGGCCGATGCGGCGGCACGCGTGTACTCGGGCGTGCTGTACGACGCGGCCGGCATGACGAGCTGGGGCGCGGACGCGCTCGAGCGCGCGAGCCGCTGCGTGCGGATCGTCTCCGCGCTGTGGGGCGTGGTGACGCCAACGGACCGCATCCCGGCGTATCGCCTGTCCATGGGAACCAGCCTGGGGAGCATCGGCGCGCTGGCGACATGGTGGAGGCCGCGCCTGACCGGCCTGCTCGATGCCGAGAGCGACGGCGGGCTCATTGTCGACTGCCGCTCCTCCGCCTACGTCGCCGCGTACAGGCCCACGGCATCGGCGTGGGTACCGGTGGCGGTCCAGCGCGAGGTCGACGGCAGGAGATCCGTGGTGAGCCACCACGCGAAGCACACGCGCGGCCTGCTGGTGCGTCACCTCGTCGAGAACGATCTGCAGCCCCAGACGCCCGAGGACCTTGCCGATGCCGCCGCGGGCATGATCGGCGGCGCGATCCGCGACGTGGAGCTGGACGCGGGTCGCCTCACCCTCGTGACGCGAGCGCAAGGCGGATGAGCTGGCCGATACGCCGGGTTCTGTCGGGTGGACCTGAGGTCCACCGGGCGGCCATCCATCTAGGCCGTGCGTTGCCGCACGGCTCAAGCGGCCTACCCGGAAGCTCGGGCGAGCAGCCCTCGAACGCTTCCTGTCTGGCCTTGCTCCGGGTGGGGTTTGCCATGCCGTCCCTGTCACCAGCGACGCGGTGAGCTCTTACCTCACCCTTTCACCCTTGCCGCCGGCGAGCCGGCGGCGGTCTGCTCTCTGTGGCACTGTCCCGCGGGTCACCCCGGGTGGCTGTTAGCCACCACCCTGCTCTGTGGAGCCCGGACGTTCCTCGGCATCGGTCGCCCGATGACGCGGCCGCCTGGCCAACTCATCCGCACCCCCATGCTAGGCGGTCCGCCTAGGCGTCGGCGAGGAGGCGATAGATCTCCTTGCGCGCGCCGGCCAGGACGGCCGATGCCTGCGCGGCGAGCTCGGGCCGCTTGGCGACGAGCCTGGTCGCATCGGCGAGCTGGCGCAGCTCCGCCATGAGGGCAACGCCCTCTGCGGCCGCCGAGCGGCTGAAGACCGACTCGGCGTCCGCGCCGCGCGACGCGACGTGCTCGCGACCCGCGGCCGTGAGCGAGGCGGTCTTGCGGCCGTCGACGAGCTCGACGGTGACGAGCCCCTCGTCCTCGAGCGCCTGGAGCGTCGGGTAGACGGAGCCGGGACTGGGCGCCCAGGCGCCGCCGGTGCGCTCCTCGATCGCCTTGATGAGGTCGTAACCGTGGCGCGGCTGCTCCGCGAGGAGCACCAGGATCGCCGTGCGGACGTCACCGCGATGACGGGCGCCGCGGCCCGCGCGTCCGGATCCGCGACCGCGCCCCCGGGGCGGGCCGAA
>JGI12383J13903_1001045_pt1 | contig 15304 bp, 12 predicted proteins | sample Passage237B_FD_13903 | JGI IMG/M metagenome (IMG submission 13903)
CGACCGCACGTTCAACTTCATGCTGGGACTGTAGGATTCAAATCGTGTGAATCCTCTTCTGCGTTACAACCAGCTCACCTTTTCGAAACGCTGCGCGAGCTCCACGTCGTTGGCCGTGATTTTATTACCTACATGATGCGTCGTCAGGCGCACGTTCACGGTGTTGTAAACGTTCGTCCATTCGGGATGGTGGTTCAGGCTCTCGACTTCAAACGCGACGCGGACCATGAACGACAGGGCTTCGCGAAAACTGCCAAATTCGAAGTCCTTTAAGAGCGCGTCGTTTTCATGTTTCCAGCCGGGAAGGCCTTGAAGGGCTTTCGTGATTTCCTCAAGGGACAGGGGTAGATTCGCCATAATTCCCCACCATACGCTCGACGCCCGCGATGGCAAACGCACTTGAGCGATGAAGCTTTGTGCGAAGGCGGCTTGTCAAACCGCGCCGGGGCTCCCTAACTCACGAGCCTCTGATGCCGCCGACTACCAGTAGCTCTCATCCTCAACACGTCGCCATCATCATGGATGGTAACGGCCGTTGGGCCCAACAACGCGGCCTGCCCCGCATCGAAGGCCACCGCCGCGGTGTCGAAACCGTGCGCACAGTGACCGATGCCGGACGTGAGCTCGGCTTGCGCACGCTGACGCTTTACGCGTTCTCCGTCGAAAACTGGAACCGACCGCAGGACGAAGTCGGCGCGCTGATGGGCCTGCTTGAGTATTACCTGAAGAAGGAACTCAACACGTTCATCAAAAACCGCATTCGCCTGCGCACCATTGGTCGCACCAACGAACTTCCTGCCGGCGTGCAGAAGCACCTCAATCACACGATCGAGGCGACGAAGGAATTCATCGACTACACGCTCGTGCTCGCGCTCAACTACGGTTCGCGCACGGAAGTCGTGGACGCCGCCAAGGCTTACGCCAAAGCTGTCGCCGCCGGCGAAATCGCCGCGGACGACCAATCGTGGGCTTCGTTCAATCGCTTTCTCTACACCGCCGGCCTGCCTGATCCCGATTTAATCATTCGCACCTCGGGCGAAGAACGCTTGAGCAACTTCCTGCTCATGCAAGGTGCCTACGCGGAACTCGTTTTCACCCCGGTGCTCTGGCCGGACTTCGGCAAAGAACATCTCTCCGCCGCGATCACCGAATACAGCAAGCGCGAGCGTCGCTACGGCAAAACCAGCGCACAAATCAAAGCCCCCGCCCCCACTTCCTGATCCCACCATGGCCAAGCGCATTTTTAGCACAATTCTTCTTTGGCTGATTGTCGGCGGTGCGCTGTGGTATTTTCGCACGACCGGCGCGGTCATTCTCGTCGGTGTAATCTCGGTGCTGACGCTGTCCGAGTTCTATCGCCTGCTCGCTGGCGCCGGCTTCGCGCCATTCGATCGCTTGGGCATGTTGCTCGGCGGCATCATCACGCTGGCACCATGGTTGGAACAACAATGCGGTTTCAGCGCCAGCCATGTTCTCGCCCTCGCGGTGATCATTTTTTCGCTGCGTATTCTTGGCGAACGCCCTGCGGAGAAACGCGTCGAAGCGCTCGCGGCTACACTGTTCGGCCTGATCTACGTGGCGCTGATGCTGCAGTATTTCGTGCGCATTCTGATCCAGAACCCGGTGCTTCCAGAACAAGGTTTGATTCTGTTTCTCTGGCTCGTGGCCGTCGCCAAGTTCTGCGACGTGGGCGCGTTGCTGACCGGTCTCGCAATCGGCAAACACAAGATGTCGCCCGGGATCAGTCCGAAGAAAACGTGGGAAGGAGCCGCCGGCGGCGTGCTCGTCTCGATGGGCATCGGCGCATTGATCGCGTGGTTGGGCCGTGATTTCGTTCCGACCGGTATGACGCCGTGGGGCGCTGCACTCATCGCCGCGCCAATCGCCGCCGTCGCCATCGTTTCCGACTTGATCGAATCCATCATCAAGCGTCATGCCGACATCAAGGACTCCGGCGGCATCATCCCCGGCATCGGCGGCATGTTCGACGTGAGCGACTCGCTGATTTTAACCGCACCGCTCGGATACCTGTTGTTCACTATCGTGTTCTGAACGATTGACGGACCGGACAGAGCCGGTCCCTCCCGTGCATGCATCCGGGAGGGACGACCTCCGTGTCGTCCAGCTTGCCATTCCTCTTCGCTTGCCCAACTGCGGAAATTTGCGGCAATGTCCGCCTCCCTTGGCTGACTCATCTCCAACTTCCCGCAAACGCGTTGTCCTGCTCGGCGCCACCGGCTCGATCGGCGAAAGCACCCTGCGCGTGATCGCCGCGCATCCCGACAAGCTCGAGCTCGTCGGCATCGCCGCGCGACAGGATTGGGAAAAGCTCGCCGGCATCGCGAAACTGCACCGCGTGCCACATGTGGGCCTGTTCAACGAATCCGCCTGCGCCGCCGCCAAGGCCTCCGGTCGCTTCACGCCCGGCACGACGTTTCACACCGGCATGGCCGGGCTGGTCGAACTCGCGCGTCTGGTCGAAGCCGACATCGTGCTCGTCGCCGTGGTCGGCACCACCGCGCTTGAACCGACGCTGGCCGCGATCGCCGCGCGCAAAACCATCGCGCTCGCCTCGAAGGAAATTCTCGTTCTCGCCGGCAAATTCGTCATGGCTGCCGCCAAATCCAACGGCGTGCAACTTCTGCCGGTGGACAGCGAGCACAACGCCGTTTTTCAATGCATCGAAGGCCACCCGCAAGCAGGCGTGCGCCGCATCATGCTCACCGCCAGCGGCGGCGCGTTTCGCGACTGGCCGGAAGAGCGACTCGCCTACGTCACTCCCGCCGACGCGCTCAAGCATCCGAACTGGGCGATGGGACCCAAGATCACGGTCGATTCCGCCACGCTCGCGAACAAGGGTCTCGAACTCATTGAGGCGCAGTGCCTGTTCGATTTGAAACCCGAGCAATGTCAGGCGGTGCTGCATCCGCAGAGCATCGTCCACTGCCTCGTCGAATATCGCGACGGCGCCATGCTCGCGCAGCTTTGCCCGCCGTCGATGACCTTTGCGATTCAGCACGCGCTGCTTTATCCGGAGCGCGCGCCCGGTGTGGAATCGCCGCTCGATTTCACGCGTTTGCTTTCGCTCGAGTTCAAGCCAGTGGACACCAACCGCTTTCCAATGATGCGACTAGCGCAGCAGGTCATGGTTACCGGTGGCAGCGCACCCGCGGTTTACAATGCCGCCAACGAAATCGCCGTCGCCGCGTTTCTGGACAACCGGATACCTTTCCTTGCGATTCCGCGGGTCGTGGAGCAGACTTTGCGGGTCGTCCCCCATCAGGAACCCGCCGACCTCGCCGCAGTCCTAGCCTGCGACGCGGAGGCCCGCCGCCTCGCCCAAGAACAACTCAAACACCTCTGATTTCGTGCCAGTCGATATCCTCCAAAGCATATTTTCTGATATTTGGTCCGCCATTATTGCCCTGCTCTTTTTCGGCGCGTCGATTTTTGTGCATGAACTGGGGCATTTTCTTGCTGCGCGCTGGCGCGGACTGCACATCGAACGGTTTTCCATCGGCTTCGGTCCGGCCATCTGGTCGTGGCGCGGCAAGGACGGCGTAGAGTATCGTCTCTCGTGGCTACCGCTCGGCGGTTATGTGACGCTGCCCCAACTCGCCGCGATGAGCGAAATCGAAGGCGAAAGCTCGGTCGATGTTTCCAAACTTCCGCCGGTTTCCTACGGCAGTCGGATGCTCGTGCTCGTGGCCGGCGCGACTTGCAATGTGCTCTTTGCCCTCGCCCTCGCGTGTATTATTTGGATCACGGGACAGCCCAGCAACAGCATGGCCACTTCTACGACCATCGGCTACGTGGCGCCGGAGTTGGCGCTCCCGGATGGCAGAAAGGTTACTTCGCCTGCCAAGGAAGCTGGCCTACAAGCCGGCGACGTGATTCTCGCCATCGACGGCAACAAGGTCGGCGAATGGAACGAGATCGTTCAAACCATCGTCACGGGCTCGGGCCGCACCGCGACTGGCGAACCCAAGACGGTGTTCACCATCGAGCGCAACGGCGTCGTGAAAGACATCACGGTTTATCCGCAACTGGCCGGACCCGATGAATTTCGCACCGCAGGCATTGATGCGGGCTACGAATTGATCGTGCGCGGCGTGACCGCCGACAGTGTAGCCGATCAGGCCGGCTTCCAGAACGGCGACCAAATCGTTAGCTTCAATGGCCAGCCTATTCTTAATATCACCACTTACTTTGAAATCCTCGCCCGGCACAAAGCGGAGCCCGTCAATGCGACCGTTCGGCGCGGCGAAAGCGAAATCGCGCTGTCCATTCCGGCCCGCCCGGATAGCAAGGACGCTCAGATTGGTTTGGCGCTCACCACGGGTTTTTCGCTGACGCACCCCACGCCGTTTCAACAGCTGACCGACAACGTGCTGATGACCGTCCGCACGCTCGCCAGTCTCATCAACCCGCAATCCGACATCGGCCTTTCCAAAATGTCCGGTCCCGTCGGCATCGTGCGTATTCTTCACAGCGCCGCCCAAGCCGACCTCACGATTTTGATCATGTTCACGATCCTCATCAACGTGAACCTCGCCATCTTCAATTTGCTGCCGATTCCCGTGCTCGACGGCGGCCAGATGCTTTTCGCCACCATCGCCAAGCTGCGTGGTCGCGCATTGCCGACCAATTTCATCATGGCCACGCAAAGCACGTTCATGCTGCTGCTGTTCGGCATGATGATTTACGTCACGGTCTTTGGCGACATCCGCCGCTTGTTCCGCGACATCCAAAGTGAAAAACCCGCGGCCACCGCACCGGCCGACGCAGGAGAGTGATGTAGGGCGGGATCGCCGATCCCGCCTTAATCATTGTTACGCGATCATTTTGGCGGAGTTCGGAAACCCCGCCCTACAACCGCGTTCCGGCACTTGCCACCGGCTGGGGACTGCCTGTTAGTTTGGCGTCATGTCTTATTGCGTTTCACGTTTTCGCACCATCCGTCGGCAGACCCATGAGGTTATGGTCGGTCGCGTCGGCGTTGGCGGAGCCAATCCCGTGCGCATCCAGTCGATGACGACCAGCGACACGCAAGACGTAGCCGCCACGGTTCGCCAATGCATCGCCTTGGCCGAAGTCGGTTGCGAAATCGTGCGTATCACCGCGCCGAATGTCGCTGCGGCCCAATGCCTGAAAGCGATTCGTGAGCAATTTTCCGCNGCCGGNTTCGAGTCCGTGCCGCTGGTGGCCGACATTCACTTTCTGCCTTCGGCCGCGATGGAAGCGGTCGAACACGTCGAAAAAATCCGCGTCAACCCCGGCAACTACGCCGACAAGAAGAAGTTCGCGGTCAAAGAATACTCCGATGCGGAATACGAACGCGAATTACAGCGCCTGCACGACTCGTTCTCGCCGCTGGTGAAACGGGCCAAGGAACTCGGCCGCGCCCTGCGCATCGGCACGAATCACGGTTCGCTCTCCGACCGTATCATGAACCGCTACGGCGACACGCCGCTCGGCATGGTTGAAAGCGCGTTGGAATTTCTGCGCATCGCCGAATCGCACGGGTTCAACCAGATGATCCTGTCGATGAAGGCCTCAAATCCGAAGGTCATGATCCAAGCCTACCGTCTGCTCGTGCAGCGCATGGCGCAGGAAAACATGCACTATCCGCTCCACCTCGGCGTGACGGAGGCCGGCGACGGCGAGGATGGCCGCATCAAAAGTGCCATCGGTATCGGCACCCTGCTCTACGACGGTCTCGGCGACACCATTCGCGTCTCGCTCACAGAAGATTCGGTTTACGAAATCCCCGTCGCCCGCGCCATCGCCGATAAAGCGATGTCGCTCTGGCAAACCCCGGTCACCGAACGCCAAACGCCGGCGACAGATTCGATCGATCCTTATCATTTCCTCCGCCGTGAAACCAATCTGCTGCATTTCGGCGAACACGTTTCGGTCGGTCCCGAGCAACCGCCCGCCGTTATTACCCGAATCGCCTCGGTCGCAACGATCGATGAAGCGCAGCAATCCTTCGCCAAGGGACGCTTGGCCGACACGCCGGTTGAAGGCGTGCTGGTGCCAATCAACACCGCGTCAGAACTTGCCCAAGTCTCCCGACTGCCAGGTTCGTTCGCGGCTCTGGAACTGAATCGCAATCTGACGGTAAACGATCTCCAAGGCGCAGCCCTGCGCCCCGGTTCGGTGCTCCTGCGGGAATTCACCGCTACGGATGCGGAGCATCTGTTCACCTTCGCGCGTCATGCGCGGGAGCGGCAACTGATGCTCGCGCTCAATGTGCAGCCCGGCGATCTCGCGGCACTGGCCGAACCGCTGCGCGAACTCGGCGACGAAGGATTGGTTTTCACGCTCGGCGCCACGCCGGCGGATTGCTCGCACGCGCTGGGCGGCTACCGGCAGTTGGCCGAGGAACTTCGCCGCATCGGTTCGCGCGCTCCCATCTGGATTCGCAACACCGCCGCCACTGCGGTGCAGAACAAGCCCGATTTTCTATCGCGCCTGCTCGACGCCGCCATCCTGACGGGCGGCCTGATGTGCGACGGCATCGGCGACATGGTCAGCATTGAGACCGAAACCGATCCGCTACGGGCGTTAAAACTCTCTTATAATATCCTGCAAGGCGCCGGCGCACGCACGACCAAGACCGAGTTTGTCGCCTGTCCGAGCTGCGGTCGCACGTTGTTCGACCTGCAGACTACCACGCAGCGCATTCGCGAAAAGACCGGCCACCTCAAGGGCGTAAAACTCGCCATCATGGGTTGTATCGTTAACGGCCCCGGCGAAATGGCCGATGCGGATTTCGGCTACGTCGGCGGCGCGCCGGGCAAAATCAACCTCTACGTCGGCAAGCAGTGCGTCCAATACAACATCCCGCAGGCCGAAGCCGACGATCGGCTCATTGCGCTCATCAAGGAGCATGGAAAGTGGATCGAACCGGCCGGGGTCTGAAACGCCTGCTGGCGCGTATCCAGATTTTCACGCCGTTATACGGGCTTTACGCTTTTGTAACCTGTGAAGCCGGAGCGTCGGGGCTGTAATCGTGATAAAACTACAGTTAGTTGGCCTTGAAAATCATCTCCCCCACGCAACAAAAAATTGCCAAAAGTTGTCCGCAAAATGACTGTGAACAACTTGTCGAGAAGTTGACCTTGAAATGATTTTCGGGTTCTCAGTTACTCTGCTCGTCAGTCAGCAGTTTTCCCCTGCCGGATGTTCTTTCTCACGTTACTCGAAACTCCCCTGCCTCCAAGCTGGTAGTGACCTTTATTACCAACCTGTCATCAACTACTTACACTTTTAACTACCCCACCTCAATTTCCGCTGATGACGGGACCCAACTTTTTGAAGACCAGAAGGCACGGATCAGGAGAATCCTAACGTGGGAATCATGCCGCCGGCACCCAATGTGAATAAAATCAGCCTTTTAGCCAGTCCATGCCTTCAACGACCCTTCCTCCCAGCCTCTGGGAGACCGTAAAATGTGATTTCAAGGAGCTTTTTCCCGAAGACGTCTTCAAGATGTGGTTCGAGCCCCTGCTGTGCATCGAGTCCACCGAGGAAAGCATCACTTTGGGCGTGCCCAACGATTTTGCCGCCATCTGGATTCACGACAACTATCTGGATCTGATCACGCAGCGCCTGCGCCTCACCGCCGGCCGCATGGTCAATGTGTTGTTGAAGAAAACCAGCCAGACTGCCGCGCCGCGTCATGCGGGCTCGGTTGAAACACCTGCGCCGGAACCTGTGGCGAAGCCCCGCGCCGCGCAAAACCGCCGCCCGGCCCGGCTCGACGATCGTGTTCTGGCCAACGCGAGCCTCAACCCGCGCAACACTTTCGAGACATTTGTCGTCGGTTCCAACAACCAGATGGCGCACGCCGCCGCCATGGCTGTCGCTCAGGCGCCCGCCCAGGCTTACAATCCTCTTTTCCTCTACGGCGACACCGGGTTGGGCAAAACCCACCTTATGCACGCCATCGGCCACGCTATTTTGCAGCGCCGGCCCGAGGCGCGCGTCGCCTACCTCTCCACGGAGAAATTCACCAACGAGTTCATCCAAGCGCTGCAGGAAAACAGCCTGACGAAATTCCGTCAGCGCTATCGCAACGCCGACGTGCTGCTGCTCGACGACGTGCAATTCCTCGCCGGCAAGGAGCGTATCCAGGAAGAGTTCTTCCACACCTTCAACGACCTCTTCGAATCCGGAAAGCAGATCGTTCTTTCCAGCGATCGTCGTGCGAGCGAGATCCAAAAACTCGAGTCGCGTCTGGTTTCCCGCTTCGAATGGGGCCTGCCGGCCGACATCCAAGCGCCGGACTTCGAAACCCGCGTCGCCATTCTTCGCTCCAAGGCCGCCACGCTCAAAGCCAACGTGCCGGATCAGGTGGTCACGTTTATCGCGCAGCACGTTTCGCGCAATGTGCGCCGCCTCGAAGGCGCGCTCATCAAGGTCAGCAGCTACGTCGCGCTCACCGGTAAGCAACTGGATCTCCCCACCACGGAAAGCCTCCTGCAAGACGTGTTGATGGAGCAGGCGCAAAACGTCCTGACCATCGAAACGATTCAGAAGAAGGTCGCCGACCATTTCCAAATCCGTCACAGCGACATGACGAGCAAGCGCCGGCCCAACAACATCGCCATTCCGCGCCAGATCGCCATGTATCTCGCCCGCACGCTGACCAAGCATTCGCTGCAAGACATCGGCGATGCCTTCGGCGGTCGCGATCACGGCACCGTCATCCACGCCTGCAAAGCCGTGGACAACATGATGGAGCAGGACAGCAGCATGCGCGGCAGTATCGAGTTCTTGCGCACGCAGCTCGCCCGCTGATTTGCCTTTTTTGCCAGTGGACCTATTCTGAGCCCGTGTGCATCTTGCACCGTTATCGCTATGAGTCTTACACCTGAGCAAAAGCAAGCCGTCGCTTCTTGGATCGCCGCTGGAGACAATCTCTCTGCGGTCCAAAAGAAACTCCGCGAGGAGTTCAACATTGCCCTGACCTACATGGACGTGCGCTTTCTCGTGGATGACTTGGAGCTCACGCTCAAGGACAAGCCCGAGCCCAAAGCCGACGCCAACGACGTCAGCAAAGCCGCGCCAGCCTCCAGTCCCGCACCGGAAGCGCAACCCGACGACGCGACCGACGATCTCGACGAAGCTCTGCCGCCGGCCGGTGGCAATGTCTCAGTCAGTGTGGATAGTGTCACGCTCATCCCCGGCGCACTCGCCAGCGGCGCGGTGACTTTCAGCGATGGCGTCACCGGCAAGTGGATCGTCGATCACAGCGGCCGCCCGGGCTTCACCGAAATTTCGCAGCCCGGCTATCGTCCGAGTCCCACCGACGCCCAAGCGTTCATGCAGGAACTCAGCCGCGCTCTGCAGGCCAAGGGCTACTAATCATCGGCAAGGCGGAACAGCGTTCCGCCACGAGGCGATTTTCATCCCGCTTCCAACGCACGGGCGCGTTCTTCCGATGGACTGCGCCCGGTCGCCATCCGAAACTGCCGGTGAAAATACTGTGGATTGCCCAAGCCTGATTCGATCGCGATGGCTTTGAGCGGCAGTCGCGTGACATTCAATAGATGCCGCGCGAAATCGATCCGCCGGCTGAGCATATAGCGTTGCAACGTCACGCCGTGATTCGCGCGGAAGCGTCGCGCGAGATAGTTCTGGCTCACGCCGAAGCGCTGCGCCAACGCAGGCACATCCAGCGGTTCGCGAAAATGCTCGTCGAGATAACGCCGCACCTTGCTCAATTCGCGATCCACGCGCCCAGGCTTCACGCGGCGTGATGTTTTTCCGGCCACGGTAGACGCCAGCCACAGCAGCAAACTCTGCAAGGCGTTGCCTGCCGCTTGCCGCGCCAAAACCGCCGACGTTGTTTCTCCTTCGCGATAAAGGTGAATGATATCCCATAATCGCTCGCTCACCCAACGCTCGTGCGCCTCCGGCCGCCAATGCAGCGGCAGTCGCATGGTTTCGCCCGACAATTCTGCCGGATCGAAATGCACGCAAAGGTGATGCCCCGGCGCATCCAAATCGTAATTCGAAGGCAGGCCCGCCGGAGTCAGGGTAAAATCGCCCGGCCGTAACCGCACCTCGCGCTCCCCCAGCCACATGCGACCAGCGTAATCGTGCAAGTGAAGCGCGACCGTGCGCGGCGAATTGTAAACGAGCGCCGCATTGTGCGCCACCATGGGGAAACGTCCAATGCTACGGATCACCGGCACGACCGTGCGCGGCCAAGTCATATGCATCGAAGCGGACGGCATGAGTGTTGAATTCAGACAACATCCTTAGAAATTCGACAACGCCTTTTTCTTCACCCTCACCGCCGTCTGTTATCGGGTTTGAAACGCTATCCCATGCCCTCCCCCGACAATATCCGCTCCTTCTTCAACGAAAACGGTTACTATCACGCCAAAGGTGTTTTCAGCCCGACCCGCATCAAGGTGCTCGAACGCGAATTCGACCACATCGTGCGCCAGCTCGCCCGCACCGGTGAGTTCAACACCGGCAAGTGGGACGGAGAACGCCAGAAGAAGGACGGCGGCGAACAAAGCCGCATCACGCACACCCACAACGTGCAGAATTATTCGCACGAGTGGTTGCTCGCTATTCAGGACAAGAAGCTGCTCGACATCAGCGAGGCGATTTTAGGCCCCGACATCATTCTGCATCACACCAAGCTGTTTCAAAAACCGACCGAAAACGGCATGCCGTTCACCATGCATCAGGACTGGTCGTATTTCCCGTCGGTCAAAGACACGATGATTGCCGCCGTGATTCACGTCTCGCCTGCCACGGACAAAATGGGCTGCCTGCGCGTCTATCCCGGTTCGCACAAACTCGGCCGTGTGCCGCATACCGGCGGACAAGAGCCTTGCGAATTTCTCGATCAATATCCGCTCGAAAGCGCCACGCCCGTTGAAGCTGAGCCCGGTGACGTCGTGTTCTTCCACTATTTCACGCTGCACGGTTCGAAGCACAACCGCTCGCGCCGCCTGCGTAAAACCGTGCTTGTGCAAATGCATTCCGGTCACGACGAAATCGAAGCTGGCAATACTCATCCCAACGCCCGTCTCTGCCTGCGCGGTTGGAATCACCGCATCAATCGCCACCTCGCGAACGAATCGTAACGTCGCGTGGCTGTAGGGCGGGGATTCCGATCCCAGCCTTAATAATGGGCGGAATCGAGAATACCCGCCCACATTTCGCTTGTGCCCATACCACCAGATTTCGTCAGGCTAGTGTCACCCTACCCCATGCGAACCGTTCATCTGATNTTTAACGCCCATCTTGATCCCGTCTGGCTCTGGCCTTGGACCGCCGGCGTCGATGAATGCCTCAACACGTGTTACACGATGTGCAACACGCTNGACCGCCACCCCGANATCATCTTCACGCGCGGCGAGGCGTGGGTTTACGAACAAGTGCGGCGGCACGATCCCGCGCTCTTCAAGCGCATCGTAAAACACATCAAGGCCGGGCGCTGGTCCGTCGTCGGCGGTTGGTGGATTCAACCGGACTGCAATCTGCCCAGCGCGGAGAATTTCCATCAACAAATCGCCCTCGGCAAAACGTGGTTCAAAAAGCACCTCGGGCTCTTTCCGCGCATCGGCTACAACGTTGATTCGTTCGGCCACAACGCCTCGCTGCCCGACATCATGGCCGCGCACGGGCAGGACAGCTACGTGTTCATGCGCCCGATGGCACACGAGGCCACGCTACCATCACGCGTCTTCCGCTGGCGTGGACACCCCGGCGGTAAAATCATCACCACCTTCCGCATCGCCCACGGCTATTGCACCATTTTCCCGCCGACCTTCGATCACATCGAAGGTTCGCTCAAGGACCTGCCCAATGGCGTCGATCACACCATGTGTTTCCTCGGCGTCGGCGATCACGGCGGCGGTCCGAACGAGGCCATCATCGCGTGGTGCCGCGAAAACATGAACGCGATGCCGGGTGTGAAGTTCGAGTTCTCGTCGCCTGAGCGCTATTTCAAAGCCATCGCGCCGGTGCAGCACAAACTGCCGCTCGTCACCGGCGAATTGCAGATGCACGCCATCGGTTGCTACACCGCGCACCGTCCGGTGAAGCTCGGCGTGCGCCGCGCCGAAAACATGCTGGCACAAACGCAGCGCGCACTCGCCGCCGCGAAGCCTGCCGAACGTAAAGCCGCCGCTCCGATTCTTTCTGCCGCGTGGGAATCGCTCTGCTTCAATTCGTTTCACGACACGCTCGGTGGTTCCTGCACACCTAGCGCGGCCAAGGCGGCCGACGATCAACTCGCCGGCGTCAAGGCTTCCGCCGAAACCGTGCTCAGCGAAACCTTCCGTCGCAGGGTGCACGCACTGCCTCCCGATCCGCGACAGCGCATGGTTTTCGCAAATTACACCGCCGAAAAATTCTCTGACTTCGTTGAACACGAGCCGTGGCTCGAGTGGACCCACTGGAAACCCGACTGGTGTTTGCTCGACGAACGCGGACGCCTCGTGCCGCATCAAATCATCGAACCGGAAACGCTCATGCCCGACACCATGCGCGTGCTGTTTCCGCTAACTCTTCCGGCCGGCGGCATGAGCGCCGTGCGCATCGCGCGAAACAACAAGGGCAAAACCGCGCCGCTCAAAGGTGCCGCTCCTGATTTCACGCTCACAGTCCAAGCCGACGGATCCGGCCTGCTCAGTGCGGATAAAGCAACCTGCCCTCTGCCCGAACTCCGACTCATCGAAGATAAATCTGATACGTGGTCTCACGGCATTGATCGCTTCGCCGGCCCGCAAGTCGATCACGCGCATTGGAGCGAACCCGTCCTTGTTGAAGCTGGTCCGATTCGTCACCTCTGGCGCGTAGATGGTCGCATTGGCGAAAGCCGCATCTGCGCCGACTGGCGGCGCTATCGCGGACAAAACTTCTACGAGCTGCGCCTGCGTGTGAATTGGCACGGGCATCACCGGTTGCTGCGTTTATCGTGGGCGCCGGGCGCAACGATCGATTCACGTGAAGACGGCATCAGTGGCGGCAGTCTGCCCCGTGCCAGCGATGGACGCGAATTGCCCTTGCGTGATCGCACCTTGTTGGAGCTGGGCGACGGTCATCGCGCCGGCGTGGTCGCACCAGAAGTCTTCGCCATCAGCGGAGACAAAAAGGACGTGCATCTCACTCTGCTCCGATCCTGTCCGTTCGCGCATCACGACCCAAAAATTTTGCCGGAAAAATTGGAGCACTACGCTTGGGTGGACCAAGGCGAGCACGTGTTCTTCCTGCGTTTCTTCCCTGCCGGGAACATCACCGCGCGCGAACTCGATCGCCACGCACTGCATCTCCAACAAAAGCCACTCGCCGCCGATCTCACGCGCGGCATGCCGTATCGTCCCTTCAAGGACCAACCCGATTGGCCGGCATAGATCACCATGCCCTACGTTAACGTCAAAATCACCAAAGACGGCGTCACGCCCGAGCAAAAGCGCCGCGTCGTCGCCGACATCACGCGCTCCCTCGTCGAAAACCTCGGCAAGAAACCCGAGCACATCCACATCGTGATCGACGAAGTGGATCCCGAGAACTGGGGCTACGCCGGCATGCTGACCACGGAATACCGCGCCCAACAGAAGTCTTAGGCGCGGCTGCCTAGCCAACAACCCGAAGCGCGTGTGACTGCGAAAAGTCACTTTGGTCAAGATTAGCCGGCAACACGGTCTTCTGCCCAGACATCGATGGTCTAATACGGCCAATCCATCATCACATCTTGTGCGAGAAGTGCTCGGTCCGTCTTTGTCCGATGCCTGCTGGTAGAATGCTCCTTTTTGAGCAACTACCCTCGCGTCACATGTCCCAATCACTCCACGATCCGCAATCCGGCAAAGAACAACCCGCCACCCCTGCTCGCAAACCTTGGTTTACGATCCATAAGGCGGTTTTTTGCCTTATCGTTTTATTGGTCATCAAAGCACTGGTTGCACCTGCCGCACCTCAGCGCCCGACCATTGAAGATTGGATTTCCAAGGCGGCAAAAGTTGCACCCGAGGCGTATTTGCGGGCCGGCCACCTCTACGTTGAGGCAGCTTCATTGAATACCACTGTGGGTGAGCCTGATGAGATTCAGTTCCTCTCCCAGAGAGTGTATATGACCTGGAGATGCCGAGATGGTCGCGTGCAAGCAGTCGTGGACCGCCACACACTCAAGTTCGGTCAATATCTTGTAGGAGAGGTTAACTACAGCCGGGATTAACCCTTCCTCATCGTTTTGGATTTTGATGACACCTCTATGCTTCGGACGAAGTCGCACCGCTATAGTAACCCCTTTCAATTTTTAACACCGAAACTCAGCTTTAAAAGCAAACCTCAGAAAGTCACGTCCACCTCGACCGGATTACATCTGCAATTTGCCCAAACAACCTACCTCATTAACCGCTGGCCGGACTTCAAAGTAGTTGCACGTCGCGCCCGAGCAATGGAGTGGAAACCCGTCAATGCATTAATCCGAAACGCAGTATTTGAGGTCTTGCACAGATTACGCATTAGCAAGTGTCCTGCGCAACGACTGACATCCTATGACTTGCTGCGAGACATGCCGCTATGGATGCATGCCCGGCTGCTCCCTCTACAAGAATACTACTGGCAGGGCGTTCATTGGCTGACCCAAATACCAGAATTGGGATGCTTGCTGGAAAGTTCATCCGCTCTGTTTGCCATTGTTATCCAACATCTCGAAGTCGGAGCCATCCGCGATGATGACGAGCTTCGCATGAAACTGCAGGGACGTCAGCGCGAATTGCTTGGTTGGCTTGGCCTAGGCACGGCCGAAGCGCACTGCAAAATCCTGCGCAAGTTTTCACACTGCGCCTTTTCCTATCCGCAGTGGCGCACCCTAGGCCGAGCTATTACACGAAACGCAATCACAAGCGTGCTTTCACATGCCTCGGAGATACCACATGAAGTCCTGCGCTTTCTCGCAGATGATCGTTTGCCTTGGTTGCTCACTCCCTCCGCCCAAGCCGACTTCGTCACGCATCTACTCAAACAAGGTGATTACTTTGATCCATCAGCCGATGACCTTGGCGAATTGCTAACGCTCGCCCTCATTTGCCGACGCTTCGGCATTGCACGCGCGCCAATCTCGTCCCTCAACGAATTACTCCGTTTAGCCAAATATAAAGAGATGCTCCTAGCTGATCTACCCTTGGCGCGTGGCCCTCTGGAAGGTCTTCCCGGCGTCACTCCAATCCTGACTCCTCGTGACCTGATCGCCGAAGGGGAAACCATGAGTCACTGCATCGGGTCGATGGACTATGTCGTTTCTGGACTGCTGGGGAAAATG
>JGI12383J13903_1001046_pt1 | contig 15303 bp, 12 predicted proteins | sample Passage237B_FD_13903 | JGI IMG/M metagenome (IMG submission 13903)
ATGTTGCCCATGTTTTTTCTGAAAATCATTTTTGTTTTGATCCTATTGGGTTATGCATGATTTATTTCTGTAGAGAACTATTTGCAAACAGTTTTTTGTTTTTAAAAGCCAGATCCTGGACTTGTGAATTCTACGGAGTGGGGCAACACGAGAGCGATATATGTGCTACAAAAAACATGAATTAACTTGGGTTTGTGATACAAGCATCATTTTAATTACGGAATCCCAGGAAAATTTTACGGTTTGATAGGAATATAAACATATGTAGTATAAAGTTGCTACAATTGAAAAGCTGATCAATTAGAAGTTTGCAAAAAATAGCAACTGCTTATCATCATACTATCTATAAGCCACCTAAAATATACGCAACATACATAGCCATACAAATCTTGTGAAAGTTATTGAAAGGTAAGTATAACTTGCTAGATGCATAATTTATGCTATCTTGCGTTGGAATCCAGGCATAGATCAAAAAATAAGTTTTTCTGCAAATCTGATTTATATGTTCAGGCATACCGGTGAAGCCAGAACGCTGCACCATAATCTCCGCATTGCTTCCTTACTGTCTTTTGTTGCCGGCTTAGTGAATGTTGCGGGTTTTTTAGCTGTGCAACGCTTAACTACCAATGTTACTGGGCATTTTGCCTTTTTTGTGGATGAGGTTTATAAGCTTGATTTTTTACAGGCTTTTGTTTTTTTTCTGCATATTTTTTTCTTTTTCTTAGGCTCTTTTGTCTCAGGATTTCTGGTGGAATGGGTTCATAAGAAAAAAGAAAGTTACACCTATATTATTCCGGCATTACTGGAAACCTTAATTTTATGTATAGTTATTTTCTTTGGACCCTATTGGATAAATCATAATCCGGATTATGTGTCTTTTTTGCTGCTTTTTGCCATGGGATTGCAAAACTCTCTGGTAACTACTATTTCCAATGCCATTGTACGTACTACGCACTTAACTGGGTTGTTTACAGACCTAGGAATTGAAATTTCTCAGTTGTTTTTTTATAAAGCACAACACCAACAACAAAAACTTAAGTCGTCTATTCGGTTAAGATTAACGATTATTAGTTTTTTCTTTTTAGGAGGTATTATGGGCGGCGTGCTTTATGGAAGATTACAGATTTATGTACTAAGTATTGCAGCACTTGCCTTGTTTCTGGGAATTTCATTTGATTACATTCGCTACCGATATCTCTTATTAAAGAGAAAGTATCTTTTGCTAGGCAGGAATGATAAGGATGCTGATTAAATATATTTTTAAGCTGGACATAATTTCATAAAGAGGTAATTCATCTGAAGTTTTCCACTTTTCCCATACAACCATTAAAGGCTGTCTCAAATTGGACAGCCTTTAATGGTTTGAGCATATACCGTTTAGTAAGTTTATGCTTCTGGTTTATTTTCTTCTGAAGCTTCAGCTGCAGGAGTTTCTGTAGCAGGAGTTTCTTCTGTAGCAGGAGTTTCTTCTGTAGCAGGAGTAGCTGCTGCTGTATCTTGAGTGGTTTCTTTTTTAGTGCCACTACGACGGCTACGACGAGTTTTCTTAGCAGGTGCATTTGCGTCGCCAGCTGTGTAAGTAGTATTGAAGTCAACCAGTTCAATTAATGCCATTTCTGCAGCGTCACCAAAACGTGGTTGAAGTTTAATGATGCGGGTGTAACCACCAGGACGTTTAGCTACTTTGTCACCAATAACATCAAACAGTTCTTTTACTGCATTTTTGTTTTGCAGGTGGCTAAAAGCAACTCTGCGATTGTGCATAGTATCGTTTTTACTACGCGTAAGCAGAGGTTCGATAGTTTTTCTTAGCGCTTTGGCTTTAGCCAAAGTAGTAACGATTCTTTTGTGCTCAATTAATTGGCTGGAAAGATTGCTTAACAATGCCTTTCTGTGAGCAGCAGTACGACCTAAATTGTTGATTTTGTCTCCGTGGCGCATGACTTTTTGATTTTATTCCCTCATACCGTGCCAGGAATTATGAGGTACTTAGTAAAAAAATAAATAAGTGTTTATTAATCGTCTGATCTTAACAGGCGGCTGATGTCCATACCAAAGTGTAGACCTCTTTCAGCCAGCACTTGTTCAATTTCAGAAAGAGATTTCTGTCCGAAGTTACGGAACTTCATTAATTCTTCTTGTGTGTACTGTACCAGTTCACTCAAAGAATTAATTTTAGCTGCTTTTAGACAGTTAAATGCACGCACAGAAAGTTCCAGATCTTCTAGTGGTGTGTGCAATACTTTACGAAGTTGCAGGGTTTCTTCATCTACAACGGCTTCTTTTTCTTCTTTGTGAGCATCCAAGCTAATGTTTTCGTCGGTGATAATCATTAGATGTTGAATCAGGATGCGACTAGCTTCTTTTACTGCTTCTTCGGGGTGGATTGTACCGTCGGTAACAACTTCCATAATCAGTTTTTCATAGTCTGTACGTTGTTCCACACGTGTATTTTCCACGCTATATTTTACATTTTTGATTGGCGTGAAGATAGAGTCAATGGCGATTACTCCTAGCGAGCCTTCTTTTGGTCTATTTTCTTCAGCAGGTACATATCCACGACCTTTTCCGATAAACAATTCAATTTGTAAAGAAGTGCCTGGCTCCATATTGCAAATAACCAGATCAGGGTTCATAGCTTCAAAGTTATTCAAAGCTTCACCGATCATTCCGGCAGTAAATACTTCTTGTCCTTTAAGGTTAATTTCTACATGATCGCTAAGAACTTCTTGTTCAGACGTTCTTTTCAAGCGAACTTGTTTAAGGTTTAAGATGATTTCGGTAACATCTTCTAATACGCCTTTGATAGTTGCAAATTCATGTTCAGCACCAGAAATTTTGATGGCTGTAATAGCATAACCTTCGAGAGAGGAGAGTAGTACACGTCTTAAAGCGTTACCGATTGTAACACCATAACCGGGTTCTAATGGGCGGAATTCAAACTGTGCTTCAAAATCAGTAGCTTTTTGTAGCACAATTTTATCTGGTTTTTGAAAATTTAGGATGGCCATTGTGAGATTGTTTTAAGATGTTTTAGAACGGTGATGTTAATTTGGTTAAAATTATTGCCCTATTTTCAGTAACACTCCAGGGTTTGGGGTTCTATTCCCTCCCTAAGATTCCAACTGATTTAGGATGTGTTTAAATATAAAGCAAACTCCCAGAAGGAGTTTGCTTTATAAATTATTATTTAGAATACAATTCTACGATCAGTTGTTCCTTAATGTTTTCCGGAACATTTTCGCGTTCTGGATGTGCCAGATAAGTACCCTTAAATTCTTTTTCGTTCCAGTCAACCCAGTTAATACGAGGTGATTTTCCTCTTACAAGACTTACGATAGTAGAGTTGATTTTAGATTGAGGTTTTAATTCAACTACATCACCTGGTTTCAGACGGTAAGAAGGAATATTCAGAATATTTCCGTTTACCATGATGTGTTTGTGAGAAACCAGCTGACGAGCTGCCGGACGAGTAGGGGCAATACCCATACGATATACCGTATTATCGAGGCGAGATTCCAGCAGGCGGATCAGGTTAAGACCGGTAGCGCCTTTTTGGCGAGAAGCCTCTTCATACAGGTTACGGAATTGTTTTTCCAATACTCCGTAAGTGTATTTTGCTTTTTGTTTTTCTTTTAACTGGATAGCATATTCAGAAGCCGCTTTTCTTTTGCGGGAATTTCCGTGCATACCAGGAGGGTTACTTTTTTTACCCAGATTTTTTCCTGAGCCCAGGATGGGTTCGCCAAAAATGCGGCAGATTCTGTTTTTAGGTCCGGTGTAACGTGCCATGTGTCGATTTTTTGATTACTGCAAAGGCTCTTTTAAAAATCGTAAAATCCGATCCAGAGCAGTAGTGTTAATGAATGTTTATGATATAGTTGGTTATAAAAATTATACTCTTCTTTTCTTAGGAGGACGACAGCCGTTGTGAGGTAGAGGCGTAACATCTTTGATGGAAGTTACTTCCAGACCGATTTGAGATAAGGAGCGGATAGCACTTTCACGTCCAGAACCTGGACCTTTAACAAATACATCCACTTTTTTAAGGCCTGCATCCAAGGCTGTTTTTCCGCAGTCCATAGCAGCTTGTTGTGCAGCGTAGGGAGTGTTCTTTTTAGAGCCACGGAAACCCATTTTACCAGCAGAAGACCAAGAAATTACTTGTCCGCTTTTGTTGGTCAAACTGATAATAATATTGTTGAAAGTCGCATTGATGTGCGCATCGCCATGTGGGTCAACTTTTACAACCCTTTTTTTAGAGGCGGTTTTTGCTGAAGATTGTCCTTTTGCCATTTTTTTTAATTAGGTAGTCTAAAAAATAATTCCGGATAACCGGACCCTGATTACGCCTCCCCGCTGCACTTGACGGATCCAGCCGTAAAAAGGAAATATATGTGCAAATAGATTGCGGATATAGCTTCTATACATATATCCGCAATACCAGAAAAGATTATTTCTTTGGTGCTTTTTTCTTACCCGCAACAGTTTTGCGCTTTCCTTTACGAGTACGGCTGTTGGTACGAGTACGCTGACCACGAAGTGGAAGGCCTTTACGATGACGTAAGCCACGGTAACAAGCGATATCCATTAAACGCTTAATATTCATCTGAACTTCAGAACGTAACTGACCTTCTACTTTAAATTCGTTGGTAATAATGTTACGAATTGATGTAAGTTCTTCGTCGTTCCATTCGCCAGCTTTTTTGTCAAAATCTATATCAGATTTTTCCAAAATATACCGGGCGGTACTTTTTCCAATACCGTAAATGTAAGTGAGCGCAATCTCACCGCGCTTGTTTTTGGGTAGGTCTATACCTGCTATACGAGCCATGTAAATACTACGTTGTTTTTTTTAATAATAATATTATCCCTGACGTTGTTTGTAACGTGGATTTTTCTTGTTAATAACGTACAATTTCCCTTTTCTGCGAATGATTTTACAATCCGCACTGCGTTTTTTAATGGATGCTCTTACTTTCATAATATACAATTAAAACCCCTGAGGGTTGACTTTACTACTTATAACGATAAATGATGCGACCACGACTCAAGTCATAAGGACTCATTTCTACACCCACCTTATCTCCGGGAAGAATCCGGATATAGTGCATACGCATCTTTCCAGATATCGTTGCCAATATTTCGTGTCCATTCTCCAAACGTACCCGAAACATTGCGTTGGATAAAGCTTCGATGATCACACCGTCCTGTTTAATGAGCGACTGTTTTGCCATATTTTTTAGGACTGCAAAGGTATGTAAATGTTTTTATTTAAAAACAGATTTTTTNAAAACCTTCTTTTTTTCTCTGTTTTTTTACAGTCTACCCATGCAATCGTTTGTATTTATTATTTTTTATCTTGTTGTTTTCTGNAAATAATATTCTTGTATATTTACTTTTGTTTTCTTTATTGTCTGGTTATTTTTTTAAAATGCCATAAGCACCTGTAATACATAGGTCTGAGATCGATTTACAACCCTATAAAGGAATTTGCCTTACTACAGACTCTCTATGCTCTACAGAAAAAGTTTTCATGACTGCTATAAATTAGCCTGAAGCAATTTTTTTACTGCATATTAGCAGCATCTTTTAGAAACTGTGCTAGTCCGATATCTGTTAAAGGATGTTTTAATAATCCTAATATCGATGACAATGGACATGTACATACATCTGCACCTAAGGAAGCGCAGCGGACAATATGTAATGGGTTACGTATAGATGCAGCCAGAATTTCTGTTTTGAATTGCTGCATATTGTAAATCATGGCAATTTCTTCAATAAGCTGAAGACCATCCCAGTTACTATCATCTATTCTTCCGATAAATGGAGATACATAAGTAGCACCAGCTTTGGCAGCTAAAATGGCTTGTCCGGCAGAAAATACTAAGGTACAATTGGTACGGATTTCACGTTCTGCAAACCATCTGATGGCTTTAATCCCGTCTTTAATCATGGGAACTTTTACCACAATATGCTTGTGAATAGCTGCAAGTTCCTTTCCTTCTGCAATGATATCTTCAAAAGTTACACCTAATACCTCTGCACTCACGGGCCCGTCCACTAATTCACAGATAGTATGATAATGCTTAAAAATGGCATCTTTACCTTTAATGCCTTCTTTAGCCATCAGGCTTGGATTGGTTGTTACTCCGTCTAATATGCCAAGATCATTGGCTTCACGAATTTGGTCAAGATTGGCAGTGTCAATAAAAAATTTCATACAAATGAGTTAATGGTTGCAGGCTTTTAGAAAATCTATGGTGCGAAAATAGTAAGAAGGTTTGAATTGCAGATTATGTTTTCTAAAGAATAATAGACGCCTGGAAGGGAACTCAAAAAAAAACCGGCAGGTTACTCACATCGCACCGCTACAACCAAACACCCTTGCTACATTCCTGTCCTGGGGGATTCAATGGGAGCTGGCCGTGTAAGACCTGCCAGGGGCGCAAATTTAGGAAATCTCAGCAGATTAAAAAAGCAATACTCAAAAAATCATGAAGTTTTTTTTGAAAAACGCACCAGGAATGACTTTGGCTTCAAAGATAATAGCAAGCCGACTGACCTGATTATAAAGGATAACTTGAGACTAATGTCTGATACGCATAGGAGATTACTATGTAACAAGTTTTTTTCAGACGACTCATTCCACTGTCCCTAAAAGAATTCCCCCTTGCAGATACAGTTTCTGCAAGGGGGAAAAGTTTGAATAATGTGGTTATTGTCTGATAAATGCAGACTATTATTTAGCCACTACAATACGAACTGTACCAGCAAAATTGCCATTCTCACGAACGATCACAAAATACATTCCGTTGCTAGCATCTGAAAGATCAATAGTGGCATGACTAGCTTGGTGGATGTCTATTTGTTTTATTTGCTGACCCAAAGTGTTATACACTTCAAACGAAGCACTCGACAACTGTCTTCCCCAGTCGAAATGTACAAGACCTGTGGTAGGATTAGGATGAATACGGATATGAGACAAGCTGTGTTCCTGAATATCCAGTAGGGAAACCATAAGGAAGTTGGAAGCTTTGGAAAGACATCCGTTATTATTTACACGAGCATAGTAAAGACCTGGCTCTGTAGGGTGGTAAGTATCGCTGTTTGCACCGGGTATCAGTCCGCTAGGGCCATACCACTGGATGTTTGTTCCGGTAGGATTGGCTACAAGCATATTGCCAATCAGCGATATCACTACACTTTGTGGAGTAGCAAATAAATTCAAAGAGATAGGTGTAGCGTACATTGTATCGGAAGTATAACATGCACCGTCTGTAGCGACAGAACGGAAGGTGACTACATCTCCATTTTGGAATACGTTACTAGCATAACTCAGACCTGTTGCCACCGGGGTATTATTTAACAGCCAAGTTAATTGTGGGTTAGTTCCATGGTTGAACACAATAGCTGAAAATTCAATCATAGAATCCAGACAACCGGGATTATTACCATTGGTAATTCCTGCAAATACAAATGGGTTTTGGGAAGGGAGTGTGTTTACAATAATACCAGCAGAGGTATCTTCTGGATTAATTACGCATAGATCAGAAGAGTAGAGGATAACCTTTACTTCATCCCCATCCTGAAGAGAAGTGGTGGTATATATGTCATTTGTTGCACCGCTTACAGGGGCGTTATTAACCAACCATTGATATTGAGGCGTAGATCCACCGTTGGTGGGTACAGCTTCGAAGCTAATGGGAGTACCTGCACATGATGGGTTTGTGCCAGAGAAAATTTGAATGAACACATCAGCATTAATCGTAGTTTGCTGTATTATGATTTGATTGGAAGTGGCTGTGGGAGGTACAGCACAGGAAGAGTTAGATACCATTTCTACATGTACCACATCATTGTTGTTGAATGTAGAAGTAAATACAGCACTGTTGATGCCTTGTGGTACGTTGTTGATATACCATTCGTAGGTAGGGGCAGAACCACCATTTTGAGGTGTAGCAGTAAACTCGAGAGTTTGTCCGGCACAGCCTGGGTTGCTGCCACTGGTAAGGGCAATAGCTACCGCTGGTGGTGCGGTCGCTTGTCTAATGACTACATAATCAGCAGACATTGTGGTTTCATTGGTACCACATGCACTGATATATTGCATTTGCACGTTAACGATATCTCCATCATCGAGCGTTGAGCTACTGTATGTATTAGTAGTAACACCAGTAGAAATATTATTCACAAACCATTCAAAAGTAGGATTGGTAATGCCTACAGAAGGTACAGCTGTAAAGGTAAGAGGTGCATTAAAGCATGATGGATTGGTGCCAGTTGTAAGATTTACACTCACAGTACCACCAGCAGGTCCACCTGCAAGAATCATAACACTATAATCTTCTGCTTGCCCGTAGCTAAGCTGTCCGCATGCTGATACAGAAGATACAGAAGCTCTGTCTGATACTACTCTCATTCTCAGTGGTACGCAACTCACTAAACCGGGGATTGTGGTAGCATTTGGAACTGCAAATTGGAAAGTATGTTCTTCAAAGTTTAAAGTTCCTGTATGGGAATAGATTTCTTCATTAGCCTGAAAGTCACCGTCGTTGTTGTAGTCAATGTACACATGTACTTTCTCGGGTTGTAAGCCAGTAGAAACTTTAAACTCATATATTTGACCGGAGGTGAGTACAGCCATATGTTTGCAAGTATTATCAATATAATATTGGTTACCATCACCGGAATAGCCACTAGAAGTAACAGCCATATACACATTGTTGGCGTCTGATATAGTGATATTTCTCGGACCTGAGTTGGATCCAGAAAGAGTAGCGCTGTTACCGGTTGGTACACATGCTGTAGTGACAGCACCCGTAATGGGTGTAGCACCTAACGAGCTAATGAGGCTTCCTCTGGCAGTAAGTAATGCATTAATAACACGCTCGCCCTGCATGGGTGTAAAACGGTCATTACAGTTGGAGTAATCCATCATATTGCGAACTACATTGCCCAAAAGGTTACCGGTACATGGGTTAACATTACCTGACGGACAATTAAAAGGAGAACGGATATGGGGGTCTGTATCGCAGATATAGTCACCGGTATTCGCACAGTTACTGTTTGGAGGGCAGGTAGTACCATTGTTATCTCCTTCAAAAGTGTGATATAGTGCAAATGCGTGACCAATTTCATGTGGAAGTGTTTCTCCTCCGGCTACTGATACAGAAGCAAGCATGATAGTGCCATCCACATTGGCAGATGCTCCTGGGAAATAGGCATAACCTGCTACATATGGAGCGCCGGGAGTAAGCCCGTCCACGCCATTAATTTTGTGTACAATCCAGATGTTATAGTATTGATCATTGGGCCATCTGCTTATTGCTTTCACCACAGCATCTTGCGCACCTGGCTCTGTAGGGTAGTTATTGGATACCCCATCTGCAGCATAGGTAGCATTAGAGCTGGCATCTACACGTATAATTCCCGTTGTGGGATTACAGTTGGGATCTCTTTTTGCTAAAGCAAATCTAAGGGGAATAAAAGTGCCACCTGCACCCGGGGCAGGATAACCTGGCCAACTTGCTTCATAGGTTTTGTTGAGATAATCAATCATGTCAATGATTTGATTATCTGGTGGGTTATAGACAGAACCTAAAGGAGCTCCTGGATGTAATACATGTACTACAACGGGGATTTCATATACCAAACCGTTGGGAGTATTCACAACAAGTCCCAGCGGATTAGATTGTGACTTAGCCACAATTTTGTTATTCAGTTCCTGAACTTGCTGGTTATACACTGGGTCTGTTTGCAGTCTTTTTTGGTGTACTTGATCAAACCCACATTGCTGGGCCTTCAAAAAATAAGGGAAAAATACCCCTAGTGCAAAAAGCAAAATGGTAGATATACGCTTCATGTAACTTATTTTAATGAAAATCTCAGATGATTTCTATTGCTCCATCAAAAATAATAGATAAAATGCATTATTTACTAATCCTCGAATGGTTATTTCATAAGTACATATGAGAATGCTCCGGCAAAATAAGAAATGAATTAACTGTTACGGCAACATATCAACCAGCTTTTTTCTATTTACATTCCATCGAAAAATATTTTTATGTTTTTTATTTGTTTTTTGGGAGATTTTAAAATCAATCTTTTTTAAGAGAATTTTTCTCTATTTGTTCAAAATATATGATAAATTACTTGAATAAAAATGTAATGATTTTTTGGATTATTTCTTTTTGCCCTTTTATTTTTTACATTTAATCCTATCTTTGCCCACTTCTAAAATTTTCTATATCAATAGTAATAACAGAAACCTATGCAGTTAAAAGGTTTAGTAAAGGTTCTTACCGTAGCGCTAATCTTAATTTCACTCTATCAGCTATCTTTTACATTAGTTGTTCGTAATGTAGAAGGGAAAGCAAGATCTCAAGCTCGTAAAGAAGTGCTTGCAGCACACCCTGGAGCTCAGGAAGATGAATTACAGGATTTGATCGAAGCCCGCTATGAAAAAATTACGGACAGTTTGCAAGGGGAAAATGTGTTTTCCATTCCCTTGTTGAAAAAGTACACTTACCTCGAGGCTAAAGAGCAAGAGCTGAATTTAGGTCTTGACCTGCAGGGAGGTATGAACGTAACTCTGGAGGTAAGTCTGGATGAGCTGGTTCGCTCTATGTCTAACAATCCGGCTGATCCTGCCCTAAACAAGGCAATTGAAGAAGCTGAATTAGCTAAAGCAAATAGCCAAGCTGACTTTGTAACACTTTTTGGGAATGCGTTCCTTAAAAATAATCCAGACGTAAAACTAGCATACCTTTTTACCCGCTCATCTGATAAAGACATTACCCTGAATTCTTCTAATGAAGAGGTACTGAATAAAATCAGAAAAGAAGCTAATGGTGCAATTAAACGTACTTATAACGTATTACAAACACGTATTGATAAATTTGGTGTGGCTCAACCCAATATCAATCTGGATGAAAGAAAAGGTATTATTACCGTAGAGCTGGCAGGGGTACGTAGTCCAGAAAGGGTGAGAGATTACCTACAGGCAACTGCAAAACTTCAGTTTTTTGAAACGTACACTAACCAAGAAGTGTATGGTGCATTGTTGGATGCGGAAACCGCACTTGCCAATATCATTGGAAACACCTCTTCTAATAACGAGACAACTACTGCTGCTACAGATGAAACTAAGACTGTAGAAACGAATAATGCAGATACAGCTAGCTTGTCTGCATTCTTACAAACTCCTTCAGGAGAAGCTGGCTCTGGAGATTCTTCCGAATCTGACGAAGCTCGCATGGAAGAAGCTCGCAAGAAATATCCTATTCGCTCTATGCTCTTTATTCCAGAAGAGCTGGCTTCTACGCCAAGCCCCGTACTGGGATATGTAGCTAAAAAAGATACAGCGCTGTTGAATGACTATCTGGCTATGGATATTGTACGGAATAAATTTCCTAACAATGTGAAATTCTTATATGGCGCAGAAGATAAGAAAAGCAGAAAAAATCCAAATGCTCCTTTGAGACTCTATGCCATTAAAACAGCAATGGGTGGCAGTGAAGCAAAATTAGAAGGTGACAGGGTAGTAAATGCCAGAATGGACTTTAACCCGCTTACTGGACAACCTGAAGTGAGCATGGAAATGGATGCTGTGGGTGCACGTATTTGGAAAAAAATGACCGGAGATAACAAAGGTCGTTTTGTGGCAGTTGTTTTAGATGATAAGGTTTATTCTTCTCCTATTGTAAATGATGAAATTGCTGGGGGAAGAACTTCTATCAGTGGTGGATTCTCTACGCAAGAAGCAGATGACCTTGCTAATATTTTGCAAACAGGTAAACTGCCTGCTCCTGCCCGTATTGTACAGGAACAAGTTGTTGGTCCTACTTTGGGTGCTGAATCTATTTCGGCTGGTTTTAATGCCATCATCCTCTCGTTTATTGCTATCTTCTTACTTATGCTAGTGTACTATGCATCTAGTGGATGGGTAGCTAATATCTCTCTTACTCTTAACCTGCTGTTTACAGTTGGGGTGCTATCTGCATTACATGCCACACTTACCTTACCGGGTATCGCCGGGTTAGTATTGGGTATTGGTATGGCTGTGGATGCTCACGTACTTATATTTGAAAGGATTAAAGAAGAATTGGTATTGGGTAAATCGCATCAACAGGCTATTATAGATGGTTACAAACGTTCTTACGCGCCTGTGATGGACGGTCACATTGCCCAGTTAATTACTGCATTTATCCTCTTCGGATTTGGGTTAGGTCCTGTACTTGGCTTCGCTACTACTCAGATCTTAAGTATTTCTATCTCCCTGTTTTGTGGTATTCTGGTGTCAAGACTTATCAAAGAAATCTGGACGCAAAAAGGCCGCCACTTTACTTACTTTACTCCATTGTCAAAAGCTGTATTCCAAAAAGCAAATTTTGATTTCATCAAGATCCGTAAAACTACATATGTCATTGCAGCAATTATCCTCTTAGCCGGTATTGCATCTCTGTTTAATGGTTTTGATTATGGTGTGGAGTTTGCTGGAGGACGTAGCTATACGGTCCGTCTGGATAGCGAACATAAAGTATCAGAAATACGTGAAAAATTACACACTTATTTTGGGGATTATCCTATTGTGAAAACAATCGGTACTGACAACCAAATCAATATTACTACTGCATACATGATTGAAACTCCTGGATTGGATATTGAAAAGAAAGTTCAGGAAAAACTGTATGAAGGATTGTCTAAAGAAGGTATTATCCCTGCTAGTGTAACTCTGGATCAGTTTAATACACGTTATGTACAAAGCTCACAAACGGTATTACCTACCATTTCTGATGATTTGATTAATGGTGCTAAATGGGCAACTATTATTTCCTTAATCGCCATTTCTATCTATATCTTAGTTCGTTTCCGTAAATGGCAATATTCTGTGGGAACATTTGTATCTCTCGTATTTAACGTAGCATCTACATTGGCTGTATTCTCTTTCTTTAAAGGTAAAGTTCCTTTTGCGCTGGAAATCGACCAACACTTTATTGCTGCGGTATTGACCGTAATCGGTTTCTCTATGAATGATACTATCATCGTATTTGATCGTATTCGTGAATACTTCCGTAAAAATCCGGATGAGGATAAGAAATCGGTAGTTAATCGCGCTATTAACGATACCTTACCACGTACCATTATGACTTCACTCACTGTATTCTTGGTTGTATTAATCTTATTTATAGTGGGTGGAGAAGTTACTCGTGGTTTTGCATTTGCAATGCTTATCGGAGTAATTACAGGTACATTCTCTTCTATTATGGTAGCAGGTCCTGTACTTGTTGATATGGATAAAAGTGGTAAGTTGAAAGTAGAGGTTGATAAAGAAGCCAGAATAGCTGAATTGAAAAAAATGGCATAACCACTTCTGAATTTATAGAAAACCCGTATTCGCCATTTGGCTGATACGGGTTTTTTTATAATATGGAGCGTAAAACCCATCCATCGTTTACGTGGATGGGATGTAAGCGACATTCCATTACACTTACATTGTGAATATTAACCTTGCGAAAGAATGTACTGACGTATTGTATCAGGCGATGCTTCACCTATTGAACAAACGAAATAGCCATCCGACCACAAGAGATTGTTGTACCAATATTGTTTTCGTAAGATACTGCCATGCTGCTGCCACATAATCCGTGTACTTTCCTGCTTTAGCCTGCGAACTATTTGTGCAATAGATAGACGAGGAATGTAGCGAATGAGAAAATGCACATGATCATTATCCGTTTCCATTACTTCAATTTCAAAATCTGATTTTTCAGAAATGGACAGAAATGCTCGTTTAACATCATCATCCAATTTACCTATAAGCATTGGCTTACGGTACTTGCAAACGAAAATGAGATGGCATTTTAAGTAATGCTTTGAACGATTGGTGGAAACGTAATTTGACTTTTTAGACATAGTAGCGAAGTTTTTGTGAAACAATCTTTACCCTTTATGGGGATTGTTTTACAAAAACATAGCGGTATTTTGTAACAGTATTATCTTTACACCGAATGTTGAAAGCGTACAAATATTGCCTTTTGCCTACCGATGAACAAAAGCTACAATTAGCAAAGTTCTTCGGCAGTTGTCGTTTCGTTTACAATCTCGGATTGGAAACGAAAATGCAAGCATGGGCATCTGCACGAAAACATTTAACCTGTATAGATTTAGCCAATCAAATGAAAGAATTGAAAGACACCGAAGCTGAATGGCTGAAAGAGTGTCCGTCTCAAACTTTACAAATGGCTCTGCGAAATTTAGATAATGCTTATTCCGCTTTTTTTCGTGGCGGTGGATTTCCTAAATTCAAATCAAAGCATAAAAGGCAATCTATACAGTTTCCGCAAGGAGTTAAAACAGACTTTGATAACGGAACTATCTTCCTACCGAAATTGAAAAATGTTACCTGTATTTTCCATCGCAAATTCAAAGGCGATATTAAGACAGTAACAGTTTCAAGGACACCGACAGGTAAATACTTTGTAAGCATACTCGTTGAGAACCAAAAGGAGTTGCCTAAAAAGAAGCCTATCAAAGAAAGAACATCTGTAGGAATTGATATGGGAGTGAAAACCTTTGCAACCTTATCTGACGGAACGGTCTTTGAAAATCCAAAGCACCTAAGAAACAATCTTAGGCGGCTTCGGGTAGAACAAAGAAAGTTGAGCCGTAGATTTAAAAAAGGTGCAAAAGAACAAAGCAAAAGCTATCAGAAACAAAAGCTGATAGTTGCTAAACTTCACGAACACATTAAAAACCAACGTGAGGACTATCTGCACAAAGCAAGTACACAAATCATCCGTTCTTTTGACACCATTTGCCTTGAAGATTTAAACATCAGGGGAATGATGCAGAACAAAAAACTTGCCCTTGCTATTGGAGAAGCCGGATGGCACAAATTCAAAACAATGTTGGAATATAAAGCCGAATGGTACGGTAAAAATATTCAATACATTGGGCGGTTTGAACCATCATCAAAGTTGTGTTCTCATTGCGGAACAATTTTCAAAGAACTAAGTTTGAAAGACAGATTTTGGACCTGTCAATCTTGCGGAATAACCCATGAAAGGGATTGTAACGCTGCAAACAATATTAAGAACTTCGGGCTTAGGATAAAGCCTGCAACCGTTAACGTGAGCCATTAGGCTGTGCGTATGGGTTGCGAAGCCCACTCATCGCTTTGCGTGAGTGGGTAGTTCACTTGAGCTATGGCATATTAGGGTTGGGGAGTGTCGGGCAAAAAATGAGTTAAGCAAAAGGTCAAGGCGCAAAGGTTGTGGCGGGCTCTATTACCGATGAGAC
>JGI12383J13903_1001049_pt1 | contig 15239 bp, 13 predicted proteins | sample Passage237B_FD_13903 | JGI IMG/M metagenome (IMG submission 13903)
TGGCTATTTCGGCAACGATGCGTTTATCGGCTGGGTTGTAGGAGAAAAGTAAGCCTTGTCCCGCGCCATTACCAAAGTCCCTGTGCTGATGTTTTTTTTGCTTGGCGGTATGCTGGTCGCAGGCGGGCTATGGGCGTTTATAACTCTAAAAACAGAACAAGCCCTGCCTGTTTATCCAAAATATGCACTGCTACTTGTCGCCCCCAGCGACATGCATGAAGATGGCGAAGGATACAGCACTGAAATTATCGAGCTTGACGGCAAAATGCACACACGCTCCGGCAAGGACACCACAGGCGGCGTTTTGTCCTATACCTTTGCCAAACAAGACCTCCGCACGAAACAGATAAAAGAATATCAGGTTCCGGTGCCACAAAATCGTGGCCGCATCGCGGTCGGCACGTTTCCTATACCAGAACTGCAAAGCATGACGGTCAGTACCAACAATACGTCACCCGATGGGTTTACCTATACATCATGCAAAATGCCGGATGATGAAGTGTGGGAAGTTCCCTGCCTGATAAAAGATAACAAGCCGATTTATATCGATCAACACACGCGCCCCCTCACACGGTTTATCGGATGGATTGTTGAAGAGACACCGCCGCCCTCACCACCAAAACATAAAATCGCAATCGGCTATATGACAGCTTTCTTTCAAGATGGCGGCCTCGGTAATCTTGTTTCCTTTGAAACCGTGAATGGCAAGCTACATATTAATTATACGCAAGTGAAAGAACCGCCCTTTGCCGGATATGATTCTTACGCCATCTCCATTTATGACTTTGCCACACAAAGCGAAAAAATCATCAACCTGCCCCTGATCTCCAAAAGTGCCAAGGGCTGGCATGTATATGAAGGTGGCACACACCTCATTTCAGAACTTTCTCAATATACGCTCGATCCAAATCCGACCTCTCCGGATGGCTACACGTATAACGATGAAGCTTCCCTCGCTATAAAGAACGGCTATGCCTTCCCTCTCGTCCGAAAAGAATATCTTTATCGCGCAGAGAATATACCCGAATGGTACAAAGAAGACACAACCATATATCCTGAAAGCCCACTTCAGGGGTACACTGCCGGAAAGTACAAAGAAGGCCTAAGGCTCGAAGGCGAGTTTCTAGGCTGGATCATCGACGAAGAATAATTTTGAGCACCAAAGGATTTTCACCATGTCACAAAAAGACGATGCACTGCAGGAAGTCGTTACCATCATCCGCAATAACAACCTGACGCTTTCGGATATTGCCGCGGCGCTGGGGGAAAGTGCGGAGAACAGGGAAAAGCGCGACAGCAACATCCTCGGCCGCGTGTTCAACTACATCGGCGCCATTCTGGTCTTTGCGGGCCTGTGCATTTTTGTCGGCATGTTCTGGGAGAATTTCGGCAGCGTGACCCGCATCCTCGTCACCCTCGGCACGGGTTTTGCGGCCTATCTTTTCGCCCTTGCCGCCATGGACGACCCGAAGTACGACCGCGCGGCAACGCCCCTGCTGATCATCGCAGCCCTGTTCCAGCCCGCCGGCATTTTCGTGATGCTGGATGAATTTTCCAGCGGCGGCAAACCGGAACACGGCGTTTTGTTCATGGCCGCACTGATGATCATCCAGCAAGGCGCAACCTTCTGGCACAAGCGCCGCACCACGCTGGCCTTCACGACCATCTTTTTCTCCCTCGTTTTCAGCGTGACGCTGTTCGAGGAACTGGGCATGCCGGAGGAGATGAACGCCATTATCAACGGCCTTGCCCTGCTCGTCACGGGCTGGAAACTGGCGCAATCGCCGCACCGGCCCATTTCGGGCTTTGCCTATCTTGTCGGTTCGGCGGCGCTGATGTTCGGCGTTTACGATACTGTCGAACATACGTTCTTTGAAATCGCCTTCCTCGCGCTGGCGGCGTTTTTTGTTTACATCAGCACCGTACTGCGCAGCCGCATCCTGCTGGCTATGGGGACGCTGGGCATGCTGGGCTATATCGGAGACTTCGCCTTTGACCACTTCAAAGATCAGGCCAGCTTCCCCATTTTGCTGATGATCCTCGGCATTGCCTTCTTCGGCCTCGGCGCGATGGCCNTGCGCATCAACAAGAAGTTCATCTCCGGAAAGGACCGGCGCGCGGTTTGAGCAACAGGCCCTTCATCCTTGACCCGTTGTTCCAGTCCGTCAAGACGGTGACGGGTGTCGGCCCGCGCCTGACCAAACTTTTGGAAAAACTGGCGGGGCCTTGCGTGGTGGATTTGCTCTGGCACCTGCCCGCCGGCATGATCGACCGTCGCTATCACCCCAAAATCCGCGAGGCGCAGGCAGGCCAGGTCGCCACCCTGACCGTGCATATCGGCGAGCATATCGAGCCTGCGCGGCGCGGCCTGCCCTACCGCATTAAATGCAGCGACGGGACGGGCGCGATGGATCTGACGTTTTTTAACGCGCGCGGCGATTACCTGCACAACCAGCTGCCGCCGGGTTCCACCCGCGTGGTGAGCGGGCGGCTGGAATTTTACAACGGCTATCTGCAAATGCCGCACCCCGACTTTATCGTTGCGCCGGAGGCCGCCGATACCATCCCGCCGTTGGAGCCTGTATATCCCCTCACCGCCGGCGTCACGCAAAAGGTGTTGTATAAAATCATCCGCGGCGCGCTTGCCCGTGCGCCGGAGATGGAGGAATGGCTCGACCCTGCGCATAAAAAACGCGAGCAATGGCCCGACTGGCACGACGCGCTGATGACGGCGCATAACCTGCCCGCGCCGGAGGCCGCCGCGCCCGAACATCCCGCCCGCCAGCGCCTTGCCTATGACGAATTGCTGGCCAACCAGCTGACCATGGCGCTGCTGCGCCTGAAGCAAAAACGCCACAAGGGCCGCGCCCTTGCGGGCGATGATGCGCTGTTTGAAAAAGCGCTGCAAAGCCTGCCCTTTGAACTGACGGGCGCGCAAAAACAGGCCGTTGCCGAAATCCGCGCCGATCTGCAAACGCCGGAGCGCATGCACCGCCTGTTGCAGGGCGATGTGGGCAGCGGCAAAACCGCCGTGGGCTTTCTGTGCATGGTGCATGCGGCGGGTTCCGGTTGCCAGTCGGTTCTGATGGCGCCGACGGAAATTCTGGCGCGCCAGCACGAACATAAACTCGCCCCGCTGGCCGAGGCGGCAGGCCTGAAAACCGTCACCCTCACCGGCCGCGACAAGGGCAAGGCCCGCAAGGATATTCTGGCGCAAATCGCGGACGGCAGCGCGCATATCATCATCGGCACGCATGCGCTGTTTCAGGAAGATGTGGTCTTCCATGACCTCGGCTTCGTTATCATCGACGAACAGCACCGCTTCGGCGTGCATCAACGCCTGCAATTGTCGGAAAAAGGCCAGATGACCGACGTGCTGGTCATGACCGCCACGCCCATTCCGCGCACGCTGACGCTGACCGTTTACGGCGATATGGATGTCAGCCGCCTGACAGAAAAACCGGCGGGCCGCCTGCCCGTCGATACGCGGCTGGTTTCCAACGAACGCATCGGCGAACTGGTCGCGGGGCTGAAGCGCAAGATTGCGGCGGGCGAGCGCGCCTATTGGGTCTGCCCGCTGGTGGAGGAATCCGAAAAGCTCGACCTGGCCGCGGCGGAGGAACGGTTCCGCGACCTGCAACAGCATTTCGGCGCGCGCATCGGCCTGCTGCACGGACGCATGAAACCGGCGGACAAGGACCGCATCATGGAAAGCTTCGCGCGGGGCGATCTGGATATTCTTGTTTCCACCACCGTGATCGAGGTCGGCGTGGATGTGCCGGAGGCGACCGTCATGGTCATCGAACATGCGGAGCGTTTCGGCCTGTCGCAGTTGCACCAGCTGCGCGGGCGCATCGGGCGCGGCAGCGGCAAATCCACCTGTCTTTTGATGTACAGCCCCAAGGCGGGCGAAACGGCCAAAAAACGCCTGACCACCATCCGCGATACCGAAGACGGTTTCGAAATTGCGGAGGAAGATTTAAAACTGCGCGGCGCGGGCGAAATGCTCGGCACCAAACAAAGCGGCCTGCCNGCCTTCCGTCTTGTCAGTCCGGAGCATCACCACCACCTCATCGCCACCGCCCATGCCGATGCGCGGCTGGTGCTGGAACGCGATCCGGATTTACTCTCCCCGCGCGGGAAGGCCTTGCGCACCTTGCTGTATTTGTTTGAAAGGGATACGGCGATCCGCTATCTGCGCTCGGGTTAGCGGCGCGGCTTGTACTGGTGGACGGATTGCAACAGCACCTCGCTGACCAAATCGGGGCCGACCACGCGCTGCGTCACGTCCGAGAGACGCGATTTCACCGCCTCTACATCCACGATATCGTTGCGGATCATCGCCTGCCCCGTGCCAAGCACGCCGTAAAGCTCGCGCAGATAGGCATCCATCAATTTCGGTTTATAGGCGGCGATTTGCTCGCGCTTGCCCGGCTTGCATTGCAGCGATACGGCCACGCTGACCTGCTGCACCAGCCCCTGATCGGTCATGACGGGAATATTCATCGGCATCAGGTCGTAATATTCCATGGCATCGGCATCGGGCAACGCCGCACCGTGTTCATCCGCCGCCCGCGCAGGCCCTGCCAGCAGCAGGGCAAGGGCCAATAAAACGCCAAAAACAGACTGCCTGATCACAATACCTGTCTCCCTGATCACGGTTCCCACCATTCATCAGGGTAACGTGAATGGGTTAAAAAGGCGTAAAGGGATGAAATTCTTTATATTTCCTTCCCTTATTTCAGGGTTTTGCCTTCATCTCCGCCACAAATTTTTGCAGGTCCTTTTTCATTTCCGGCGCCATGACATACAGGACGATGACGTTCGGAATCGCCATGGCGAAGAACAGCGCATCGGTCAGGTCGATCAGGTTCGACAGGTTGGCCGCCGCGCCGATCACCACGAAAACGCAATAAAAAACCTTGAAGGCCGTGACCTTGGCCTTGCTGCGGCCGAAGAGATAGGTAAAGCCCTTCTCGCCCAGATAATACCACGCGATCATGGTGGAAAAGGCGAAAAGGAAGACCGTGATGCCGAGCCAGTAAATCGTCCAGCTGCCGACGGTTTCAAAGGCGCGCGCCGTCAGCACCACGCCTTCCATCCCCGCGCCGCCGCTGTAAACGCCCGTCACGGCAATCACCAGCGCCGTCATGGTGCAGATGATGACGGTATCAATGAAGGGGTTCAGCATGGCGATCAGCCCCTGCGTTACGTGGCAATCCGATTTCACCGCCGCATGGGTAATGGCGGCGGAGCCGATGCCCGCCTCGTTTGAAAAGACCGCGCGGCGCACGCCCGCGATCAGCGCGCCGAGAATCCCGCCGCCGACTGCTTCCGGCGCAATAGCCCCTTTCAGGATAGCGACCGCAGCGCCCGGCAGCGCATCGATATTGCCGAAGATCACGATCAGGCACATCAGCAGATACAGCACCGTCATGGCAGGGAAAATGCGCGCGGAAACATTGGCGATGCTCTTGATCCCGCCGATGATGACAACGGCGGTCAGCACGGCCAGCAGAAGGCCGAAGAGCCATGCCTTGTCGGCAAAGAAATTGCCGTCGCCCGCCACGCGCAGGAACATCTGGTAGGACTGGTTGGACTGGAACATATTGCCGCCGCCGATCGCACCGCCGATGCAGCAGAAGGCGAAAAACGCGGCCAGAATTTTACCCAGACGCGGCCAGTTGCGGTCGGCCAGCCCGCGGGAAATGTAATACATCGGCCCGCCCGATACCTCGCCGTCGCCCGCAATCTGGCGGTATTTCACGCCAAGGCCGCATTCGGTGAATTTGGTGGACATGCCCAGCAGACCCACAAGGATCATCCAGACCGTCGCGCCGGGGCCGCCCGTGGACACGGCGACGGCCACACCCGCAATATTGCCGAGACCGACCGTGCCCGACAAACTGGTGGACAGCGCCTGCCAGTTGGAAATCTGGCCCTTGCAGGCGTCGTTCTGCTTTTTACCGCAAAGCAGGCGCAGCGACAGCGGCAGGAACCGCACGTTGATGAAACCGTAATAGAAGGACGTGAACAGGCCGATGGACAGCAGCCAGATGATGATAAGCGGAATGTCCTGCCCCATCACATGAAGAGGATAGAACATGATGCCGATGGCCGTTTCGGACAAAGGTTTCACAAAGGCGTCGATTTTCTGGTCGATGCTCATCGGCTGCGCGGTGGCGGCTTCGGCGGCAAAAGCCATATGCGGCGCGGTCGCCAGCGTCATAAGGAAGGACAGGAAAACAACAAGCAGAAAACGGGTCAACATATGCGAAAAAGCCTCCGGAGGGTCACTGGCGGATAGTCTTTGGTTTGGTTCCATGATTATTGATAACGGAGGGATTATAGAGAACGAAAAAGAGGATGGGAAGCCCTTATCTCTATGTTATTATTCGTAAACTTCACGCAACGCGCCACCGGCAGGAAAACACATGCTCAAATTCGACATCAAGGATAAAAACCATATCTACCAGTTGATCGCGGGCATTTCGGCGGTCGTGATCATTTTGCTGGGCTGCCTTTTGATCCTCAGCCCTTTCTTCCCTGCCATTTTGCTGGCCGTCATTCTGGCGCTTTCCACATGGCCCGCCTTTGAATGGCTGAACCGCAAGCTGAAACACCGCACATGGCTTTCCGCGTCGCTCATGACCGTTTTGCTGGCGCTGTGCTTTATCGTACCGCTGGTCATCATCGGCACCAGCAGCGCGGAAAACTTCGGCAAGATTTCCGGCATGGTCCGCAGCGCCCTGCAGGGCAATACCGAAACGGTCGGCAACCATCTGGCGACCATTCCCTATGTCGGCGATGAACTCGCCGAATACTGGGCCGGTCTGACCGCCGATCCGGAACAGTTTGAAAAAATCATGGAGGAATACGCCGACAAAACATCCGACGGGCTGATCCGGCTCGGCGGCAGCATCGGCCGCGGTCTGCTGGATCTGTCTTTGGGCGTCATGATCGCCTTTTTCTTTTTCCGTCACGGCACGCGGGCCGCCGCACGGGTGCGCGCGCTGATCGACAAATTCGGCGGCCCCTATGGCCAGCGGCTTTTGGAAGTCACCAAGAATACGCTGATCGGCGTGGTTTACGGGATCATGGGGACAGCGCTGGCGCAGGGCGCGCTGGCGGCGCTGGGCTTCTGGTTGACGGGTGTGCCGGGCGCGAGCTTCCTTGGCCTCATGACCTTTTTCCTTTCCTTCATCCCCAACGGCCCGCCCTTCATCTGGGTGCCCGCCGCGCTCTGGCTGTATATGGAGGGACATATGCCGCAGGCCGTCTTCCTCGGCCTTTGGGGGTTGATCGCCATCAGCGGCATCGACAACGTCCTGCGCCCCTATTTCATCAGCCTGCGCGGCAACCTGCCCTTCCTGCTGACCTTGCTGGGCATCATCGGCGGCATTATCGCCTTCGGCTTCATCGGCATTTTCATCGGCCCGACGCTGCTGGCCCTTGCCTATGCGCTGATCATCGACTGGACATCCCTGCGCCGCACGGAAGCGGGCGAAGCCGATGAAGCCGGTGATGCCGGCGATGCACCCCCGCAAACATAACGTGCATCAGGTGTATGCCCAACATGCCAAAAAGGCCGGTTCGCGGGAACCGGCCTTTTTCAGTTTTTATTATACTTCGCTAAACTTGTATCAACGGCGCGCAATCTGGCCCTGGCACATCGGTTTGGATGTCGGGCTGTTGGGCCAGGGCTGCTGTGCCCAGCGGCGCAGTTTTTCCCGATCCATCGCAAGGGCGCTGTCGATGCGGGAAGCAAACTGCTGGCAGAAGCTGCCCGTGGACATTTTGATCGCATGCTGGGAAATCTCGTTCGCCAGAGAAGTGCGCAGGGTGTGGAACTGCTGCTCCGGCGCGGGCGAGCCCTGCGCGCGGAAATAGGCGATGATGTCGTTTTCGTAAGCTTTGATCAGGTCGCTGTTTTTCTTGGAGAAGGCCTGATACTTCTCGTACATGTTGCCGCCCTGCGCCATTTTCATGCAGGTCAGGGAAATGACCATCAGTTCACTGTGGATGCGCAGCCCCTGCTCCGCTTCGAATTCGCGCGGCGTGTAGCACTGCGCGGCCATCGCTTGCGTTGCCGTGGTTGTCACCAGTGCCGCCATGGCGAGCGCGATGAAAAATCGTTTCATATTTAAAAACCTGCCCAAAACGTCTCAATGCCAAACGTCTCAATGTATGTCGAGAAGCAAAGGTTTACAGGAGCATATGATTCTGTTCAAGCACCGATTGGGGAAATCACGCCACGGGCGTCAAAACCTCTGCTTTTTCAAAGTATAACCGCAGGTTGTCCACCACCAGCTGCGCCATGGCGGCGCGGGTTTCGTGCGTAGCGCTGCCCTGATGCGGCTGCAAAACGACATTGTCCATCTGGCACAGGGCGGTGGGCACATCGGGCTCGTTCGCGAAGACATCCAGCCCTGCGCCCGCAATCACGCCGCTTTGCAGGGCATCGATCAGCGCCTCCTCGTCCACGATTTTGCCGCGCGCGATATTGACCAGCACGCCCGTTTTGCCCAGCGCGCGCAGCACGTTGCCGCCGACCAGATGATGCGTTTTGTCGTTATAGGCGCAGGTGATCATCAGAATATCGCTCGCAGCGGCCAGGCTTTCCGCATCGGGATAAAAAACGGCCTCCCCCGCCAGCGCGGGTTTTTCGCTGCGCCCCGTATAGGCGATTTGGACGCCGAAAGCCCGCGCCCGCGCCGCCACCGCCTGCCCGATGCGCCCCATGCCGACAATCCCCATCGTCCGCCCCTTCAGCGCGCGGCCAAGCGGCATCGCGCCCTTTTTCGCCCATTGGCCGCTGCGCACGTACATATCGGCCTCCACCATGCGGCGGAACACGGCCAGCACCAGCCCCATGCCGAGATCCGCCGTATCATCCGTCAGCACATCGGGCGTATTGGTGACGATAACGCCCTGCTCCTTCGCCGCCGCCACATCGACGCTGTCATAGCCGACACCGAAATGGCTGATGATTTCCAGCTTCGGCATGGCGTGGATCAGCCGCGCGCTTACCCCCGTCCATGCCGTGCTGACGATGCCCTGCACGTCGTGGCGAATCCTGTTCAGCGTTTCCTCGGGATTTTCGGCCTGCCAGAGCTTGGTCACGGCGTAATTTTCTTCCAAAAGCTGCATCTGGGCGGCGGGGATCGGCCCCATCATCAGGATTTTTCGGCGCATGTGTTTGATTCCCCGTAGTTATGTATAAATTTTGCTGGACATTATGGCGAAAGATATGGTTAATAGTGTACCGCTTTGGCGATAGAAAATAACACGAGATTGCACGACAGGGAATGCAATGACGAAGAAGCTCTACATCAAAACCTGGGGCTGTCAGATGAACGTCTACGACAGTCAAAAAATGGCCGATATTCTGGCCAGCCTGGGCTATCGACCGGTAGAGGAGCCCGACGACGCCGACCTGATGATTTTGAACACCTGTCACATTCGTGAAAAGGCGACGGAAAAAGTCTTTTCCGACCTTGGCCGCCTGCGCGACCTGAAGGAAACCAAGGAAGACAAAGGCGAAAAGGCGCTGATCGCCGTGGCAGGCTGCGTGGCGCAGGCCGAAGGCGACGTGATCATGAAACGCGCCCATTACGTGGATATGGTTTTCGGCCCGCAGACATACCACAAGCTGCCCGAAATGGTGCTGGAGGCCACAGGCGGCAAGCGCGTGGTGAATACCGATTTTCCACCTGAATCCAAATTCGACAATCTGCCCGAAGAAGCCGGGACGCAAGGCCCCTCCGCTTTCCTGTCCATTCAGGAAGGCTGCGACAAATTCTGCACCTTCTGCGTTGTACCCTATACGCGCGGCGCGGAATATTCGCGTCCCGTGGCGCAGATCATGGATGAAGCAAAGCGCCTTGCCGACAAGGGCGTCAAGGAAATCACCCTGCTGGGCCAGAACGTCAACGCCTATCACGGCGAAGCGGCGGACGGCACGGTCTGGAACCTTGCCAAGCTCATCAAGGAAATCGCCAAAATCGATGCCGTGCAGCGTATCCGCTATACGACATCGCATCCCAAGGATATGGATGACGAATTGATCGAGGCGCACGGCAGCGTCGAAAAGCTCATGCCCTTCCTGCACCTGCCGGTGCAATCGGGGGCCGACCGTATTCTGGAGCTGATGAACCGCAAGCATACGGCGGCTTTCTATCTCGACATCATCGACCGCCTGCGCAAACACCGCCCCGATATCGCCTTCAGTTCCGATTTCATCGTCGGCTTCCCCGGCGAGACGGATGCGGACCACGAAGCCACGATGGAACTGGTGCGCCGTGTCCATTACGCCTCCTGCTATTCCTTCAAATACAGCCCCCGCCCCGGCACGCCCGGCGCGGCGATGGGCGGTATTGTGCCGGAAAAGGTCAAGGATGCCCGCCTGCATGCCTTGCAGGCCCTGCTGTTCGAACAGCAACAGGCTTTCAACAACACCTTCGTCGGCAAGACCCTGCCCGTCCTGTTCGACCGCCGCGGCACGCGCAAGCAACAGCTGCTCGGCAAAACGCCCTATATGCAATCGGTGTACGTCGATGACGCACCCGACAGACTCTTTGGCCAGATCGTGCATGTGAAGATTGAAAAAGCCTTCCAGAACGGCATGGCCGGCACTATCGATACCACCGAAACCACCCTCACACCCTCACACAAGAACAAGGCAGAAGCAGCATGAGCCAGACGTTTGACATCCAACTCAACAAAGACGACAAATCCTCCCACTTCGCCTATATCCTGCTGCAAAAGAAACAGGATCTGGGCAAGACCTTTGAAAAAAATTTCAACGTCACCTTCGGCCAGAACGCGGGCGGCATGCTCACCTTCACCACCGCTCCCGGTAACGAGCAAAACGTGCGTAACGGTTTCAACATCGTGCTGAAGCAATTCGCGCAAGGCAAGCACCTGACCAAGGAAATGATCAGCGAAGCGGCCGCGCTCGTCTTCGGCGGCCAGCCTGCGGCAGGCAACGACAACACCATGCGCGGCCGTTTCAACGGTCAAGCCGGTCAGGGCCAGAACCCCCGCGCGCCCTACAAGTTCGAGCCCAAAACCGAAGGTCAGGCGATCCTGAAGCAGCAGATCGAAAACAACGACATCACCTTCGGCATCGGCCCTGCGGGTACGGGTAAAACCCACGTTGCCATCGCCGTGGCCATCGAAATGCTGAACAACAAACAGGTTGAAAAAATCCTGCTGGCCCGCCCCGCGCAGGAAGCGGGCGAAAAGCTCGGCTATCTGCCCGGCGACCAGAAACAGAAACTGGATCCCTATATGCGCCCGCTCTACGACGAACTGACCAAGGTCGTCGGCAAGGAAAAACTTGAAAAGCTGATAAGCAGCGGCGTGATCGAGCTGGTGCCCGTCGGCCTGATGCGCGGCCGTACCTTTGAAAACGCCTTCATTATTCTGGATGAAGCACAGAACGCGACGCAGGAACAGACCGAAATGGCCCTGACCCGTTTCAGCTTCGGCTCCAAAATGGTGCTGACGGGCGACCCCGCCCAGACGGATATTCCGAAGGATTCCGGCCTGAAATGGGCGGCGGACGGGCTGGACGGCGTCGAAGGGATCGGCAAATACCAGTTCACTTCCAAGGACATCATCCGCCACCCCGTGGTGCAGCGCGTGGTCGATGCCCTGCAAAAGCTGAAGGATGCCGCCGCAAATGTCCAGGCGGAAGAAAAACAGGTGCTGGACAAGCCCAAAAAGCCCAAAGCGCCGGGCGCGGGCGGCTAAAAAGCGGTGTATGGATACCGTCCGTAAACCGTACCGTTAAGAAAAATTCAACTTTTCGTGGTAAAGTGGGGTTAGGTATGATGCCTGACCCCGCTTTTCCGTTTCGGGGCTAACCCTTAGGAGCCGCATTTGAGCAAACAACCCGTCCGCCGTATCGGACTTCAATTCGAAGATAACGACCTCGTCCCCCTGCTTTTTGGCGAACATGACAGCCATCTTGCCCAGATCGAAGAAGAACTCGATGTGGAAATCTCGTCGCGCGGCAATGAAATTGTCGTGACGGGCAGCAAGCAAAACCTGCGCGCCGTGCAATCCGTTTTCGATGTGCTGTGGGAACGTCTCAACAAAGGCATGGAAGTGGGCACGGAGGAAGTTTCCTCCGCCATTCAGGTCGCCCGCAGCCCGATGGATCCCGGCACGCGCGAAACCGCCATGGCCGCGCTGACCGAAGCCCAATTGAAAGTCCGCGCCAAAAACCGCGACATCACCGCCCGCACGCCCAAGCAGGCGGAATATCTGGAAGCCATCCGCCACAATCATCTTGTCTTCGGCCTCGGCCCTGCGGGAACGGGTAAAACCTTCCTTGCCGTGGCGCAGGCGGTGACGATGATGCAGGCCGGTGAAATCGACCGCCTCATCCTGTGCCGCCCTGCGGTGGAGGCCGGCGAGCGTCTCGGCTTCCTGCCCGGCACGATGCAGGAAAAGATCGACCCCTATCTGCGCCCCATTTACGATGCGTTGCATGACATGCTGCCGCCCGACCAGATCGCGCGCCGCCTTGCCGACGGCACCATCGAAATCGCGCCGCTGGCCTTCATGCGCGGGCGCACGCTGTCCAGCGCGGCCGTCATTCTGGACGAGGCGCAAAACACCACCCCCGCCCAGATGAAAATGGCGCTGACGCGTATCGGCGAAGGCAGCCGCATGATCATCACGGGCGATTTGTCGCAAACCGATCTGCCGCCGGGGCAACCTTCCGGCCTGCATGACGCCATCGACGTGCTGAGCGGCGTGAAGGATGTCGCCATGATCCGTTTTGACGAAGCCGATGTCGTGCGCAGCCGTCTTGCGAAAAGCATCGTCGAAGCCTATGAAAAGCGCGACCGGAAAAACGCCGCCGCCAAAAACGGCAAAGACAAGACCTGACAGGGGAAGAAAACGCCATCATGACCACGACCCGCCTGAGCAAACGCGTCACCGTGCATCTGGATGCGACATCGGACAAATGGAAGCGCGCCTTCCCGCGCATGAAGGCGCTGATCGAGGAAGCCGCCATCGCCGCCTATACCGCCGCGAAAAAGCCGCTGCCCTTCGCCCGCCGCGATTTCGACATCGCCATCATCCTGACCGACGACAAGACGATCAAGACGCTGAACCACGATTACCGCGGCATGAACAAGCCGACGAACGTGCTGTCCTTCCCCCAGATCAACCTGCAAAAGTTCAAGAAAACAGAGCTGGACAGCTTCCCGCCCGGCATGCCGATTCCGTTGGGCGATGTCATTTTGTCCTATCAGACCATCGAGCGGGAAACGCGCGAACAGGGCAAAACCTTGAAAAACCACACTATTCATCTGGTCGTGCACGGCGTGCTGCATCTTTTGGGCTATGATCACATGCGCCCGAAGGATGCAAAGGTTATGGAAAAATTAGAATGTGACATTTTAGCTGATTTAGGCTACCCTGATCCCTATAATGAATCGCATGATGAACAACATGATGTTAAAACCACAGCGAAACGGCGCGTCCATGGCCGGAAATAAGATCTCTGCCTCCGGCGCGCATAACCGACACATGGAAGATGCTTTGCACAAAAGCGATGCCGACACGGACGAACCTCCGATAGGCAGTAGCACGGCGCCGGAAGCCGTTCCCGCACCGGCGCCCGTCCCCCACCCCCCGCGCGAGGAAGGCCGGCTGAAAAGCTGGGTCAAGAGCCTGTTCCCCGGGCGCAAGTTCGACAACGAAGATTCCCTGCGCGATGCCATCGAGGAGCTGATGGACGAAGAAGACGGCGGGCCGAAATCCTCCGTCGCCGCGCATGAACGCGCCCTGATTTCCAACATCCTGCAACTGCGCGACCTGCCTGTGGTCGATGTCATGGTGCCGCGCGCCGATATCGTCGCCATCAACCTGACCGCGAGCAAGGAGGAGCTGAACGCCCTGCTCGCCCAGCGTCCGCACAGCCGCATTCCCGTTTACAAGGATGACCTCGACAACATCGTCGGCGTCATCAACATGAAAGACATGGTCGCCCATATGGCGCAGAGCACGGATTTTGAAATCCGCGACATCATGCGCGACGTGCTGGTGGTTTCCCCCTCCATGCGCGTGATGGACCTGCTGCTGCAAATGCGCCAGTCCAAGGTGCATATCGCCTTTGTCGTCGATGAATTCGGCGGTATCGACGGGCTGATCACGATCAACGACCTGATCTCCGCCATCGTCGGCGAGCTGGACGACGAATTCGATTTCGACATCGCGCCGCAGATCATCGAGCGGCCGGACGGTTCCGCCATTGTGGACGCCCGCCTGTCGCTGACGGATTTCGAAGCCCGCTACGGCACCGTTTTCACCGAGGATGAAGATCACGAGGAAGCCGATACGCTGGGCGGCCTTGTCTCCTACATCGCCGGCCGCGTGCCCGCACGCGGAGAGCTGATCAAGCATGACAGCGGCCTTGAGTTCGAGGTCATCGATGCAGACCCCCGCCGCATCATGCGCCTGCGCGTGCGCAACCTGCCGCAAAAACAGGCAGAAACGGAGTAACCGGCAAGCCCGATCCCGCGCTGGCCTTTGCCCCTCAAACCGTGCTACATATGCGCCATGATCGACCGTTTGCAACATCTGGCCGGATTTAAAAAATACGCCGCCCTTTTCGGGTTCGGCGCGCTGATGGTTCTGGCGCTGCCGCCCGTCGGCTTTTTTCCCGTCATTTTTGCCAGCGTGCCTGCGCTTATCCTGCTGACCGCTACCGCGCCCACGCGCTTCCGCGCCTTTTTGGCGGGCTGGGCCTTTGGCGCGGGGTATTTCATTTTCGGCCTTTACTGGGTCAGCGCCGCGCTGTTTGTCGATATCCACCAGTGGGCATGGGTTCTGCCGTTGTCGCTGGTCGTCGGGCCGGCGGTGCTGGGCATTTTCTACGGGCTGATTCCGCTGCCCGTCTGGCAATGGCGCGCGCGGCGCGATGCCTATGCGCTGTTGTTCGTCACCGTCTGGGCGCTCGTCGAATACGCGCGCGGGCATGTCATGACGGGTTTTCCGTGGAACCTGCCGGGCCATGTCTGGAACGATGTCCTGCCTGTTTTGCAAACGGCTTCCCTTGCGGGGCTTTACGGTCTCAGCCTGCTGACGCTGCTCTGGGCCGCCCTGCCGTTGCTGTATAAAAACCGCGCGGTGGCGGTGCCTGTCGCGGCTTCGCTGCTGCTGCTCTCCGCCTGGGGCGGCTGGCGGCTTTATGTGCATCCGACGCAGCCTGCGGG
>JGI12383J13903_1001053_pt1 | contig 15167 bp, 12 predicted proteins | sample Passage237B_FD_13903 | JGI IMG/M metagenome (IMG submission 13903)
GCACCAGAAAAAGGGCGGGCGCATGCGGTAGCAGCCCGTTCCTCGGCGCCATGAGCACTTCCTGCACGTACGGACAGGCCCAGTTCGTGAACCCCTCCTCACCATAGCTGTACACGATCCATCGACCGTGCGCGAACTTCCAGTAAATGAGCTGAGGAGCGGCCACCAGGACGCCGACCAAAAGGCCGGACAGGTAAAGACCCGGTCGGCGGAACTCGCCTGGGTGCTCAATGGCCAGCCATCCGGTCAATGCAAGTACCGCGACGATATCGGTGGGCCTTGTGGCCACGATCATCGCACAGGCGATCAGGAAGAGCCAACGCCTGCTTCGGCGCATCGGCTTGTTCGCATCGGCAAGGACGGCGTGCAGCGCCATGCACACCAGGAAAAAGGAGTACACGTGCGAGAATGCCGGTGCCCTGAAGGCGTAGTAAAAGGTATTGGTGCCGAAGGCGATGGCCGCTATGCAAAGCGCGGCCACCAAAGGCGGTGCGGGAAAACGGAGCAGGAGCGCTCGGGCCAGTAGCATCAACCCGAGCGTCCAGTAGATGATCGCTCCCGTCTCGATGGCACGATGGTGCGTGCGGCTCCACCCGTCGCTCGCGCCCCATCCTTCGATAAGCTCGGCGATCAGATAGAAGGGGAGCATGAGTATCGCCGGTGCGCTCGTGTATTTGGTGATGATCCGGTCCCGCTCGCGGTCCAAGGAGAAGCCCAGGCCCGCTACCTGTCGCAGACTGTCGCTGATACCGGCCGCACGCATCCCGTGGTGGAAGGTCCCCGGCAGATAGATGTAATAGCCCGACGCGTCCCCACGCATGTCGTGCCGCCAGTCGTCCAAGGGGATCTTCGAGTTGAATTCGATGGACGACCACGTGAAGAAAAGGCCGAATGCGACCCAGCCCCATCCGCTCGCGAGGTGCCTACGCAGGGTCGCCACCAAGGCCGCTCGTTCCATGGCGGCCCTATACGGTCATCTCCGGCACCTCCCCGTCCACCACCAGCCTTCCTTCCGTCTTCGCCTTGATCTCGTCCACGCTCACGCCGGGGGCGCGCTCCAGCAGCCTGAAGCCATCGGGGGTGATGTCGAACACACCGAGGTCGGTCACCACCTTCTTCACGCACTTCACGCCGGTGAGCGGCAAGGTGCACTGCTTCAGCAATTTGCTCTCGCCCGCCTTGTTGGCGTGCATCATCACCACGATGATGTTCTCGGCACTGGCCACCAGGTCCATGGCACCGCCCATGCCCTTCACCATCTTGCCGGGGATCTTCCAGTTGGCGATGTCGCCATTGTCGGCCACCTCCATGGCACCGAGGACGGTGAGCTGCACGTGCTGACCGCGGATCATGGCGAAGCTGGTAGCGCTGTCGAAGATGCTGCTGCCGGGCAGCAGGGTCACCGTCTGTTTGCCGGCATTGATCAGGTCGGCGTCCTCTTCGCCCTCGTAAGGGAAGGGGCCCATGCCCAGGATGCCGTTCTCGCTCTGCAGCACCACGTTCATGCCCTCGGGGATGTAATTGGCGACCAGGGTGGGTATGCCGATGCCCAGGTTCACATAGTAGCCATCGCGCAGCTCGCGTGCGATGCGTTTCGCCATCTGTTCCTTCGTCAGTGCCATGGTGGGTAAAACTGAGCGCAAAGTACTTCCGAAGCCCTACTCCATCACCTCGGTGTAGAGGCGCACGCGCAGGTCCTTGGTCCGAACGAGCTTTTTGGCGGGGTTGTACAGGTAGGCGAGGCGCTGCCCCCCGGCCCCTGTGGGCAGCAGGAACATGGCGTCCAATTCGCCGTCATGGCGCAGGAGGGAGGTGAACCGGAGCGCGGTGGAAGTGTAGCGCGCAGTGTGGCCCGACCCGTCCCGGACCTCGGTCACGAACAGGGCTTCCTCGCCCGGATGTTCGGTCGTGATCCGCCCATCCAGGCGAATGAAAAGCCGCCCTTCGGTGATCTCGGGCGGAAGTGGAATGCCGAGGAACTCCTCAGTGCCTTCGAAGTCGGGTTGGGGATACTCCACGAGGAGCTCCAGACGGAGCGGCTTGTCGCGTAACATCAGCAGAATGTCGCCCACTGCCGAACGATCCACCACATGATAGCCTTCAGGGACCTGGTACGGTCGCGAGGCCATGATGATGCGGACATCGTCCGGGTCGTCCGAGATATGCTCCGAACGCAGTGGAATGATCGGCATGGTCCGGGACAGTGCCTCGAAGGCCCACACCTCGGGGAGTTGACCCATGGCGCTCATCACCACAGGTCGCCCCCGGTCATGCTGCAGGGCCCATACCCGGTCCATGAATGAAGAGGGCACCGGCAGCATCAGGTCGTAGTTCACCCGGTCGAGGTTCAGCGTGCACAACCGCTGGATCGGCAACGCCAACAGGCACAGCGCAACTAGCGACAAAGCCGGACGGGAAGTGCCGACGCGGTCGATGACGTAGCCGAACAGCAGAATGCACAGCGGGGCCAACTGGAGGGCGGCACGGTTCAGCGGGAAGTTGGTGCCGAAGACCAGGTGTATGGTCTTGCGCGCGGCCACATCGCCCAAGAGCAGTAGCGCCAGCAGCAACGGCGCTGAACGCAGGTCGCGATCATGCAGCGCATCACTGATCGCCACCAGCACGGCCAGCAGCACCAGAGCCGTGACAATGGCCGGTAGAACAGGGTGATCGGACCCGAAGATCACGTTCACCAACGATGCAACCGTGACGGGATAATACCCCGTGCCACTGCCATGGTAGAGCAGGCCCGTTTCGTTCAATCGCAACGCAACGGTCGCCGCCACGACGATCCCTGCCAGCTGCAATACGGTCGCTGCGATAGGCGCCGCCAGCCGCGCGACACCGGCCCCGGCCGACCACGGCCGCAGCGCCCATGCGAGCACCAGGAACATGGGCCAGAAAGGCAGCAACGAAAGGTCGGAGAACACGCCGAGGAAGAGCGCTACCGACATGAGAATGAACGACCGCATCGTGCCGACCACCACGTACCGCAAGAGGCCCCAAAGCGCCCAGATCCAGCAGGCCATAGCCGGGCCATAACCTCTGAACATGGAGAAATAGTCGAGCAGGTAGGGGCACCACAACAGGGCAAGCAACAGGCACCAGCGCACCAGTGCACGGCGGGCCTCCCGTGCAAGCAGCCAGGCACCCCAGGCGTACAGCACGAAGGCCAGTACGCTGCCCGCACGCAGGGCCGGCAACGAAGGGCCTGACAGGGCATGGGCCACGACCCCGGTGAACGAGCTCAGGTGGTGATTACCGGCATCGAGGTAGGAGCAAAAAGGCAGGAACCGTCCGGTGTCCACATAGCGCCAAAAGGACAATACCTCGTCCTGGGTGATGGGCACCATGAACGCCCGCAGGATCACGTGAACGAACGTGACGATCGTCAGGACCAGGAACACCCGCGACTCCCATCGGGTGGGATGGCCATCAGCGATCTGTCCTGAGGGCATGGCGTCAACGATAAGGCCCCCTCAGCGTTTCCGTACCGTCCGTTGCTCGATCCGCTTCTCGTAGTTCGTTCCCTGGAAGATCCGCTGCACGAAGATCCCCGGGGTGTGGATCTCGTCGGGGTCCAGCTCGCCGGGCTCCACCAGGTGCTCCACCTCGGCCACGGTGATCTTGCCGGCCATGGCCATCATGGGGTTGAAGTTGCGGGCCGTGCGCTTGTACACCAGGTTGCCGAAGCGGTCGCCCTTCCAGGCCTTCACCAGGGCGAAGTCGGCACGGAGCCACTCCTCCAGCACGTACATCTTGCCGTTGAACTCGCGCGTTTCCTTCCCCTCGGCCACTTCGGTGCCATAGCCGGCCGGGGTGAAAAAGGCCGGGATGCCGGCACCACCGGCGCGACAACGTTCGGCAAGGGTGCCCTGGGGGATCAGCTCCACCTCCAGTTCGCCGCTCAGCATCTGGCGCTCGAACTCGGCGTTCTCGCCCACGTAGCTGCTGATCATCTTCTTGATCTGCCGGGTCTGCAACAACAGGCCCAGGCCGAAATCGTCCACGCCGGCGTTGTTGCTGATGCAGGTCAGCCCCTTCGTGCCGCGCCGCACCAGGGCGCTGATCAGGTTCTCGGGAATGCCACAGAGCCCGAAGCCGCCCACCATCAGGGTCATGCCGTCGGCAATGCCTTCAAGGGCCGCATCGGCGGAGGCCACTACTTTGTTCATCGCAATAGGTCAGGGTGCCGAAGATAGGAGCACGTCGCGGACCCGGCCATGCCGATGCTCACTCCCAACTGGGGGTGCCGAACACCGGCGGCTTCTGCCCCTTGCTGCGGCAATCCAGGTCCACCCCGAGGTCGCCTTCGGGCCGCTCGAAATCGCCCGTGCTGATCTCGATCGTGGGGTCGGCGTAGACCTTGTTCATGTAGTAGCCGTAGATCGGCAGCGCCATGTTCGCCCCCTGGCCCTTGTCGGTGCTGGAGAAGCGTACGCTGCGGTCGTCGGCGCCGGTCCATACGCCGGTCACCAGGTCGGGTGTGATCCCGATGAACCAGCCGTCGCTGTTGTTCTGCGTGGTGCCCGTCTTGCCCGCCGTGGGGAACTTGATGTTGGCGTACTTGGCGCGGTCGCCCCAGCTGGTGCGCAGTCGCATGCCCGTGCCCACCACCTTGCCTGTGCTGGGGTTGTAGGCGCCGTCGGTCACGCCCTTGAGCATGTCGAGCATGATGTAGGCCGTGCGTTCGTCCAGCGCCTCGTAGGTGTTGGGCACCACGTCGAAGATGGTGTTGCCGTTCTTGTCCTCGATGCGGGTGAAGATCACCGGCTCGATGTACACGCCCTTGTTGGCGAAGCTGCTGAAGGCGCCGGTCACCTCCATCAGGCTCAGGTCGGCCACGCCCAGACAGAGCGACGGCACGGGGTCCAGGTGGCTCTTCACGCCCATGTGCCGGGCCAGCACGGTCACCGCCTGCGGGCCGTACTGTTTCATCAGCCAGGCCGTCACGGTGTTCATCGAGTTGGCCAGCGCGTACTTCACGGTGACGATGCCGCCGTAGTTGCCGTCGCTGTTCTTGGGGCACCATTCGGGCTGGCCATCGGGCATGTCGAAGCACACCAACTGGTTGGGCAGCTCCTTGCAGGGCTCCATGCCCTCGCGGATGGCGGTGGCGTACACGAAGGGCTTGAAGGTGGAGCCCACCTGCCGCTTCGCCCTCTCCACATGGTCGTACTGGAAATGCTTGAAGTCGATGCCGCCCACCCAGGCCTTCACGAAGCCGGTGCGCGGGTCCATGCTCAACAGGCCGCTTTGCAGGAAGCTCTTGTAGTAACGGATCGAGTCCATCGGGCTCATCACCGTGTCGATCTCGCCGTGCCAACTGAACACCTTCATGGGCACCGGCTGCTCGAACACCTTGGGGATGTCCTCCTCCTTCACCACGGGCCAATAGCTGTCGCAGCCGCCTTTTCCAGGGTCGCAGTGGTAGTGCATGGCGCCCTCGTGCATCACCTGCTCGATATAGCGCGACGGCCGTTCGCACACGCCGCACTGCTTGCCCGCGAGGATCTTGTAGCGGGTGCTGCGCTTCATGGCGGTGTTCAGGATGCCTTTGATCTCATCCTGCGACACCCGGAAGTCGAAGGGGCGGTTCTTTTTCTTGCTCAGGTCCTTGAAGAAATCGCGCTGCAGCTCGTTGCCCAGGTGCTCGCGCACGGCGAACTCGCCGTACTGCTGCATCCGTCGGTCGATCGTGGTGTAGATGCGCAGCCCGTCGGTGTACAGGTCGTAGCGGCTGCCGTCGGGCTTGGCCAGCTTGTAGCGGCCCTGCTCGTCCTTTTCGGAGAAGAGCTTCTCGAGCTTCAGGCGCAACTCCTCGCGGAAGTAGGGCGCGGGGCCCTCGGTGTGGTCCACGCGCTGGAAATCGAGCCCCAGCGGGAGCACCTTCAGCGAATCGTACTCGGCCTTGGAGATGAAGCCGTTCTTGCGCATCTGGTCCAACACCACCATGCGGCGCTTCGTGGCGTTCTCCTCGTGGCGCAGGGGGTTGTAGAGCGAGGGGTTCTTGCACATGCCCACCAACAGGGCGGCCTCCTCGATCCGCAGCGAATCGGGGGTGGTGTTGAAGTAGACCCGCGCCGCGCTATGGATGCCCACCGCCTGGTTGATCCAATCGAAGCGGTTCAGGTACATGGCGATGATCTCGTCCTTGGTGTACTGCCGCTCGAGCCGTGCGCTGATGATCCACTCTTGGAATTTCTGGAACGCCCGCTCGAACAGGTTGGGCGAGCGGTCGGTGAAGAGCATCTTGGCCAGCTGCTGCGTGAGCGTACTGGCGCCGCCGCGCTTGCCCATGAACACCGCCGCGCGGATCGTCCCACGCACGTCCACGCCGCTGTGCTCGCGGAAGCGCTCGTCCTCGGTGGCGATCAGGGCGTTCACCACGTGCCGGCTGATGTGCTTGTAGTCGACCGGGATGCGGTTCTGCCGGTAGTACTGGCCCATCTGGGTGCCGTCGCTGAACAGGATCGTGGTGGCCAGGTCGCTGCGCGGGTTCTCCAGGTCCTCGGTGCCGGGCAGGTCGCTGAAGTAGGCCAACAGCAGCATGAGGCCTATGCCCAGCACGGGCGCCAACACCAGGGCCCACCACAGGCGAAGCCACCAGGAGGTGCGGTGCGGTCGCTTTTCGGTGCTCATGCGGTGGTGAAGTTATCGGCCTTGCTCATCGCCGTTCGGCGCGTTCCACACTGATGCCCACATCGAGCACGCCGGGCAGCTTCTCAGTGCGCATGGCCTGCTCCAGGCGGATGGAATAACGTCCGGAGGTGGGGAATTTCTTGTGCAGCCGGTACAACACCTTGGCCTCGTGGCGATCGGCGAAGAGGAAGCCGGTGCCCTTGCCGTACCAGCGACCCATCGGATCGGCCAGCAGGCATTCCACCGTGTCACGAAGGTGCCGGTCGCCCGGTCCCCACAGGTCCACGAACAGGAACAGGTCGCTGAAGGGATAGTCGCCGGTGTGGCGCACGTCGATGTACACGTTGTGCTCGCTGATCGTGTCGGTGATGTCGAAGGCGAACTCCGGTGCCAACGCGCGGTCCCATGCGCCATCGGGCACGGGTACGCTGTCTTGGTACACCACATTGCCGGCGCATCCCACCAGCAGCAGCGCCACCACCGACCACCAGGGAGCCGAGCGCATCATGCGGTGGGCGACTGGTTGTTGGGGGCGCCACCGTCCGGGCGACCTGCTCCACCCTTGCGACCGCGGCCGCGCTTGCGACGCTGGCCACCTTCCTTGGGGGCTCCTTCGGGACGCGGTGCCGGGCTGGCCGCCTTCTGCTCTTGCGCACGTGCCGACTTGTTGCCACGCTCGCCCCCCTTGCGGCCCTGGCCACCCTTGCGTCCGCGTTTGTTGCGGCCGCTCTTGATCTTGCTGTCGAAGCGGGTCAGGTCGTCCTGCCCCACCACGTTCTCGTAGTCGGGGGCGTCGGCCTTGCGCTCGGGTTCGTTGGCCATGTTCAGGTCCACCTCGGGCTCGATGCCCTGCTTGTTCTGGGCCAGGATCTCGCGCACCACTTCCACGGGGAAGCCCGCCATGGTGAAGGGCATGCCGGCCTTCTTGAAGCCGTACCACATGCGCCCGGTGAAGATGTCGGTCTTTATGTGCGTGCCGGTGCCCTGCTGGGTCTTGAGCTTGGCGTTCTGCGAGGGGTAGCTCTTGATCGCCTCGATGTACATGTCCAGCTCGTAGTTCAGGCAGCACTTCAGCTTGCCGCACTGGCCCGCCAGCTTCTGGGGGTTGAGGGCCAGCTGCTGGTAGCGCGCAGCACTGGTGGTCACGCTGCGGAAGTCGGTGAGCCAGGTGCTGCAGCACAATTCGCGGCCGCAGCTGCCGATCCCGCCGATGCGGCCGGCCTCCTGACGTGCGCCGATCTGCTTCATCTCCACGCGCACCTTGAACCGGTCGCTCATGGTGCGCACGATGCCGCGGAAGTCGATCCGCTCCTCGGCGGTGTAGTAGATGATGGCCTTGGTGCCATCACCCTGGTACTCCACGTCGGTCACCTTCATGTCCAGCCCGGCCTCGCGTACCATGGCGCGGCTGGCGAACAGGGTGTCGCCCTCGCGCTTGCGGGCCTCGTGCCAGCGGTCTATGTCCTCCTGTGTGGCCTTGCGCAGGACCTTGCGCAGCTCGAAGGTGTCGGTGCCCATGTTGCGCCGCTCCATTTGGGCGCGCACCAGTTCGCCGGCAAGGCTCACCATGCCCACGTCATGGCCCGGGGCGGCGTCCACCACCACCAGGTCGCCGGGCATCAGTTGCAGGCCCTGCGCGTTGCGGTAGTAGCCCTTGCGGGTGTTCTTGAAGCGCACCTCCACACCATCGAAGGGCTGCTGACCACCGGGCAGGGGCACCCCGGTGAGCCAGTCGAACACCCCCAGCTTGTTGCAGCCGCTGGTGCTGCAATAGCCGTTGCTCCTGCAACCCGCCGGTTTGCCATCGGGTCCGGTGCTGCTGCATCCTGCACACGCCATGGGGGGCGAAGATAGGAGAGGGTGGGGGCGCCGCAGGTCCCTGCCGAACCGTGTGCGTGCGGACCGGAAGCGGCTACGCCCGCAACAGCACCATCATGCGGTAGCTCAGGTCCTGGAACAGCACCTTGGGATTGGCGTTGCGTTCCACGTGCCCGTGCGCGGTCTCCAGTTCGCGGCGGATGGTGTCGGCGTTGCGATCGTTCAACAGGGCGCTGAACTTCTTCACGAATTCCTGCTCCTGCCCGCCCGCCCGCACGAGCTCGGGCACCTGCTGCCACTGCAGCACGCATTGCCGGATCAGGTACAGCCCGTAGCGTATCAACGATTTCTGCTTCTCCCGTCCCATCTTCTGGAAGCCTTCGGCGAACTCCGTGGCGTCCACCACCTGGCGGCCGTAGCAGGTGCGCAGCCAGTCGCGGAAGAAGACGAACAATTCCTCCTCTCCCTTGTTCGCCATGCCGATGGCATCGAGCAGATCGCCTTCGCTGCGCAGGGCCATGGCCATGGCCGCCCCCTCGTCCAACTCGGGGAAACGAGCGCGCAGGGTGGAGGCCAGTTCACCGGGGCGCAGGGCGGGCACCTTCACCAGCTGGCAGCGGCTCAGGATCGTGGCCAGGAGCTGGTCGGCATCGGTGCTCACCAGCAGGAAGACGGTGCGTGGCTCGGGCTCCTCCAGCACCTTCAGCAGCTTGTTCAGCGCCTGCGCGTCCATCAGTTCGGGAAGCCAGATCAGCATCACCTTCCAGCCACCGCGGAAGGCGCGGAGCGACAACTTGCGCTGGATCTCCTGGGCGATGTCCACGCCCATGCGCAGCTGCTTGTTCTCGCTCTCCAGCCGGTCGCGCCACATGTCCACGTCCAGATACGGCTCGGCCAGTACGGTTTGCCGCCATTTGGCCACGTGCGGGTCGCACACCTTTACGTCTTTCTGAAAGAAGATCGGGAAGGCCAGGTGCAGGTCCGGGTGCTCCAATTTGGCCATCTGCAGGCACGCGGGACAGGTGCCGCACGAGTCGGCCTCGTTGCGTTGTTCGCACAGCAGGTACTGCGCGTAGGCCAGGGCCATCGGCAGGTTGCCGCTCCCGCGCGGCCCCAGGAACAACTGCGCGTGCGCCACACGGCCGTCGCGGATGTTGCCGATGAGCTTCGCCTTCAGCGTGGCGTGGCCGATGACCTTCGAGAAGAGCACGGGTGCAAGTTTACGGATGCGTGATGCGCGGCCCGCAGCCAATACTTTCGCGCCATGCGAACGATGGATTCCTACTCCTTCTCCGGCAAGAAAGCCCTGGTGCGCGTGGACCTGAACGTGCCCCAGGACGCCAATGGCAACGTGACCGACGACACCCGTGCCCGCGCGATAGTGCCCACTGTACGCAAGATCATCGGCGATGGTGGCAGCGCGATCCTCATGAGCCACCTGGGGCGGCCGAAAGGGAAGGTGGTGCCCTCCATGAGCCTGCGGCCAGTGGCCGAACACCTGCAGGGACTGCTGGGTGTCACCGTGCACTTCGCCACCGATTGCGTGGGTGCCGACGCCCGCGCCAAGGCCGCCGCCCTGAAACCCGGCGAGGTGCTGGTGCTGGAGAACCTGCGCTTCCACCCCGAGGAGGAGGCGGGCGATGAGGCGTTCAGCAAGGCGTTGAGCGAGCTGGGCGATGTGTACGTGAACGATGCCTTCGGTACGGCGCACCGCGCCCACGCCAGCACCACCATTGTGGCCATGTTCTTCCCGAACGACAAGCTCTTCGGCCACTTGATGCAGGCCGAGATCGACAATGTGGGCAAGGTGCTCGGCGATCCCCAGCGTCCCATGACGGCGATCGTGGGTGGCAGCAAGGTGAGCAGCAAGATCGATGTGCTGCGCAACCTGATCGGCAGGTGCGACGAACTGATCATCGGTGGCGGCATGGCCAACACCTTCGTGAAGGCACAGGGCGGACAGACCGGCGCATCGCTGGTGGAGGACGATCTGCTGGAGACCGCGCGCGGCATCATCAAGGAGGCCGCAGCGAAGGGCGTGAAGCTGCACATCCCCACCGATGCCGTGGTGGCCGATGCCTTCGCCGCGACCGCCAATACCGATCAGTGCGCCGCCGATGCCGTGCCCGACGGCTGGATGGCGCTGGACATCGGCCCCAAGAGCGTGGAGGCCTTCCGTGAGGTGATCCTCCGCAGCCGCACGCTCCTGTGGAACGGCCCCATGGGCGTGTTCGAGATGGAGCCCTTCCAGCAGGGCACGATCGCCATCGCACAGGCGGTCGCCGAGGCCACGGAGAAAGGTGCCTTCTCCCTTGTGGGCGGTGGCGACAGCGTGGCGGCGGTGAACCGCTTCGGCCTGGCCGACAAGATCAGCTATGTGAGCACCGGCGGAGGCGCCATGCTCGAGTACCTCGAAGGCAAGGAGTTGCCCGGGATCGAGGCCGTGCGGGCGTAGCGTCCGCGCGGCCGAAGGCCCCTTACTCCTTCGTCACGGTGGCCTTCAGGTACTCGCGGTTCAGCCGTGCGATGTGCTCCAGGCTGATGTTCTTGGGGCACTCCACCTCGCAGGCGCCGATGTTGCTGCAGTTGCCGAAGCCCTCCTTGTCCATCTGCTCCACCATGGCCAGCGCACGCCGCTTGGCCTCGGGGCGGCCCTGGGGCAGCAGGGCCAGCTGGCTCACCTTGGCGGCCACAAAGAGCATGGCGCTGCCGTTGGGGCAGGTGGCCACGCAGGCGCCGCAGCCGATGCAGGTGGCGGCGTCAAAGGCTTTGTCGGCGTCGTCCTTGGGAACGGGGATCGCGTTGCCGTCCACCAGGTTGCCGCTGGTGTTCACGCTCACGAAGCCGCCGGCCGCCTGGATGCGGTCGAAGGCACCGCGGTGCACGGCCAGGTCCTTGATCACGGGGAAGGCGGTACTGCGCCAAGGCTCCACGTAGATCGTGTCACCGTCCTTGAACTTGCGCATGTGCAGCTGGCAGGTGGTGATGCCGCGGCCCGGGCCGTGCGCCTCACCATTGATGAACAGGCTGCACATACCGCAGATGCCCTCGCGGCAGTCGTGGTCGAAGGCGATGGGGTCCTCGCCCTTGCGTACGAGGTCGTCGTTCAGCACGTCGAGCATCTCCAGGAAGGACATGTCCTCGGAGACGTCGTTCACCACGTAGTCGACGATCCTGCCTTTGTCGTTGGGGCCGTTCTGGCGCCAGATCTTGAGGGTGAGCTTCATGTTCCTATCGTTCTACGGGTGCGGTCACTTGTACGAACGCTGCGTGGGTTTCACTTCCTCGAAAGTGAGGGGCTCCTTGTGCAGTTGGGCCTTGCCGGGCTCGCCCAGCCATTCCCAAGCGGCCACATAGGAGAAGTTGGCATCGTCGCGCTTGGCCTCGCCGTCCTCCGTCTGGGACTCCTCGCGGAAGTGGCCGCCGCAGCTCTCGTTGCGGTGCAGCGCGTCCATGCACATCAGTTCGCCCAGCTCCAGGAAGTCGGCCACGCGGCCGGCCTTCTCCAGCTCCTGGTTGAAGCCTTCGGCCTTGCCCGGCACGCGCACGTTCTTCCAAAAATCCTCACGGATGGCGCGGATCTCCTGGATGGCCTCCTGCAGGCCTTGCGCGTTGCGGGCCATGCCGCACTTGTTCCACATCACCTTGCCCAGCGCGCGGTGGAAGTCGTCCACCGGCTTGGTGCCCTTGTTGGTGATGAAGTGGTTGATGCGGTCCTTCACCTCCTTCTCGGCCGCCTCGAACTCGGGCCGCTTGGTGTCGATGGGCCCGGTGCGGATGTCGTCGGCCAGGTAGTCGCTCACCGTGTACGGGGCCACGAAGTAGCCGTCGGCCAGACCCTGCATCAGGGCCGATGCACCGAGGCGGTTGGCGCCGTGGTCGCTGAAGTTGGCCTCGCCCAACGCGAACAGGCCGGGCACGGTGGTCTGCAGGTTGTAGTCCACCCACAGGCCGCCCATGGTGTAGTGCACGGCGGGGTAGATCTTCATCGGGTGCTCGTAGGGGTTCTCACCGACGATGTTCTCGTACATGTCGAAGAGGTTCCCGTACTTCTCGCTCACGATCTTCCTGCCCAGCTCGATGATCTGTTCCTTGCTGGGGTTGTCGAGCTTCAGGATGTTGGCCTGCTGCTTCCCGTAGCGCTCGATGGCCGAGCTGAAGTCCAGGAACACGGCCTCGCCGGTCTTGTTCACGCCGAAGCCCGCATCGCAGCGCTCCTTGGCGGCACGGCTGGCCACGTCGCGGGGCACCAGGTTGCCGAAGGCCGGGTAGCGGCGCTCCAGGTAGTAGTCGCGGTCCTCCTCGGGGATGTCGCGGCCCTTCTTGCGGCCCTCCTGGATCGCCTTGGCGTCCTCGATCTTCTTGGGCACCCAGATGCGGCCGTCGTTCCGCAGTGACTCGCTCATCAGGGTGAGCTTGCTTTGGTGGTGGCCGCTCACCGGGATGCAGGTGGGGTGGATCTGCGTGAAGCAGGGGTTGCCGAAGAAGGCGCCGCGCTTGTGGGCCTTCCACACGGCGGTGACGTTGCTGCCCATGGCGTTCGTGCTCAGGAAGAACACGTTGCCATAGCCGCCCGTGCACAGCAGCACGGCGTGTGCACCGTGGCGCTCGATCTCGCCGGTGATCAGGTTGCGGGCGATGATGCCGCGGGCCTTGCCATCGACCACCACCACGTCCAGCATCTCATGCCGGTCGTACATCTTCACCGCGCCCTTGCCCACCTGGCGCATCAGTGCGCTGTAGGCGCCGAGCAGCAGCTGCTGACCGGTCTGCCCGCGGGCGTAGAAGGTGCGGCTCACCTGCACACCGCCGAAGGAGCGGTTGTCCAGCCATCCGCCGTAGTCGCGGGCGAAGGGCACGCCCTGGGCCACGCACTGGTCGATGATGTTGGCGCTCACCTCGGCCAGGCGGTACACGTTGGCCTCGCGGGCGCGGTAGTCACCGCCCTTCACCGTGTCGTAGAACAGGCGATAGGTGCTGTCACCGTCGTTCTGGTAGTTCTTCGCAGCGTTGATGCCCCCCTGCGCGGCGATGCTGTGCGCACGGCGGGCGCTGTCCTGGAAGCAGAACGCCTTCACGTTGTAGCCCTGCTCGGCCAGGGTGGCGGCGGCCGATGCACCGGCCAGGCCCGTGCCCACCACGATCACATCGATGCGGCGCTTGTTGGCCGGGTTCACGATACGCGCGTGCCCCTTGTGGTAGGTCCACTTCTTCTCAATGGGACCGGGGGGGATCTTGCTGTCGAGCTTGCTCATGAATGCGATGTCTTATTGGCCCACGTTCACCGTCCTATGCGATCGGCATCGTCGGTGCTGAGGTCACTGGATCCACTTGAAATGGATGGCGAGGGGCATCAGCGCGAAGAGGATGGGGACCACGATGCTGAAGGCCGTGCCGCAGCAGGCGATGAAGCCGTTGTAGCGCTTGTGGTTGAGGCCGAGGCTCTGGAAGGCGCTCTTGAAGCCGTGCAGCAGGTGCCAGAACAGGCTGAAGCAGCCCAGCAGGTAGAGCAGCACGATCCACGGGTTGGCGAAGACCTCCAGCATCACGGCGTAGAGGTTCTCACGGCCCTCGGCGTCCATGCCGTAGTGATGCAGGCCGGTGATCCGGCTCTTCACCCAGAAGTGCCAGATGTGCATGATCAGGAAGAACAGGATCAGCGTGCCGAGGATCCCCATGCTGGCGCTGTACCAGTGGCGGTTGGCGCTGCCGTTCTCCTTTACGTAGCGCACCGGGCGGGCGGCCCGGTTCTGCGACCAGAGCAGCAGACCGTCCACGATGTGGAGGATCAAGCCCAGGAACAGCACCACCTCCATGGTGCGGATCAGCGGGTTCTTCGCCATGAACTCGGCCCCGGCGTTGAACGTGACGCCGCCATCATTGAAGAAGATGAAGGAGTTCAGGGTCACGTGTACGATCAGGAAGCTGATAAGGAAAAGGCCCGTGAGGGCCATCCAATACTTCTTGACGAGGGAGGAACCGAAGAGTCCTTTGCGGGCCATGCGTGTGGATTGTCACCGGATCGTCACCGGAATGGTGAGGCAAAAGTATGGTCCAGTGGAAAAGGGGGGCGGCTCCCCGCCGTCCGAAGGTTATTTGGAATGGTTCTGATCGGATGGCTCCCGGCTCCCCCGCCCCGCCTGAGGGTTACCCGCCGGTAACCGGTTCCCTCGCCGTAACCCACGTCCGGCAAGGCTTTCAGCGTGGGGAGCTTTGCGGCATGAAACGCATCGACCTCCTCTACTGGGCCGTCACGGGCCTGCTTTCCGTGCAACTTCTGGCCGCCGTGGCCATGTACTTCACCGATCCCGCCATCCGTGCCGGGTTCGCCCATCTGGGGTTCCCGGACTACTTCCGCGTCGAACTCGGTATCGCCAAAGGGCTGGGCGCCGTGGCGATCCTTCTCCCCCTGGTGCCACTGCGGGTCAAGGAATGGGCCTACGCCGGGCTGGCCTTCACCTTCCTTTCCGCCATAGTCGCCCATGCGGCCGTGGACGGCCTCGCCACGGGCGGAGCACCGGTGGGGTCGCTGGTGCTGTTGGCGGCGTCCTACATCCTGTTGCACCGGCGCGCCCGCCCCATCTCCCCGGGTCGGGCCTGATCACTCCATTAGCCCACCCCATCCTACCTTCACACCATGGCCCGCAAGAGCGTCCCCGTTGAATTGCCTCCACATGATGGTGTGGCCTGTACCGGCCTGCTGCGTT
>JGI12383J13903_1001055_pt1 | contig 15141 bp, 17 predicted proteins | sample Passage237B_FD_13903 | JGI IMG/M metagenome (IMG submission 13903)
GGCCACGTCCTTCATGCCGGCATCGCGCAGCACGTGCCAGGCGTGGTGTTCCAGCCAGATGCCGCCCAGATAGCGCGCTGCGGCCTCATCGACGAATTCGATCGTGGAATCGGACACGATGCGCAGCAAGCCCTGATCCTCGCCGGCGATGCGTTCCAATGCCTCGCGTTGGTGAGCACCGCGCGCTTCCAGCGGTTGCCGGGCCAGGAACGCACCCTCCCGCTTCATCGCCGCTTCCGCTGCCATGTTGAGTACGCCGATGAAACTTTCCAGCTCACCGGCATGCGCGGCCAGCCACTTGCTCAGCGACTTGAGCTGCCCGGCCCGCGCGCGCCATTCGGCATCGTCGCTATGCGGCGTGCCGGTCCGGGCGCCGTAGGCCGCCAGATAGGTCGCAAGGTCGAGCACGTCCACCATCGGCTCGCCATGCGGTTTCATCTCCGGATCGCTGCCGCCGAGGTGCTCGATCACACCGCGCGCGGTGTCGGTATAGATCGATTCGCAAGCCAGCAACTGCGGCAGCCACTGCGCAAACGCCAGCGCAATGGGCTTGGTGCCGCCGGTGAGGTTCAGCACCAGCGGCGCCTGATCCTCCAGCCGTTCGGCCAGTTCCAGCACATGGTCCTTCAGCGCCGCCATGTCGCCGCTGGGCGTCTGCGGATGCACGGTGACGGCAATGTTGCGCGCTTCGAGCAGCTTCCGCAGCCGCTCGCCTTGCGCAGCCATCGCGGTGGACACCACCAGATGCACCCGGGGCGGGCGCTGCATCAGCGCCGGGATCAGGTTCGGCAGCAGCTGGTCGGAGACCAGGCACAGGTGCGGGCGGGTGTTGGCGATCATCGGCAATCAGGACTCCAGCCACTTGATGACTTGCAACGTGCGTTGGTGCTCCTTGTCCTTTTCCGGCTTCTTGGCGGTGCTTTTTTCCTTCCAGGCCCTGGATTGCTTCATCAACTCCCTCAGCTTCTGCGCGGCCTCGCGGCGCTCATCGTCCGTGAAGCGGCCATCGCGGATGGCGTTGAACACGGCGCTGTCATCGGATTGGCCGGATTGCTTGTCATCGATGGCTTCGCGGATCTTGCGATCCACCGGAGACATGCGTTCGAGCTCGGCATGTCGCGCAGCCTCCTGCGCCTTGCGCCGCTCCGCCTCCTGCCGCTCGCGCTCGGCTTCGGAACGTTCGCGCGCCGCCCTTTCGTCCAGAGCCATCGCGCCGTAACCGACCGAGGTCTTCGCGCCGAAGCCCAGCCATTCGAAGGCATGGCGGAATGCGGCATCCAGCAGCGTCTTCCAGCGCTCGCCTCCGGCCAGCCCGGGCGCGATGCGGTCAAGGAAGGGCCGGTTGCATTGCACGTGGAAGGTAAATTTCGCCTCCGGCGGCACGGCCAGGAAGAAGATCGGGATCGGGCTGCCGGAATCGTGCGGTGGCTGCGACGTGCCACCCGGCGCGTAGTAGTGGCCTTGGTGCGGCGTCATCACCTCGACCTGGAGCCGGTTGCCCGGCAACTGCGGCAGCACGTCCCAGAAGCTCAGCGCGCCGCGCTGGTGATCCTGATCGCCGTCCATCGACTCGCGACCGAACAGGGCCTCGATGGCCGCTGCCGTCCAGCCGTCACTGCCACCGAAGAGGCCCTCGGCCAGCTCCGTCGCCGCCGCGCGCAGCACGCCCTTGACGCCGCTGCCGGGCAGATAGGGAAGACCGTAGGGTTCGAGAAAGGCGAAGCCGTTTTCCAGCGGATGCTCGTTGCCGAGCCCGGTGGCGAACGGGGCGGTGGAGATGGCGTCGAAGGTGACCGCATCGGCCAAGCCGGCCAATGCCGTCTGGCGTGCATGCCAGGCATGCATGCGATCAATATCCTTGATGCCCAGTTCGGTCATCGCATCCCAGGCCTTCGATGCCCCGGATTCGCTTTTCTCCCACAGCCGGGAAATCCGGTTGCCCCGGCTTGCCAGCGCATGGGCGATGGCGGCGTCCATGCCTTGCCGTTCCAAAATGTATTTGACTTCCGATCCCTCTCTGCTTCTCTTGCCGGACAGTTCCTTGACGGCAACTTCCTGATCCGCACGATCCGTCCAGATCGCAAGCAGGGAACTGAAACGCTGCGACGGCGTCGCCTGCGAGAAATCCGCCTTGCGCAGGTATGCGGGAACCGCGGCTACGGGCATGGTGCTCTCCTTTCTCCGTTCACGGGCAGGCAGCGGCCGCCATCTGCCGCACCCAGCGCAACCAGGCATAGGCCTCGGCGGTGACCGCCTGGTAGGTGGCCGAATCCGCTTTCATCAGGGCCTGCATGAAGTCTTCGAACGGCTCGGGAATCTCCGCGAATCGTTGACTCAGCCAGTGTCGCAGCTGCTTCGCCAAGTCGGCGCAATGCGGATTCTTCCTGCCGCTTCCACCATCGCTTTTCTCGTGCAGGAAGGCCATCACCTGCATCAGTCCGCTGTTCATGATCAGCGCCGGCAGGCCCTTGGCCAGGTTCCTGTAGTCGCTGGTGCAACCTTGCGAGCATTTCCAGGCATCCTGCGCGCGCTGCTGTTCGAGCGTCGTGGTCATGGCTCAGCCTCCGATCCCGTCGGCCGCCACGATCCGCGCGGTCACCAGCCCGCGCCCGGTGGTGGCATCGCCGCCGATTTGCAGCAGCTTGCCGTCGATGGCGGACTGGAGCTTGCCGAACACGGCCTGGGCATCCAGTTCCTCGGGCTTGCGCCGGGAAGCACTCGCCATCAACGGCGCGATCAGCAGCGACTCCGGCGGCAGGTTCTCGGTATAGAACAGGCCGGCGGTGCCGGTTGCATCGTCGATGCGCACGTGCGGTTCGACCTGGGTCGCGTTCTGCGCGAAATAGGCGAAATCCCGGTCGCTGAGCACCACCAGATCGCGCTCGAGCTTGGCGCGGAAATAGGCATGGGCCTCGCCGACGGGCACCGCATGTCCGGCAAGGAAGCGGGCCGCAGCCTTCAGATCCTCGCCGGCCTCCGTGCCCGTGAATTCGAAGACTTCCAGATAAAGCTTGCCATCGGACAGCACGGACGGATCGAGCACGACGCAGTGATCCTTTTTATCCGTGGCCGGCACATCCCATTTCCCGGTCTCCACGCCCACCAGCGTCAGCAACCGCTGCGCCCGCGCCAGCGCCTGCGGGCAGGTGGCATACACGTAGCCGCCACGCAGCGCGCGCACCGGCATGGCCACCAGTTGCGCATCGCCGAAACTGATCGCCCCGGCATGAAGGTCGGAAGCACCGGCTTCCGGTCCGAATAGATCCACCAGCAGCGGTTCAGCCTTCTCGCCCGCCAATTGCTTCCAGGCATGACGGATGGCGCCCTTGATCCCCGAGCCGGCAAAGCTCGGGTGGCCGGTATGGGTCTCGCGCTGGATCGGGTTGTCGATCACGCCCACGCTGCTGCCGGCACCCATGTGCACCGGGCTGACGGCGTAGAGGAAAACGGCGGCTTGTTTGTCGAACATGTTTCGGGTTCCTCTGTCATTCGGTCTCGATGGCCGGGCAAGGCGACGCGGGCATCATCGCCACGCCCCCAGCACGATGCGGTTGAAGCCTTCGGCGCGACGGGACGGATTCTCGTCCGCATCGAGCCACAGGCCGGTTTCGACAAGCTTGTCGAGGGCCTCCGGCGTGGCCTCCAGCTGGTCAATCCAGTACACGCTGCCGGTCGGTGCCACGCGCCGGGCCGGCTTGGGGGCACGCCGGGCCAGATCCCAGCCGCTGACGGTTTCCGCCCGTGCCACCGCTGCCGAGGCCAGCCGGCCCTTCACACCGTGCAGCGAAAACCGGCCCTCGGCATCCACGCCCGGCAGTTTCCAGCCGTCGGCAAACAGGCCCGGCGAGGTCAGGAGGATGCGCAGGCGGCCCGCGTCCAGCAGCGCCCGCGGTTCGACGCGGGGCAACGGCGGCAGTTCGGATTCGGGCAGATCGGTCAGCAGCCGCGCCGCACGGCCATCGCCGCCGAGGCGCAGCATGCCCGGCGGCAACGGCCCGGTGCAGCCCTGCACCTGCACGACGAAGCCGGCCTCGGGCCGCATCGCCACCGCCTGCACGGTGAACAGCTTGCCGTCCTCGGCGGCGCGCCGGTTCGCGTCCAGGCCAACGCCGGGACGCGACTCCATGCGCCACAGGTCGCTGGTCTTGACCAGATGCGCGCGCTCCACCGTCTCGCCTTGGAGCCAGAGCTGCCAGCCGGCCTCGTCCAGCAGCCAGCCGGAGTCCGGCTTGCCTTGCGGCGCCTTCAGCACCGGCATCAGCGGCAGCGTCCAGCCGGACGGCAGCATCGGCGCCCGTGGTTGCAGGCCGTGCACGGTGCGCGTTTCGTCCTTGTCGGTCAGCACCACGGCATCGGCAGGCAGCGGGAACAGGCGCTCGATGCGGCCTTCCTTCCCGCGCCGGGCCAGTTGCACGCCGGCCAGAGTGAACGGCCCGGGCCGTTCCGGCGTGCCAAGCTCGGGATGCTCGATCCCGCCCCGACCGAAGGCCTGCGGATCGTGGCCGCCGGCCGCCAGCAGATGGCTGCGCAGGGCACCGGCGAACACGCTGGGCCACGGCGGCATCTGTGCCGCACCGTAGCTGCCCGCCGCGCCGAACAGATGGTTGCCACGCAACACCAGCACATCCAGCGGTTGGATGAACGCCTGCGTCATGCCGCTGCCTCCTTCGCCTCGTCATCCACCTTGTGCGCACGCTGCTCGCGGGCGAAGAACTCCGCCACCGACAGGAAGGTGCCGAGGAAGCTCAAGGCCGACCACGGCTTGCCGTTTTCCTCGCACGTGCATCCCTGCCGGCGGCTGCGTTCGGCCAGTGTCAGGCGCACCAGACGCGCGGCCAGCACGTCCGCATCGCGTTTGGCGTCGCCACGTGCCTGCCGCGCCAGCTGGTAGGCCAGCAGGCTTTGCAGCATCGCGCCGTCGCCTTCCGGTTCCGGCAGGTCATGCAGCCAGGCCAGGGTGTTGTAGGCGGCACGCCGGGACACGTCGCCCTGCGCCAGGAAATCGCGCAATTCGGCGAACACGGCCAGCGTGTCCAGCTCGCCATGGCGCCATTTGGCAGTCAGGTGCTGGGTGCCGCCGGAACGCTTGACCAGGCTGATGCTGAAGGCATCGCGCCCGCCCTCGCTCTTGGCGCGCTTCTCGGCGGCGCGCAGTTCGCGCAACACTGCCGCCAGCGGCGCCATCTGGTGGGCAATCACCGCACCGGCGCTGGCCGTGGCCTTCTCGCCCAGCAGCCTCAGCAGGCGGCCATCGACCAGCGCATGGCCACCAGCGATCTTCTTCACCTGCGAATAGCCGGTTTCTTCTTCGTCCAGCGCCAGCTCTCGCCCGGAATACGCTGCACGCAGCACCTGCATCATGCGTGGCAGATCGTCGGTGGTGGACAGTGCCATCACGTCGTCGCCGCCGGCATACAGCAGCTTGCCCTTGTGCATGCGCTCGACCACGCGCGGCACCAGCTCCAGCGCGAAGGCATTGAGCGCGCCCGAAATCGCCGCATGGAAGGCCGGCGAGGCGGCTCGCGGCGCCTTGCGATAGGCAATCAGTTCCTTCAGATGCCCGTAATGCCGCGCGATGTAGTCGCGAATCTGCGGATGGAACAGTGCGTCGTACTGCGGCATGTCTTCGTGCTCGGCCGACAGCCATTGGCCCATCCGGTCGCCGTCCATCAGCAGCAGGCCGTAGTAGGTTTCCGGCAGCTTGCCGAGCAGGGTTCGCACATCCTTCTCGCGCTGGGCGCGATCGACATCGTCGCCTTCGCGCGCCTGATCGAGCCAGGCCGGGATGCGCGCGGCGATGTCCAGCGCCTCCATGCCGTGATGCTGGCCCGCCAGCTGTCCCGGCAAGGCCGTGCGCTCGGCCCTGCTGGCGAGAATGCGCTGCGCCGCGGCACTGTCCAGGCCCGTGGGCGCCTCCAGCCAGTGCGCCAGCGAGGTGGACAGCGCCAGCGCGTGGCTGCTGACCACGTAGCGATCCAGTTTTTCCTTGCCGATGCCGATCTGACCAGCCGCCCACTCCGCGAACAGGGTCGGCCACAGCCGCTTGAGCATGGCCAGCGCGCCAAGGTGCTCGCCCTTCTTGACCCAGGACGGCCTTTCTCGCGCCACCCGCGTCCACAGGGTGCCGTTCTCCACGCGCTGGCCGGGCGACCAGGCCAGTTGCGCGCGGTCGGTGGTCAGCCACTCGACCTCCGCCGACAGCGAGCAACGGTAGCCTGCCTGCGTCCACTGGTCGAACGGGCGCAGCGACTTGCTGGCTGCCAGCGTGCGGTCGAGCAGGTCGTACAGGGCCGGATACAGCGCGCCCGGACGCGGCTCCCAGAACCAGATGTCGGACTTCTCCGCATCCTGTGCGTTCTTGTCCGGCCTCGTAAACTGCATCAGTGCCTTCCACGCTGCCGAGCCGAGGAAACCCGGCGCGTCGCCTTCGTGGAACATGGCAAGCGCGGGCTTGAGATGTTCCGCGTCGGCGGAATCCCTGGCGGCCTTCGAGGTGGCCAGCGCGAACGGCACCGCGGCCCAGTGCACGTCCGGGAAATCATCGAGCTGCGCGCGCAGCTGCGCCCACGCCGGCAGCGTGTCGTCCGCCGCATCGAACGGCGCATGCGCATCGGCGGCGACGGCGGTGTCCAGCACCCGCTTCAATGCAGCCTCGCCGGTTTCCCGCACGAACGCGCGCATCGCCTCGCGCGCCCGTTCCGCCAGTGCCTGCGCACGGCTGGCCGGCACCACGGCGACGAACTTGTTCGGCAGCGCGGCCACGAACAGCGGATTGGCATCGGTGGTGCGGCTCAGCCATTCCGGCTCCGCCTGCTCGAACAGGTCGCGCAGGCCGTGCTCGTTCGCCAGCCAGGCATCCACCAGCGGCACACCGCGCAACTGCGGGAACAGCAGCGCATCCGGGCCGAGTTCCTCGGCCACCACCTTGATGCCTTCCCAGGCCAGCCGCGACAGGAAGTGCGAGCCGGCCCAGAGATCCGAAGTGCTGCGCCCGGCTTCGATGAAGGGCTGGATCGGCCCGAAGGTGACGGTCAGCAGCGCCGCCTCGCCGGCTGGATCGGCGGCGAACGCACCGGCGAAGGCCGAGGTCAGGTCGAGGTGCTGCCAGATGGTGTGATCCGGCGTGCGGGTGTCCGCCGGCAGCAGCGTCCAGATGCGCGCCAGCAACCCGAACTCTTCGGACACGCTGCACTGAATCAGCTTGTCCAGTTCCTCATCCTGCGCCAGTGCCTTCGCATCCAGCTCCGGCCCGAAGCGCCAGAACGCCAGCAGCGTGCGGCGCATGTCCACCGCACCATCCGGCGTGCGCCGCACCAGCCCCAGCACATGCCCGCGCGCCACCTTCTGGATGAATTCGACGGACATGGTGTCCAGATGCCCGGCCACTTCAGCGTCCAGCGGGTATTGGATACCGGACACCGGATGCACCAGCACCGGATCCTTCGTGAAGCGCGTCTGCTGCCAACCGGGATAGCGGCCATCGTCCTTGCCCTTGGGAAAGGATGCGCGGTCGGCTGCCGAGGCCCACCAATCGGCGCGCCGGACGCTCTCGCCGACCTTGCCGGCCGGCTTGTCATCGGTACCGAACACGGCCTGGCGCAGCTTCGCCGCCGTGCCCCATTCATGTGGCACGCCGGGATCGCGCATCAGCACCAGCGGCTTTTCCGGCGGATCGTGCAGCCAGGCATGCAGCTTGGCCAGCCAGGGATTGGAATCGTGCGTGGTCATGGGAAACGGAACCCCTCGAAGGAATGTCTCGGATTGCGGTCAAGCGGAGCCGGTGCGACGATACACATCAGGAGGTGTATCGCATGCGTACCAACATCGTGCTGGACGACAAGCTTGTCGCCGACGCCATGCGCATGACCGGCGCGCGCAGCAAGCGCGAGGTCGTGGATCTGGCCTTGCGCGAGCTGCTCGCGCGCCGGGCGCAACACGCCCTGCGGGAGCTGGTCGGGCAGGATCTGATCGATCCCGCCTACGACGTGCGGGCCATGCGGGCCGCCATGAACCGTGCTGCTGGTTGATACCTCGGTCTGGATCGACTGGCTCGGGCGGCGCAAGCGGCCCGGCGCGGCACTGCTCGATGCCATGCTGGACACGGAACTGATCGGCCTGCCCGCCGTCGTCCTCCAGGAACTGTTGCAGGGTGCGAGCAATCCGGAGCGTGCCGCACGCATCGAAGGGTACTTTTCGCGACTCGCGATTCTGCTGCCGACGACCCGCACGTATGCCGATGCCGGCATGCTGTACGCACGCTGCCGCTGGGCCGGCATCACGCCACGCAGCCCCCACGATTGCCTGATTGCACAACACGCCCTCGAACGCGATGCGGTGCTGCTGCACGACGACGCCGACTTCGAGCGCATCGGCCGGATCGCACCGGGGCTGAGATTGCTGCGCGGATGAAAGGCGTGCCGGCACATGGGCTCAGGCTCCGATCCGGTGCAGCCAGGAATCGTCGAGCGTTCGGGTGATCCTGCTCCACGCCCCGGTCATGTCGCGCAGGTCGAAACGTTGATCCGCAGCCTCGGGCAACCGATGCGGCAAAGCGAACACCCGCACGTGCAACCTGCCGGCATCGTCACGGAACAAGCGCCAGCGCAGCGGGCTGGCGGCGCGATGCTTGTCTTGGGTGAAGCCCAGCAACGGGCGCAGATCGCGGCCATCCTTCAATGCCACGCGCACTTCCTTGCGCAGGCCGGCCATTTTCTCCAACGCCTTCGCCCACTCGGAAAAACTTTCGCGACTTTCCCAGACCAGCGCCCCGTCCCGGTCTTCACCGATCGCCTGCGGCCATTCGTCCCGCAGAAGATCATCCAGCGGGCGACGGAACGGGGCCAACGCGTTGCCATGCAGTGCGGCAATGCCCTCCAGATGCACCGAGCCCCAACCGATCCGCGCGCGATAACCGACCTGCCCGAAGGTCTGGATCAGGCGCAAGGTGGCATCCATGGAGTCGCTCTGCTCGTCGGGGTACATCAGCTTGAGCACGCGGGTGCTTTCGCTGTCGGCCAACCGCGAGCGCAGCGGCTGCTGGGTTCTGGCATCCACGATGCCGAACCATGAATAACTGGTTCCCAGATTCACGCGCATCGGTGCAACGCCCTTTTCGTTGCGCCCGCCCCACCCATCCAGCCGCAGCCGCACCTGGCTGCGGCGCGCAGCCACCTTCCTGCCTCGCTCGTCCTTGTCGTCGGCCAGCCAGGCATGGCCGAACAGCCGGCCCTCGGCGGCGCGGATCTTTTCCCAGTCGTAGCCGAAATCCTTTGCCACCGCCACGCGCCACCACTGCCGCAGCAGGGCCTTGAACGGCGGCGAGCGCCAGACACCGTTCTGTTTCGCATCGCCGAGAAATGCGGGCGAGACGAAGGTGACGGTCAAATCGCGGGTCTGCATCATGGCGGTGGTCTCATCCAGTTGCGGTCATTGCAGCGCATCGGCGGCTCGTGCGGCATGTCGGCAAGCTTGCCGAGTCAGGGTCAAGTGCTTCCCAGCCGACTCAGGCAGCGCTGCATCTCCGTGCGCAGTGCATCCTCGTTCTTCAGCAGTTGCGCGATCGGGCGCTTCTTGCCGTCGACGAACGTGTAGCTTTCCTCCGCAGGGGGCAGCCCATGCGCCATCGCGTTGCGCAGGTTCTTGAGCAGCCAATAGGCCGAACGCTTCCAGTCCGGGTGGTCGCCCTCCCTGAGCGATTGCTGGAACGCCTTGTCGGCAGCCTCGCGCGCTGCGTACTCGCGCTGCGCCGGATCCTTCGGATCGAACTGGCCGGAAATCATCGCTTCCACGCCGAAGATCGCCGCGCGCAGATAATCGTTGCGGTTGAGCGCGCGCTGCGCCAGCAGGCGCTGCTGTTCGGCCAGGCTGTCGCGTTCGATCCAGTCCAGCCGTTGTGCAAGGCGTTTGCGGAACAGACCGCTCGCTCCCGGCAACGGCGCGTCCAGTACCGGCAGAAACGTCATCAGCTTCTGCCGTGCCGCCGGCAGGTTCAGCGTTTTTTCCAGATACGCCGCATCGCGCAGGCAACGGGCCTTGTCCGCCGGCATGCCATCGGCCACCAGCAGCGGTTCGAACACGCCGTAATCGCCGCTGGCATCGAACCGATCCAGCGCCTCCACCCAGCGCTGGATCGCCAGCAGGCCGTCCAGCCGCAGCACCGGCGCGGCGTTCTCGTTGCCGTGCCTCATCTCGTGTGCGCCGTACCAAAGCGATCCGACGCGCAGCCGCGAATGCAGGCGTTCCAGAAAAGCCGCCGAAACGACGCCCAGCATGCCCAGATGGCGAAAACCGTGCGTCACGTCCAGCGCCACCTCGTCGGCACCGGCACACGCCTCGTCGAGAACCGCCAGAATGGCTCGCTGGTCTTCGTCCGACACGCCCCGGGGAATCACGTGCAGTTGCGTGTCCCTGCCCAGATGGCGCGAGAGCACCGGCGCGATGCGATCCAGCAGATCCTGCCCGACGGCGCCACGCTCCACCGCGTCCAGCAATTCCAGCCGCAGCGCTTCCTCGGCGGGGTCGGCGGCAACGTCCTCCACCAGAACGTCCCACATGCTGGACGGCGTGCCGAGCAGCACGAGCCGGTCCGGCTGCTCCATTTCCGCCAGTTCCAGCCCGAAATAGCTGCCTTTCCGGATCCAGCCATCCTCGAAACGATAAAGCGCCGTTTCGTAGCGAGACTCGCCGTGCTCGTTCCTGCGCGCCTTGCCGAGAAATGTCGCGAGAACCCTCATGCCATGCCTCCAGTCAGCGATGCATGCACCGGATCGTGTGCAAGGCGAAGCGTGTCAGCTCTCGCGGCCTCCGGGTGGGTCGGCAAGCTTGCGGAAGGCAGGTGGCCCGCGGAAGGTCGGGTGTCCGGCGCCGCACGCAGCGCCGCGCGGCGGTCGAGTCGCTCCGGTTGCCCGCGCGCGGCGGCGTCCCGGAACGCAGCCAGATCGCGCACGATCCCTGCCCGGAGCCGTTTGCGTGGCCCTTCGATCACGCGAAAACGAGTCGTCCCCCGCTCCATCGCTCCCCCTGCGTCCTGCATGCCACAAAATGTGCATCGTCGGCAGCGTTGTCAATTTCGACCCGAATCCACCGTTCGCCGCATGGCCTCACGCAGCGGCGCATCGCTTGCGATCCGCGCGGAGCAACGGGTCCAGCGCGGTGCCCCCGATGCCCATCCCCTCCGGAAGCAGCGATCGACCGGCCGTCCATACCGGAGCGCTGACAGGAACCTGCCACGCACGAAGATCGTCCACACGCGAATCGATCCGCTCGCGAAGCTCGCCCATGAGCGCGCGAATGCCGGTTTCCGACGCCTCCAGCGCATGCAGCGAGTACTGCAAGGCCAGTGCACGCTTGCGCAGCAACGCATGCACGCGCCGCAGCCGGGTCGGGCAGCGGATGTCGTATCCCACGAGCCACAGCTTCCGTTCCGTCACGCTCACGCCGGGACCTCCGTTGCCGCACGCATCCCGGCTCGCGCATCGAACGCCGCCGTGGCGATCCGCGCGTGCCGCGCCAGTGTCCGCCGCAGCGGGCCGGCAATCGAAGACCATGCCTCGTAGAAGTGCGCCCGCCCCGCCTTGCCGAGCAGACATGCCCCGCTGCCATCGCGCGCGCCATGCGTCGCCGCGAGCACGCGGTCGCGAAACAGCGTCCAGACCAGGGCATCGACGCGAGCGCGCCACGGCTCCATCAGGTCGCAGGCAAGCGACGCGCGACCGCGCGTCGGCTCGTGGAGAAAGCCCACGGCCGGGTCCAGTCCCTCCGCGTGGCAGGCTTCCGCCGCAAGCGCGTGCAGCAAGGTGTAGCCCAGCGACAACGTCGCGTTCACCACATCCGGCGGCGGTCGCCGGCGACGCGCACGAAAGCCGAGCGAGGCCGGAAACAGCTCCGCGTAACCCCTGAAGTACGCCGCAGCGCCGGCTCCCTCGATGCCGCGAATCACGTCCATCCGGCACGCCGTCGGCAGCGACCGGCGCGCCGCCGCCACCGCGAGCACGGCGTCGTGGAGGGGCTTGCGCAGGTCCGGACGCTGCCGTGCCGCCCTCGCCAGCAACCTCTGCTGTCCACGCAGCTTGGCCGCTACCGTCGCGCGGCCCCACTCGGTCCGGAACATGTCGTCATCCACGCAACGCGCCTGCGCGATGCGCCGCTGGACATCCGCGTGGGAGCCGCCGACCAGGTGCGCGACCCGGTCTCCGCGGCGCCCGCCGAACGCGATCAGCCCGATGCCGAGCGCCGCCAATCCGGCAAGCACGCGGCTGTCCAGCTCCGTTGCCGCACGCAGCACCACCCGTCGGATCAGCGCCGCCGGCACGTGGCGGGGCGCTTCGCCCGCATGGCGAAGCACCAGCACCTCCCCGTCCAGCTCCAGCCGTCCGCCCGAGCGATCCACGTAGAGCGTGCCCATGTCGCTCATGCCGCAAGAAAGAACGAGCCATCCCCGGGCGGCTTGCCGGTGCCGACCGCGTGCATCGTGGCACGCGGATCGAGCCGCACGACAAGCACCCGCCCCTCCTCGCCGGCCAGTGCGGCAAGCTCGGACATCAGCGCCGCGCGCTCCTCGCCATCCAGCCAGCACTCGAACACCGACTTCTGCGCACCCACCGCGTAGGCGCGCACGCGCTGGCGCATGCGCCGCCGGCGCCGTTCGTCGTTCGTGTCGTAGGCAACCAGATGAAGCTGTCGCATCGCGCCATCCCGGAACCGATGCGTCCAGCATGCGGGATCATCCCGCCCCTGCGCCCTCCGGCAAGCTTGCGGCCGCCTCCTGCACCCACGCAGCCACGACCGCCATCCCACGCCCAGCAAGCGGCACGGCCCTGTTGGACCGCGCGGCTCGCGGGCCAGCGTATCGATTCCCCGGTATCGGGGAATTCCGTCCGACCGCGTTCGCCTCGGCAATCAGGGCCTCGATCTCACCCGCGTCGAAGGCCAGCGTACCGAGGTCGAAGTCGGCCATGCGCAGGTCTTCTATCTCCAGCGCGAGCAGACCGTCATCCCATTCGGCCAGCTCGCCCACGCGGTTGTCGGCGATGCGGTACGCCTTGCGCTGCGCATCCGTGAGCCCGGTTGCGACATGCACAGGCACCGCGGCCAGCCCAAGCTTGTGCGCGACCTTGAGGCGGGTATGTCCGGCTAGGATCACCATGTCCTCATCAACCACAATCGGCTGACGGAAGCCGAACTCCTTGATGCTGGCCGCGACGGCGTCAACCGCCGCATCGTTATGGCGCGGGTTGCGCGCGTAGGGGATCAATTTCTCGACCCGGATCATTTCGACCTGCATGCACAAACGTCCTGAGCGGATTTCGCGTAACGGGGGCCAGGGGCAGGAATGTTTCGCTTAATTCCTTGCAATGGTGAACTGGTTTCACCACAATAAGCGCCATGGACGCGACGCGCTACTTCCGCGACAACGTGCTGGCAAAGCGGCCCTACCTGACCGAGGCCCTGTGCCGAGCTGTGCTGGCGAACCCGGCCCGGACGTTGGTGCAGGCCGATGGCCGTATTCGCCATTGGGGCTACGTCGAAAGCCTCGGCAAGTGGCTGCGCGTGGTCACGCTGGACGACGGCACCACCATCCATAACGCTTTCCCCGACCGGAACTTCACACCATGAAACTGAGTTACGACAAAGCGACCGATTCGCTGTACATCCATCTTTCCGACCGTCCTGGCGCGGATGCGCAGGAAGTGTCCGAAGGTGTGGTGTTGGACTTTGCCGACGACGGCGCGCTGGTCGGCATCGACGTGCAGCACGCCAGCAAGATTGCCGACCTGTCCCGCTTCCTGGTGGAGCATGTGCCCCTTGCCGCATGACATCCAGAAGCTGGAGACCACCGGCGCCGAGACGTTCGCCGCGTGGATGGATCGCAACGGGCTGTCCCTGACCACAGCTGCCGAGGCGCTCGACATGACCCGGCGCATGATGGCGCACTACCGCACCGGCAGTCGTCCCGTGCCGCGCGTGGTGGCGCTGGCCTGCAAGGGATGGGAGGCGGAGCAGCGCGCTCGCCGTTGACCTCATAGCGTCACCAGCGGCCGCGATACTGGCGCCGTGGTTGGCGCGCCGTCATCCAAGCCCCACGCCTTGCGCTCGCCGGCCTGCTGGAGCGCGGTCATTTCTGCCGTGATCTTGGCGAGCTTGGCGCGCTCGAACGATTCCTTCGGATCGCGCACACGACGTTCCAGCGCCTCCTGTCGGAGTTTGGCCACCTGCACCCACTCTTGCCGGTGCCGACGCACGACGGCGGCGGTTTCGTCAGCGGCGGCATCGATCGCGGCGGCCTTCTTTTTCGGGTTGCCGCTGGCAACCACGCCGGCAACCCTCTCGGCAACCTTGCGCCGGACGGTCTCGCCCACGTCCTGCCCATCGCCCCGTCCCCATCCCCTCGGGATCGGGGAATTCCGTCCGACCGCGTGAAGGCCGTCGAGTCCCTCAACAAGGCTCGGTCTTAATCCCCTCGGGATCGGGGAATTCCGTCCGACCTGCCTTGCCGGCAAGGTCGCGCCGGCACGCTGTCTTAATCCCCTCGGGATCGGGGAATTCCGTCCGACACCGTACTCAAGGTAGTAGCAGCCCTGCTGCTGTCTTAATCCCCTCGGGATCGGGGAATTCCGTCCGACTGGATTTATCCCGGCAGTCGAGCCATGAGATGGGTCTTAATCCCCTCGGGATCGGGGAATTCCGTCCGACCGTGTCGTGGATCGCCACACGGAAGAACGCACCAGGTCTTAATCCCCTCGGGATCGGGGAATTCCGTCCGACGAGGCGAAACGAGGAGACAACAATGCGCATCATGTCTTAATCCCCTCGGGATCGGGGAATTCCGTCCGACAGATGGCGACCTTCGATGTCAGTCACCCGGACGTCTTAATCCCCTCGGGATCGGGGAATTCCGTCCGACCATTATGCCCGTCAATGAAATTCCTGGCCGTGTCTTAATCCCCTCGGGATCGGGGAATTCCGTCCGACTACCGCTGGTAACGCCTTACGCTCCGCTAGGTTTGTCTTAATCCCCTCGGGATCGGGGAATTCCGTCCGACAAACCTGATTAGCGTCGAACCTCAGCCAAGGAAATTGGTCTCCGCTCGCAGCAGCGGCTCTGGAGAAGGCTTGCAGAGGATCATGGCATGAAGGAGTCGC